>Ga0194044_10000142_pt1 | contig 30331 bp, 29 predicted proteins | sample JunL4417m_MetaG_FD_155460 | JGI IMG/M metagenome (GOLD analysis project Ga0194044, IMG submission 155460) | Anoxic zone freshwater microbial communities from boreal shield lake in IISD Experimental Lakes Area, Ontario, Canada - Jun2016-L442-17m | ecosystem: Environmental > Aquatic > Freshwater...
ATGAAAAGTTTTTCATCTCCATGTCGCAAGCGGGAATTACCTGGAACATCGGCTTGCTTGTTTTTAATCTCTTTCCGTTGCCACCGTTAGATGGAGGCCGCATTCTTTCCAGCCTTCTTCCAGCCCGCCAATCCATTGCCCTGAGCAAGCTAGAACCCTGGGGATTTTTTATCGTTCTGGCGCTAGTCTTCACGGGAATCATCGGCAGTCTATGGATGGAACCATTGATGGCTTTCTTCAAGTGGGTTATCTATCTTTTCACTATTCCACTTCAGATGATCTTCGGGGCCTAGCTTAAGCAAAAGACATTATTCTCAGGTATGCTAATCAAAGCCATTTTGCCCAGTCGGCCCATTTGATCATTTCATTAAAAGGAGTTTTTATGAAAGTACAAAAAATTATTCTTACGACCTCCGCTGCAGCGTTAGCTATTAGCGCAGGTATTGCTTTTGCTCAGTTTCAAAAACCTGAAGATGCAATTAAGTATCGTCAAAGTGTATTTACTGTAATGAGTAATTCCTTTGGAAAAATTGGCGCTGTTGTCAAAGGTGAAGTTCCTTACAATAAAGATGAGGTGGCAAAGAACGCAGCCATTGTGGCGATGATGTCCGGCTTGCCATGGCAGGCATTCGGACCAGGCACGGAGGGTGGCAAGGCCCAATCTGAGGTTTGGTCAGATGGCGCTAAATTCAAAGCAGCTTCTGAAAAAATGCAGTTGGCTGTAGTAGATCTAAACAAAGCGGCTCAGTCAGGCGATTTGGAAAGTATTAAGAAAGCCTTTGGCACTGCTGGTGCAGCCTGTAAAGGCTGTCATGATGATTTTAGAAAGAAATAATTATTGAGTAATGAAATAACCCACTACTACCGCAATCACGCTCAACAGAAATAGAGCTAATCCGCGCTGTAGACCTCCATCATTGGAGGCGCGACCCAAGTCAGAAGGTAAGTAATTTGCTTCCTCGCTTGGGTCAATTTCTTTATCACCATCTAACATGGGTTTCACTAGATTCTTTCCTTTGTATTTTTTGTAATAAATAATTGCTGCAATATGAATTGCAATCAAGGTATAAATCACCACTTGATTGGCATCATGAATTCTTGATAGAAGTGATACGGTTGAATTCGATACATACTTTGCAAATGGTCCCTGAAAAGCAATCTCATCATCGACAAATAAACCCGTACTCACTTGAACGCTTAAGGCAAACAATAGAGCAAATACCGAAAGAGCGCCCAAGGGATTGTGTCCTAGATATTGAGGTCCCTGACCCTGAAGATAATTGAGTAATCCCTGGCGCGTTGGAAAGAATGACGCAAAACGAGCGTGCGTTGAGCCAATAAAGCCCCAGATGATCCGAAATACCAGTAAGGTCAAAATGCAATATCCAAAACGGGCATGCCACTGGATTGCGTTCCCGCCAAGATTGACACTAATCAAACTACCAGCGATACAGAACACCAATAGCCAGTGAAATAGACGGATCGGTAAATCCCAGACACGGATTAATTTCTTCATGCCATCAGAATAAAGCAAAGCAACGCCTTATTGAATTTCTGGTAAATCTTTTTGAATGATTTTTAAACCATCCCTCAATGCATCTTGATAACGTTTACGCTCAGCTTGAATCGTTTCTGCAGTCCAAGGAAAAAAACCTTCTCCCGTTTTCATGCCAAATTTTCCACTGGCTACGCGCTCGCTTAAGCACTTTGCAATAGTGGGCGAGTTATTTAAGGAGGGGTAAATCGTAGTTCCGCCAGCGGCATGAATCTCGAGTCCCGCATGATCTCTCTGCATTGCTGGGCCAGCTGCGATGTATCGAAAACCAAAACCGAAACGCACCGCCTTATCAATATCCTCTAGACTGCAAATCCCGGCGTCCACCATTGAAAAGGCTTCGCGCGATAAAGCATGTTGCAAACGGTTTGCCAAAAATCCCGGTAAATCTTTTTTGACTGTGACGGGAACCATGCCACAGGCTGTCATTAATCTTGAAAGGCTCTCACCAACCATCGGCGAAGTTTTTTCCCCATAGACGACCTCCACACAAGGAACTAAATGCGCGGGCATGAAGAAATGCAAACCAATCATGCGCGCAGCTGTTTTTAATCCATTTGCAATTTGGCTAATCGGAAAGCTAGTGCTATTACTAGCTAAGACAGCTTCTGGTTTTGCATACTTTTCCAATTTTGCAAATAATTCCTGTTTGATGTCGAGACGTTCTGGTACGCACTCAATCACCAAGTCGATATCAGTCCAATCAACCTCTTCTAATGAGCCAGCGACCGTTAATAGATGAATGCGATGCTCATAACCGAGCTCGGTCATCGTGTTAACAAAGTAATCAGGTAATAAAGCTCGGCGCTCAGTCGTTAACTCTACGACCTGGACGGCACAACCACCTCGAGCACAAACCGCTGCTACGTCAGCTCCCATCGTGCCGCCGCCGACAATAACTACTTTAGTTTCAGCTGGGGTAAACAACATAACAAATTCTCCTAAAGGGGCAGACTTTTCTTTAAAAATCCACATACAATGAGATCATTATTTCAATAAAAAACATAGTGAGACATGATCCCCGTCAATTCGGTGCTACAGGTCGGGCATTTCCCTGAAATTATGCAGGCGGAAATTGATCGACGCTTTACCCCCACTCGCCATCTTGATCCCCAAGCTCCAGCACCAGCTGGAAAGTTTGAGGCGATTTTGATTCGCTCCAATACCAAGCTGCCTGAAGCTCTGGTAAAGCAAATTCCGAGCATCCGCCTGGTAGCCACCTGTGGTGTAGGTTACGACAATCTGCCCCTGACTTACTTAAAACAACATGGCATTAAGGCCACTAATACTCCGGGGGTGTTAAATGATGCCGTCTGTGAATTAGCCATCGGGATGATGTTTGGGCTTCTTCGCTCTCTTCCTGAAGCGCAGGAATATGTCAAAAGTCTCGCATGGTCTCAGGCCCCATTTAAGCTCACCACCACTCTAGCAGGCAAACGTGTTGGTATTGCAGGAATGGGACGCATAGGACAAGACTTAGCAAAACGGCTTGAACCTTTCAAGGTTGCCATCGCTTACTCAGGGCCCAACCCAAAACCTCTGCCTTATACGCACTATGTCAGCGTCAAAGATTTGGCCAAGAACTGTGATGTTCTCTTTCTGGCATGTCCTGCTACCCCAGACACTGATAGGATGATTAATGCAGAGGTGCTTGAGGCTCTGGGGGCCACTGGATACCTGATTAATATTGCCCGCGGTAGCGTGATCGATGAAACCGCTCTTTTATATGCACTGCAGCATAAAAAGATTGCTGGCGCTGCCCTAGATGTATTCGACAATGAGCCTAATCCCAATACTGCTTTTTTATGTCTCGATAATGTTTTACTAACCCCACATATTGGAAGCGCTACCGCAGAAACACGGATAGCCATGACCAATTTAGCCGTAGATAATTTAGAAGCTTTCTTTACACACCAACCACTTCTCTCAGAAGTGCATCATTAAAACGGAGTCAGCATGACCATTTCCTTACATCCTTCCACTTTGCCAGCGGTGTTGTCGCCAGTAATAACCCCGTTCACAGCAGACGGCAGCCCAGATGAGCAAAAGCTGCTAAAGCAATGTAAATGGTTAGAGGCAAATGGAGTTGGTCAGGCGGTTTTTGGCACTAACTCAGAAGCAAACTCGATGTCAGCTCCACAAAAAATGCACGCCTTAACTGCCTTAATTGAAGGTGGCTTAAATCCGGAGCACATGATGCCGGGTACTGGCGCCACTTCTATTCACGCAACCGTGAATATGACGGCGCATGCAGTCAACCACAAATGTGCTGGCGTATTAATGCTTCCGCCCTTCTACTACAAAGATGTCACTGACGATGGTTTGTTCGCTTATTTCTCTGAGGTGATTCAAAAAGTAGGCAGTGCTGCTTTACAAATTTATATCTACAACATTCCACCGGTCACCAAAATCAACTTAAGCCTCTCCTTAGTGGAACGCCTAGCCAAAGAGTATCCAAAAACCATCGTGGGCATGAAAGATAGCTCGGGTGATTGGTCTTATACGGAATCCGTCATTAAGATGCTGGCTCCATCTGGCTTCCGCGTTTACGCAGGGAGCGAAGTGTTCCTAATGCGTGCTCTGCGTGCTGGTGGTGTTGGTTGTATTTCTGCTACCGCAAATGTCAATCCAAAAGCAATCGCTGACTTAGCTTCCCATTGGAGAGAATCGGATGCTGATGAGCGTCAAGCTAGCTTAGATCAGGTTCGTGGAATTTTTGCTCAGTATCAAATGATTGCCGGTATGAAAACAGCAGTCGCTCATTACACCAATGACCCTGAATGGTTAAGAGTGCGCCCACCACTGGTTCAACTGAGCGCTGACCAACAAGCCAAACTATTGAGCGAGTTAAAAGCAATCAATTTCAGCATGCCTGGTCTGTAATTCAAAATCTTAAAAGAGAAACTGGAGACAAAATGAAACTATTAAAAATCATTGCCTTATCACTCAGCTTCTTATGGGTTAGCGCACACGCGCAGAATATCTCGATTGCTACTGGTGGTACTGGCGGTGTTTACTACCCAATGGGTGGTGGTCTTGCGGCAGTTCTATCCAGTAAGGTGCCCGGGATGTCGGCAACTGCTGAAGTTACCGGTGGCTCCGTTGATAATTTAAAGCTAGTAGGTACTGGCAAGCCATATGTTGGTTTTTCCATGGCCGATGCAGCAAAAGATGCACAAACTGGTGCTGATAAGTTTAAAGATAAGCCTGTTGATGTTCGCACCTTACTGATACTCTACCCAAACCTCATGCATGTCGCTACCGTTGAATCTACAGGCATTAAGACTATGAGCGACCTCAAGGGTAAACGTATTAGCACTGGCGCCCCAGGTAGTGCAACCGAAGTGATGGCGTTTCGTCTGCTTGAAGCGGCCGGTATCGATCCTAATAAAGATGTTAAACGTGAGCGTTTGAGTGTTGCCGAGTCCGTTAATGCTGTAAAAGACCGCAAGATTGATGCTTTCTTTTGGGTAGGTGGTTTACCAACCGCGGCTGTGACTGATTTAGCCAATAGCCCGGGCATGAAAATCGTTATGGTTGATACCTCAGCCGAGGTTCCCTCCATGAACAAAAAGTATGGAAACTTATATTTCCCATCTGTTATTACCAAACAGACCTATAGCGGGATGGCTAAAGATAACAATGTTGCTGCCGTTGCAAACCTATTAGTTGTGAATGCCACCATGTCAAACGACGAGGCATACAAAATTGTAAAGGCAATTTTTGATAATCAACTTGAGCTTGTTCGTTCCCATGCTGAATACAGGAACGTAAAACTAGAAAATCAGAAAGCGAATGCAACACCAGTTGCGTATCACCCTGGCGCTTTGAAGTACTTTAAAGAAAAAGGTATTAAAGTCAATTAAGTGACATTGGGGTGAGTTAATCTCACCCCTTCTGCATTATGGCGGCACATAAATATAAATATAGGTTGAGAGATGAATCAAAACGTTATCGATAATGAAACCCAAGAAAAACTAGACGCCTTCATTAAGCAAGAGGAAGGTGACTCTAATGACTACAAAGGCGCTTTGGCAATATTCATTACCTTGGTTGCGGTTGGCATGTCCTTGTTTCATCTCTACGCTGCCTACTCAATTGTTCCAACGCATCAATTACGTGTCATTCACGTTGCCCTAGTCTTATTTTTAGTGTTCTTAAGCTTCCCAATTGCTGCCCGCTTTAAAAATAGACTCATGTTTTGGGATGTCCTATTTGCCATCGGCTCAGTTGCAATCGCCTATTACATTCTGAGTGGCGGTGATGATTTCATGGACAGAAATACCGCCCCTAACCCAACTGATGTACTGGTGGGGATTGGCTTAATTGCTCTTATCCTGGAAAGTGTGAGAAGAACGAATGGCATGGTTTTGGTGATCGTTACGGCACTTTTCTTGCTTTATGCTCTTTTTGGCAACTACCTACCTGCACCATGGACGCATAAAGGCTATGGACTTGATCGTTTGGTTGGGTATATGTATATGACGCTTGAGGGTATTTACGGTACTGCAGTCGATGTATCTGCCACCTTAATTATTCTATTCACAATCTTTGGCGCCTTCTTACAATTTACAGGCGCAGGTAAATTCTTTATCGATTTCTCTTTTGCGGCCATGGGCGGCAAATCCTCTGGGGTTGGCAGAACGATTGTGCTGTCCTCCTTCTTGATGGGTGGCCCGTCCGGTTCAGGCGTTGCTACGACCGTTACCGTAGGCTCAGTTGCAGCACCAATGCTAGAGAAGGTTGGTTACGAAAAGAATGCTGCGGGCGGTCTATTGGCTGCCGGGGGATTGGGTGCCATTATTTCGCCACCGGTTCTAGGTGCAGCTGCATTCTTGATCGCAGACTTCCTTAAGATTTCGTATTTAGATGTATTGCTCATGGCAACCATTCCAACCATCTTGTTCTATCTTGGTTTATTTGTCATGGTCGAAATTGACGTTCGCAAGTATGGAATGAAGAGTATTCACTTTGATACCGTAGAGAGCGCATGGCAATTAACCAAAAAATATTGGTTCCACTTCTTCTCGCTCATTTCCATTGTAGTGTTCATGATGTTTGGTTTCTCTCCAGTCATGTCGGTATTTTGGGCAACAGTGGTCTCAGCATTCTCAAGCATGTTACGCAAAGACACAGCCATTATTCCTTGGGCTTGGTTTAAAGGTAAAGAACCGATCCTCTCTGGACTCTATCACTCTAATCTCACAAAAGCGCTTGCTACAGGCTCAACTGGTGTTTTAGCAATTGCTGCTACCTGTGCAGGTGCTGGCTTAATCGTTGGCACAGTCACCTTAACCGGCCTCGGTCTTAAATTTAGCTCCATCGTCATTCAGTATGCAGGTGGCTCTTTATTACTCACTGCTATTTTTACCGCTTTAATTGTGTGGATCATTGGCCTCGCAGTGCCTGTAACAGCGTCTTACATTATTTGCGCAGTGATTGCTGCCCCCGCATTAATTAACTTAGGAGTACCCGATTTTGCGGCCCATATGTTTATCTTCTACTATGCGGTGCTTTCAGAAGTCTCACCTCCGACTGCCCTCTCACCATTTGCAGCAGCAGCAATATGTAAAGGCAATCCATACAAAACGACACTACAAACTTGGAAGTACGTGGCCCCTGCAATTCTAGTGCCGTTCATGTTTGTATTAGATAAGTCTGGCGTGAGTTTGCTCTTGATGGGTTCCAGTAGCGCATTAGAGCAGGCGGATTGGATGCAGATTGCTTGGATTTCATTTACTGCAGTGATTGGAATTATCTGTTTAGCTGGTGGTTTACAGGGGTGGTTTATTGAGAAAACCAAAACCTTTGAGCGCATCATCATGGTCATCTCTGGGGTCGCATTAGCTTATCCTTCTACAGAAGCCGATTTGGTTGGTTTCATTGGCTTTGGTTTAGTCTTAATTACCCAAACAATGACTTACCTTAAGCTCAATCGCAAACCTACCTAGGTATCCGTAAAGGTAAAGGGCAAAATTAATGCTCTAGTAATAAGGCCCGCTAAAGCGGGCCTTATTTATTTAAACGTAGTCACACAAAGAGTTAGGCAATCTTTGACCAAGCGGCTTTACCAGCGTACTTCTCCACTGCTGCCTCATCGAATTCAAATCCCAATCCTGGGGTTTGATGCAAGATTAAATCACCATTCTTAAAGGTGAGCTGCTTATTAATGAGTCTGCGGAAATTGAGGACCTGATCATCTAAAAAGAATTCTACGAAGCGCGCATTTGGGGTAGCAGCCACTAGTGGTGCGTGTAGATCATGCATCCAATGAGGGCAAACAGTCACGCCCTTCAAATCCGCATAAGCAGAAATCCTGCGCCACTCTGTAATGCCGCCGCATACTGCTGCATCCGATTGCAAAATAATGGCGCCCCCAGCATCGATCAATTCTCTAAAGCGCCAACGCCCCGCTTCCATCTCTCCAGTTGCAACATTGATCTTCGTTAAACGGGCTAAAGCGGCATGCAAATCGATCGCATCCGGAGAGAATGGCTCTTCAATCCAATAGGGGTTATAAGCCTCGAATCGACGAATGTATTCCATTGCAGTAGGCAAATCGCGCCAAGCATTGTTCGCATCCAGGGTCAACAGAATGTCATCGCCAATTGCCTTACGGGCAGCTTTTACGCGAGCCTCTTCTTCGGCAGGAGATAGGCGCCCCACCTTCATCTTGACTGCTTTAAATCCTTGTTTAACGTATGACTCCATTTCCTGACCGAGCATGGCAGGCGTTTTACCTTCCAGGTAATAGCCCCCGCTTGCATAAGCGGGTACTCGATCATCCACTACGGAACCGAGATACTGATGCAAAGGCAGGCCAACTGACCGAGCATTCAAGTCCCAAAGGGCTGTATCTAATATGGAAATGCCACGCATAACTGCACCAGAGCGGCCTTGCAAAATTGAATCGTTATACATCTCCATCCATAAGCCTTCGCTACGATGGCTATTCTGACCAATCAGTTTTGGGGCGAGCAATTGTTCTACAGCAAGCTTCGCAATATCACCACCAGCGCTGCCCACATAACAAAAACCAATGCCCTCATTGCCATCTTTAGCGCGAACTTTAACCAAGCAGTAGTGGCGCTCGGATACGGTTCGAGTAGAAAATGAAGTGACCTTATCTAAGGGAACCGCTACTGAGGCAACCTGAACGGATTCGATAATCGGCATCTGAACTCCTTATTTCAAAAAATTATTGTATCGATAAATTAAATGCCAGGTATTAGTCTGAATAAGGAATAATTCAGCTATCAATTGATCAATTGGCGGACTGGCTATGAGCAAAGTAGTTGTAATAGGAACGGGCACAATGGGGGCGGGGATTGCAGGGGGATTTCTGGCTTATGGGACGGACACCGTTATCCTTGGGCGCACCCAAGCTAAAGCTGAGGCCTGTTTCGATGCAATTAAAGCCTGTGCCAATTCTATTAATGCGGAATGGCCCCAATTAGGTGGCCAGTTATTAGCAGGCAGCATTTCTGAATGGAGTGACTGGACCGATACGGATTTAGTAATTGAAACGGTCTCAGAGCGCTTAGACCTCAAGAAAGCGATCTTTGCTGAATTGGATCAACGAGTCCCTTCTCATATTCCGATCGGCAGCAATAGCTCGGGATTTCCGATCAGCGATATCGCTGAAGATCTTGTCACTGCCAATCGCATGCTCAATACCCACTACTTCATGCCCGCCCATATTGTTCCCTTGGTAGAGATTGTCTTAGGCAAGAAAACAAATCCCGAAATAGCTAGTCAGGTATGTGCGTTTTATAGAATCCATGACAAAAAGCCGGTATTGGTAAAGAAAGATATCCCCGGGTTTTTAGCAAACCGCATTCAACATGCCTTAATGCGAGAAGCACTCTCTCTTGTACAAGAAGGAATTGCTACTCCAGAAGATATTGATACGGCAGTACGTTATAGCTTTGGCTTTCGCTACGCTGCAGTTGGGCCAATGACTCAGAAAGAAATCTCTGGATGGGAGGGAATGACCCTAGCTGCAGAGCTAATCTATCCTTCCTTATCTAATATCACCAATCCACCTACTTGCGTCACCGACTTAGTAAAAAGTGGCAAAACTGGCATTGCTAAAGGCGCTGGCTTTCGAAGCTGGAGCTTAGAAGAGGCGGCTGTAGTTAAAAAGAATTATGAAGAACGCTTAAAAGCAGCATTTGCGGTGCTTAAGGTCGCGCCAGATCAAGACTAGCTTTAATTTGCTGCGCTACAACATATTTATCGGCATTAGAAGCAACATTATTAGATAATTACGTGGTGAATAAAAAAGTAACTTGTCGTTCGCTCTTTTCAAGAGGGGCTCTCATTCTCATTGGATGCACTTGTCTTAGCCTGCTTTCAGGATTTGCTTCTATAGCCAATGCGCAGACTAACCAAGCGCGTAAAAAAGTGATTGTGCAAACTAGTAAGCCAGTGGGGTTTAAAGATACTGCAGCCAGTGGATCGTCTAAAACCAATAGCCTAAATCCTGCCCTCTTCCAACGTAAAGATCCCAGTGAGCTTGTGCTGGATAGTGCTGGAAACTTGGATTACCGAGTAATTCAAGGGTGCTTGCGTCGCAACTTTTATGAAGATAACTTGCCAAACAGCATTGGTATTAATAATCCAGCACTTTCTGAGTTCTTCAAAAACCAAACTAAGACATTTTTTGATCGCATGCGCGGGGAATGCATTCCTTACGCAGCCGCATTTGGAAGTCGTAATCGCTTTGACTCCCTCAGCATCATGAATGGTCCAATTCAAGATAGCAAAACCGAAGTTTGGACTTTTACCCCCTCCGCATTCGGTGGATTTTTGATTCAACAAGATTACCTCAAGAATGAATCTAAAAATCTCACAGAGATTCGCATTCCCTTGCGCGATGTTTTATATGACCAGCGCAAAGTAGGAGATAAGCTGCCAGTGGAATTGGTTTGGGAACTGAATTCCTTGATTAAGCAAATTTATCCAGAAGAAAATAACTCCTTAGAGAACTCCAATAGCGTCGTGCGACTTATCGTGGACTTTGGTGACCGCGAAAGATGGGCGCAAATTTGGGCTGCCGAAATTATTGATCCAATGAATAAAGAAGTATTTGCCAGTGCGTATTGGGTGGATCGTAATGACATTCCTGGAGGCTTTTTTACAGGCAGCGGTGAATCTCTAGAGCGTTCGTTTTGGACTAATCCCCTAAGCTATCGCCGTATCTCTCGGGGGGTAGGTAGTGTTCGCGTCTCTTCTAGCAAGCGTCCAAGTAATAAAGCTCCAACCGTCCAGGCGACACCAGCTAAGCAACGCTATCGCGCCCACATGGGGATTGATTATGCTGCCCCTATCGGTACACCGATATTTAGCGTGGCCAATGGCAAGGTGGCCCATATTGGTTATAGCGGTGCTTTTGGGAATTTAATTATTTTGGAACATCCAGGTAATTACCACACCTACTATGCTCACTTAAGTAACTACAACGTAGAATTGGAAGTGGGCAATGATGTGCGTCGCGGATTAGAAATTGGCTATGTAGGGTCCACCGGACGTTCTACCGGCCCTCATCTACACTTCGAACTAAGAAAGAATGGCATCTATATCGATCCTTATGCCACTAAGACTCAACTCGATTTATGGTCAATGCTCGATAGCGAAAGTGGTCAACTCACTAGAGAAATTTTATTACTAGGCAGCCCCATCAAACATAACTGATGCCCTTGCTAATACATCAGCTGTAGTAGAAATAAAAATGGGGTCCATGTGGACCCCAGTCTATTGGTCTAAAGGAGTATTAACCAAGCACTAATACTGGCAGCTTAGTATGCACAATCACTTCATGTGTTTCGCTACCCAACAAAAGGCCGCTAATGCCAGTGCGCTTATGGGAAGCCATGACGATCACATCCGCCTTAGATTTTTTTGCGCCGTCCAAGATACCTTCTGATAAATTGGTATTGGCTATATGCAAGGTCTTTGCCGTAACACCTGCCCCAAGAGCAGTCACTGCTTTTTTAAACACATCCTTAGCATAACTATCACAGACCTTTTGATGGTCCTTTTGAGTAATTCCATAACCCATCGTACTATCGGAGTACACCATCGGTGGCAAGGGATCAGATACATACACTAAGGTCACCGAAGCGCCATCAGCTTTTGCAAGTTCAGCCACCTTTTTCAAGGACTTTTTACTAATATCTGATCCATCTACTGGCACCAATAAATGCTTGAACATATTGTCTCCTTTTAAATTGAACTACAAATCTAGACTTTCCATCATAATGCTTATTATTAGCCTATAAAAGCTCAAAGGATAACCTAATTGCTTAAGTATCTTGGCATCTATCTTTCGTTTCTCATTGCGCTGATCGCAATCGATTTAGTTTGGCTCTTAGGCGTCGCCAAAAACCTGTACCGCAATGAAATGGGCGATCTTATGGCGAGCGAGCCTAAACTCATCGCTGGACTCGCCTTCTATCTACTCTATGCGTTGGGCGTGTGTATTTTTGTAATCATTCCAGCCCTCTCAAAGCAATCCCTTTTATATGCACTGCAATATGGCGCTCTTTTTGGCCTCTTTTGCTATATGACCTATGACCTAACCAATCTAGCCGTCATCCGAGATTTTCCCACTCGTCTTGCATTTGTAGATATTGCTTGGGGAAGTTTTGTAACTGCACTCACTGCCGGGTTTGCTTACTGGGTTGGAAATAGACTGTCCTAGAAATAGAAACAGTCCACCCCTAACTTCCCCATGTTTTTCCAACCTAAACTCCTCAAGACTTTTGCAGGCTATAACCAAACCCTATTTATAAAAGATCTTTTGGCGGGATTAACGGTTGGCATAGTGGCGTTACCACTGGCTATGGCATTCGCGATTGCTAGCGGACTCAAACCAGAGGCTGGCATCTTTACCGGGATTATTGCTGGCGGTCTCATCTCACTGCTGGGGGGAAGCCGTGTGCAGATAGGCGGACCTGCAGGGGCATTTATTGTGATCGTCTATGGCATTGTTGAGCGCTATGGGGTTTCTAACCTATTAGTAGCAACTGCGATGTCGGGAGTATTTTTAATACTCATGGGGGCTTTTCGACTTGGCACCCTAGTTCGCTTTATTCCGATCGCAGTCATTATTGGCTTTACCAATGGTATTGCCTTTTTGATTGGCTTATCGCAAATTAAAGATTTTTTTGGACTCCAAATAGAGAAAATGCCTGCACATTTTTTTCAAGCAGTACAAGCACTCTATCTAGCGGCTGATACCTTTAATCCTACTGCGCTTGCTGTCGCGTGTGGAAGTCTGTCGATCATTATTTTCTGGCGGCTCTTTCAAAAGCACCTGGGGTTTTTGCATCATATTCCGGGAACCGTGATTGCGATGATCTTTGCTACAGTTTTCACAAGCTTATTGGATTTACCCATAGATACTATCGGAAGTCGATTTGGCGGCATTCCTTCTTCCTTACCTAGCTTTGAGTGGATACCAGTAAGTTGGGATACCGCGCAATATATGGTGACGCCTGCCCTTACCCTCGCCTTGTTAGGGGCAATTGAGTCCTTGCTTTGCGCCCGTATTGCTGATGGATTAATTCATGATCGCCATGATTCCAATCAAGAACTGATGGCTCAAGGTTTTGCAAATATCGTCACCCCCTTCTTTGGTGGGATGCCAGCAACTGGCACCATTGCACGCACAGTCACTAATGTAGAGAGTGGAGCGAGCACTCCTATTGCCGGAATAGTCCATGCGCTTACTTTATTAGCCATTGTGTTATTTGCGGCGCCTCTCGCTAAAAATATTCCCCTGGCAAGTCTGGCGGCGATATTGATGTATGTCGCTTGGAATATGGGTGAGTGGAAAAAGTTTATCGATATTAAACAATTCCGCTTACCGTATCGCATCACTATCTTGAGTGTTTTTCTACTGACTGTGATTTTGGATCTCACGGTTGCTGTACAGGTAGGTCTACTCTTGGCCTTTATTACTTTTATTTACCGCATCTCCAGCCTTTCTCGCTGCGAAATTGCAGAAGCAAATATTTACCCAGCACTAAACAATCTCCAGGGGCGAATTGATGCCTACCGAATTTATGGTGCCATATTTTTTGGCGCAGTCAAACTCTTAGAAAAAATTGAAGAGAACTTACCGTCTCAAACTTTGCTGCTCGATCTGAAGAATGTGATTTATGTCGACAGCTCTGGTATGGATACTATTTCTGAGTTGGCTCATCTTTGTAAAGTTCGAAATATCAAATTAATTATTTGTGGCTTAGACCATCAGCCCTATGAAATGGCAGGGCGCAGTGGTTTCCTCGAAAAATTACCGCAAGACTGTCTCTACCCCGACCTGATCTCCGGAATAAAAGCGGCAACTGCCTCTTAACTCTTTAAGAAATACAGAATCCACCTTTTAGCAATGCGTCGGGCAATACCCATGCGCGATACAAACCAAAGCCGCCGGCTGTAAAAAGCAATGCGGCAGCTAAATAACGCACCCAAACGTAATGTCCAAATTGAGTGAGTGCCGCAGAAAATCTAGAGATCAATAAAAGATTTGGCAAAGTACCTAGGCCAAAGGCCAACATCAGTGCTGCTCCGGTTACTACATCGCCAGATAAAAATGCGAGCGGCAACACGCTATAGACCAAACCACAAGGAACCAAACCCCAAAGCATGCCGCTAAACCAGCGGGAAGGTCCACGAGCCATGTGGCCCAAATACTTAGACCAATATCCTGCAATTTTGGTGCTTAACCATTTCCCCCCAAGTAACCCTTCGGATTTACCCAGCCTTAACAGTCGCCAGCCCATCAAAATGAGGATGAGGGAGGTAACAGCAAATAAGGGACGTTGGATGGGAACCAGGTTTTGTTGCCAAACTACGACCCCCACAAAGGCAGCAATTGCCCCTAATAGGACATAACTGGTAATACGGCCTAAATGCATCACTAATTGGTGGTAAAAAAGCTCTGTTTTGGGCCTTAAAGGGCGCTCCAGGGCATTTGAACGCTCTATGGCAGCAGCTATACCGCCGCACATCAGGGCACAGTGCCAGCCGCTAACTAAAGCCCCCAGAAATACCGCCAAGAGTAAGCCAGTAGTTAACATTGCCTGGATAAAAAATAGGTAAAAGCGCTGATATTCATCCTAATAGAATAAACTGCTCCCATACAACTATCTCAATATGAATTACAAACCTACCGACTCCCCTACCAGCAAATGCTCAGTCTGCGTACTGGGTCAGTTTTGCCTTCCAGTAGGCCTCAATAGCAGTGAAGTGTCACAAATAGATACCCTCGTAAAAGAGCGAGTCCACCTGCAAAAGGGAGAGAGTCTGTATCGCCATGGTGACCCTTTAACTTCAGTCTATAGCGTGCGCTTTGGCACACTCAAAACTGAATACTGTCTACAAGACGGTCGGCAACAAGTCATTGGCTTTCATTTGCCGGGAGAAATATTAGGACTTGATGGAATTGGTGATGGCCACTATCAATCAGATGCCATTGCTCTGGAAGAAAGTGAAGTTTGTATTATTCGCTACGATGCCTTTGAAGATTTAGCGCGCCAGATTCCGGTTCTACAAAATCAGTTCCATAAGATCATGAGTCGGGAGCTGACACAAGATCAACGACACCTACTCTCTCTTGGCACTATGCGTGCCGAAGAAAGATTGGCAGCATTCCTATTGAGCCTATCGCAGCGCTTGGCAGCTCGCGGTTACCTCAATAATGAATTTGATTTGCGAATGAGCCGCGTAGAAATCGGCAGCTACTTAGGCATTCAGATTGAAACAGTGAGCCGCATGCTCTCACGCTTCGCAGAATCAGGCTTAATTCAGATTAAGCAACGTCATATTAAGTTGATTGATATGAATGGTCTGTACGAGCTAGCCAGCATCCCAAATCCTGACAGGCATGCCTGCGATATAGAAGCGCCAAACAAACAGCCTTAAATTAAACCGCGGTCGATCTCTTTACTATCGGGCGCTTCGATGCCAGGCAGGATGTAGGCGGTTAATGCGCTAGATACTGCACAGAAGGTCCAAATCACAAAGAAGCCAATGGTGTAAATACCCTCATCTGAAATTTCAGGATGGTACCCAAAGAACAACAGGTCTTGCGGATGAATCACCGTAAATAACAAGCCTACACCCATGCCAGCCACTAAAAATGATGGCCACAAAATCCAAATCAGGAGGCGGTATTTCATTTTGGTGCCTGCGCTTCTTTGATCTGCTCAACTTTGAGACCTTGCTTCGTTACACCATCTCGTAAAGGTTTGTCAGCATGTAGATTGATTGCTAAATAAATGGTAATGATGCAGCCAATCATCGCTACGGCTGGGCCACTGATCAATAACCATGGCCACATTTGCTTCCACCAAGGTTTGTTAATTTGCTGTTCTGTCATATGCATCCTCTCCACTGCTTACCATCTTAACGGGGAATAATAAAACTCGATTTTTCATTGCGAGTTCTCGTGATTGAACGGTCCCCATCGAGCTCTTGCGCCGTAACATCAAAATAAATTGGGTAATTTCCAGAATCATTTTGACCAATAGTAGTGCTCACTTTGACTGGTAGCAACTGGTTGCTAGCCGGAGCAACATCAATCATCGTGATTTCTTTGCCTTGTGAGTTTAGGATCTTCAGATCCTCTAAGCCGGTAGCTTTTACCTGCACCTTCATGGAGTGCTCAGAGGCATTCATAATTTGAATACGATAGATATTTTCAATTCGCACTCCCTCAACCTCGCGCGCCATGGCGCCACGATCACGCATGATATCTACCCGCAATGGGTTCCGAGTAAGCAAAGAAACTAAGAACGCAGAAGCAAGCACGGTAATGAACGCTGTGTAAATCAAAACCCTAGGGCGCAGGATATGGCGAATGGCACTTTGATTGGACTCTTGATCTTCAATAGCACGTTCGGTTGTATAGCGAATCAATCCTTTTGGATAATCCACCTTTTCCATTACCTGATCGCAGGCATCAATACAGGCGCCACAACCAATGCACATGTATTGAAGACCGTCACGAATATCGATGCCCGTTGGACATACTTGCACACAAATACTGCAATCAACGCAATCACCCAAACCTAGTGAACTAGGTTCAGCCGATTTGCTACGGCTACCTCTTGGCTCGCCTCGTACTTTGTCATAGGTTACTAAGAAAGTATCTTTATCCACCATCACGCTTTGGAAGCGAGCATATGGGCACATATATTTACAAACCTGCTCACGCATAAATCCTGCGTTACCCCAAGTGGCAAAGCCATAGAAACACAGCCAGAAAGTCTGCCAAGGCCCTAAGGATAAATGGATTAAGGCTGAGCCTAAAGTAGTAATTGGGGTGAAGTAGCCAATAAAAGTAAAGCCGGTCCAGAAGGCTATTAGGAGCCAAAGGAAATGCTTAGTGATCTTGAGGCGCCATTTTCTGAATCCCCATGGCCACTCTTCACCATCCAAACGAATCCGCGCAAAGCGATCACCTTCGACCTTGCGTTCAATCCACATAAAGATTTCGGTATACACAGTTTGCGGGCAAGCGTATCCGCAAAAGAGACGACCAGCGACTGCAGTAAAGAGGAATAAGGCTAATGCAGAAAGAATTAATAAGAGCGTGAGATAAATCACATCTTGTGGCCATAACACTAAACCAAAGATATAAAACTTACGCTGAATTAAATCAAATAATACGGCCTGACGACCGTTCCAACTAACCCATGGCAAACCATAGAACAGTAGTTGGGTAGCAAAAACGAGGACAAAGCGCCAGCGGGCAAAGAGGCCAGATACTGAACGCGGGTAAATCTTTCGCCGAACCTCGTATAGAGATTCCTCAATAACTTCTATCGGAACAGGTTTCCCACCCGGCGAATTACTCGGCACTGCTTACTTAGATGCTGCGGGCTGCTTATTATTCGACAAACCCCAAACATAGGCTGTCAACAGCTGAATTTTTTCAGGGCTTAACACTTTATCCTGAGCCGGCATCATAGCCATACGACCTTTGCTTACTGTTTCAACAATAGTCGCCTCTGAACCGCCATACAACCAAGTCTTATCGGTTAAGTTAGGTGCGCCCAAAGCGATATTGCCCTTACCATCTGCGCCATGACAGGCTACGCAATTGGCTTTAAATACTTCAGCACCGCGCGCCGCCTTCAGATCGTCAGCTGGCAAACCAGAAAGGGCACGAACGTAATTGGCAACATCCACAATTTGCTTACTATCTAATTGAGGGAACGGAGGCATCACACCGCCACGACCATTAGTAATAGAAGTTTTAATATTTTCTGGAGAACCACCATAGAGCCAGTCGCCATCAGTCAAATTCGGGAAGCCTTTAGCACCTCCTGCATCAGAACCATGGCACTGTGCGCAAGAATTCAAGAACAGGCGTTGACCCATTTCACGGGCTTTAGGATCGGCAGCAACTTGCACAATATCCATCTTCACATACTTAGCATAGACAGGTTTCAGCTCATCGTTTGCAGTAGTCATCGACTTCATGAGAGCACCATCAGTGCTGTAGCCCAAGATGCCTGGGAAAGATCCTAGGCCTGGATAAAGCACAAGGTATACCAATCCAAAGATACAAGAGATCAAGAACATCCACATCCACCAACGTGGCAATGGATTGTTCAGCTCGCGTAAATTGTCATCCCAAACATGACCAGTATCTGTCACTTGACCATCTGGCCCAAGAATGACCTTTGCCTTACGGACAGAAGCTAAAAGCCAGATGCACCAAAAAATACCGACCAATGAAACGAGTGCGATGTAAATACTCCAACCGCTGCTAAAAAAGTCACTCATGATTTGTCCTTACTAAATTCATCTGGAAGATCAAATGGAAGTTCAGCTGATTCCTCATTAGCCTTCTTCCTGTTAGGAGACCAAGCCCACCATACAATTCCAACAAAAAAGATAAGTCCAATGACTGTTGAAAATGCAGAGAGATAAGGTGTGATCAGTTCCATTTGATTTTTATCGTGTTAATTAATTACTTCGCCACAACTTCATCAACGGTGATATACCGACGTGAAATACCTAAGCCTTGGAGATAAGCGACTAATGCATCCATTTCAGTCTTCCCATCCAATTCTTTGGGAGCATTGGCAATATCTTCATCGGTATAAGGTACGCCCAAACGACGCATAGCCACCATATGGGACTGAATTGAAGATGCATCTGCGGCATTTTTCTGCAACCAAGGGTAGCCAGGCATATTGGATTCAGGAACTACATCACGTGGATTGTTCAAGTGAATCTGATGCCAAGCGTCAGAATAGCGACCACCCACCCGAGCTAGATCTGGACCAGTACGTTTGCTACCCCATAAAAATGGATGATCAAAAACAGACTCGCCAGCCAAAGAATAGGGACCATAACGCTCTACTTCTGAGCGTAGGGTACGAATTTGTTGGGAGTGGCAACCGACACAACCTTCTCGCTGATAGACGTCACGTCCAGCTAAACGCAAGGCGGTGTAAGGCACAACCCCAGGACTAGGCTCCGTTGTGGTGTGTTGGAAAAACAAGGGAACAATTTGAACCAAACCAGCAATGGACACCACGACGATCGTGGCAATAATTAACCAGCCAACGTTCTTCTCAAGTGTTCCATGGGAAAAGAATTTATTTTCACTAGACATTTTCTTCTCCTTAGTGAGCCGCTATAGACGCTTGTGGAATCGCAGCGTCAATGAATTTTTTACCAATGACTGTCTTGTATACGTTGTAAGCCATCAACAACATACCGCCTAAGTAGCACAGTCCGCCCAACAAACGAATTACATAGAAGGGATAGGTAGCTTTAACTGACTCAACAAAGCTGTAAGTTAAAGTTCCGTCTGGCTCGAATGCTCTCCACATCAAACCTTGCATTACACCTGCAATCCACATCGCAGCGATATAAATCACCACACCGATGGTTGCAATCCAGAAATGGACTTCGATTAACTTCGTGCTGTACATATCTCGTTGACCAACTAAACGAGGGATCAGGTAGTAGAGAGAGCCAATCGTAATCATGGCAACCCAACCCAATGCGCCAGAGTGTACGTGACCAATAGTCCAGTCTGTGTAGTGAGACAAGCTGTTCACAGTCTTAATGGACATCATAGAACCTTCGAAGGTGGACATACCGTAGAAGGACAATGCAACGACCAAGAATTTCAAGATAGGATCACGACGCAATTTATACCAAGCGCCAGATAAAGTCATGATGCCGTTGATCATGCCACCCCATGAAGGAGCCAACAGAATCAATGAAAACACCATACCTAAAGACTGGGTCCAGTCTGGCAATGAAGTGTGTTGCAAGTGATGAGGGCCTGCCCACATATAGGTAAAGTTCAATGCCCAGAAATGGACGATAGATAAGCGATAGGAGTAGATTGGACGCTCTGCTTGCTTAGGAATGAAGTAGTACATCATGCCTAGGAAGCTGGTAGTCAGGAAGAAGCCTACTGCGTTATGACCATACCACCACTGAACCATCGCATCTTGTACGCCAGCATAAGCAGAATAAGATTTCCACAAACTTGCAGGCATCTCTAAGTTATTAAAGATATGGAGAATGGCAATCGTTAGAATGTATGCACCGAAGAACCAATTAGAAACATAAATATGTTTCGTTTTGCGCTTCATGATGGTGCCAAAGAAAACGACAGCATATGCAACCCATACAACGGTAATTAGAAGATCAATTGGCCACTCTAACTCTGCGTACTCTTTTGAAGTGGTAATACCTAATGGCAAAGTTACCGCTGCCAATACGATTACTGCTTGCCAACCCCAAAAGGTGAATGCCGCTAATTTGTCGCAAAAAAGTCGTGCCTGACAGGTGCGTTGCACGATGTAATAGGACGTTGCAAACAGCGCTGACCCACCAAATGCAAAAATCACTGCATTGGTATGCAAGGGACGTAAGCGGCCGTAGCTAAGCCAAGGAATGTTAAAAGTGATTTCAGGCCAGATGAGCTGGGCTGCGAGAATAACCCCCACGAGCATGCCAACAATTCCCCAAAGTACGGTGACGATGGCAAATTGACTGACAACCTTGTAATTGAAGGTATCTTGATTACTCCCCACGGTAAGTCCCATGGTTTCTCCTTTTTTTGTGACCTAACAGCGACATAATCCAAATAGACTGGATTCATTATCAAAGTAAGGCTTTAAAGGGGGTTTGATCTATATCAAAAAGGGTGGGTCAAAATTTCAAACAAGCCTACAGGACACATCATCGCTCAATAAAACTCAATCAATATATAGTTATTTTTGAGAGGGATCACTAACTTTATGGGATGTAGGAGCATCGTCATCCATTAAGATTGCCTGGCCCGGCCCCTCTAAGTCATCAAACTGGCCACTTTTGATGGACCAGCTAAAAATCCAAACTAAGAGACCCACCAAAACCAGGGAAATAGGGATGAGAAGAAATAAGCTTTCCATCGCTATAGTCTAAGCTTTTCGCAAACGCCATGCGTTTAGAGTCACCGCAAGTGAAGATAAAGACATACCAATACCAGCTACCCATGGATTTACTAAACCCATCATGGCAGCCGGAATCGCTAGTAGGTTATAGACCAAGGCCCACAATAAATTTTCTTTAATGATGATTTGAGTCTTATCTGCCAGCGCTAATGTTCTGGCTAAAGGCTCCAATGACACTGCAGTCAGAATGGCATCAGCACCTGCAGCAGCTAGTGGCGCACCAGCGCCAACTGCAATCGAAATATCTGCACGCGCTAACAGGGGCGCATCGTTGACGCCATCACCAATGGCCCAGACAAAACGACCTTGTTTTTGTAGGGCTTCGATATATTCATATTTATCTTCAGGAGTGCAGCCTCCTTGGTAACTTTCAATGCCGACATGTTTTGCCCACCAAGCCACTGTCGCGGGATCATCACCCGAAACTAAATGTACGGTGATGTTTCTTGTTTTCGCAGTATTTAATAATTTTTCCAAACCTGGTCTTGGTGTGTCTAAGAAAATAAAACTCGCAATCAATCCTTGATCATCCGCTAAATGAACTTGACCATATTGACCTACTTGCGAATCTTGCTGAACTCCAATCCAAGCCGCACTGCCCAAGCGATATAGCCCTGAACACAAGCCTTTCCCCAATTGATTGATGACTGGTTCAAGTAATTCGGGAATGACTAAATTCTCCGACTGAGATGCGCGCAATAAAGAGAGTGCTAGCGGATGTTTCTGGCCAGACTCTAATGCTACTGCAAGAGCCAATGCATCTTCACGGCGATAACCTGATCGCAAATGAATGATTTCTTGTAACTCTGGTTGACCCATGGTTAAGGTACCCGTTTTATCCAATACCAGATCCGTAGCCTTTGCTAAACCCTCCATCACATGGCCACGCACAATTAGCAAACCTAATTTGGTTACTGCACCTTGTGCGGCTGCCATAGCCGTTGGCACTGCAAGCGATAAGGCGCAAGGGCAACTCGCTACCAACACAGAAACTAAGACTGTCCAAGCTCGACTAGGATCAAAGTACCACCAAATTGCTGAAGAAAGAAATGCGCTCAGTAATAAGAACGCAACAAAATATGCCGCCCACTTTTCTGCCAGACTCACCATCACTGGTTTCGCAAGTAGCGCTTGGTCTAACAAGGAGGCAATTCCGGCAATTCGGGTTGACTGCCCCACTGCTTCAATTCTCATCAGTAGTGGATTGAGAATGTTATGCGTGCCTGCATAAACGCGATCACCTATTTTTTTCTCAACCGGTTTTGATTCGCCCGTTAGCAAAGATTCGTCTAAGGCACTCGCATTTTCAATCAAGACACCATCAGCAGGAACTACTTCACCAGGGGAGACACGAAGTACTTCCCCTGGCTTGCAATTGACGACTGGTACTACCTCAATCTCTTGCGAAGCTGGATAATTCAGAGCACGTTCACAGGTAGCAGGCAATTGCTTTGCGAGCGCCTCTGCCCCACCCTGTGCATCTTGCCTTGCTAACAATTCCACATATCGTGCCGCCAAGATGAATGCGACGAACATCGTGATGGAATCAAAGTAGCCTTGGCCTGCTCCAGTGATTAAATTAATTGTTCCGGCAATAAAAGCTAATGCGAGAGCGAGAGCAATGGGAACATCCATCCCCAACATATGGGTTTGCTTGAAGGAAGCTACGCTACGCCAAGCAGCTTGGAATATAGGCCCTGCTGAATACACCATCACAGGGACTGTGAGCATCCAGCTTGTCCAACCTAACAACAGATCAAACTCTGGCGTAATATCTGCGCCTGTATAAGAAGGCCAAGCATACATCATGACCTGCATCATGCCGAGCAAAGCTACTCCCAATCTGGTGAGTAACTGCCGCCTTTCTTTCTTGGCCCTATCTAGCGATAAGGAAGGCTCAAAGGGCCAAGCCTCATAACCAATACGCTCAATCTCAAAAAGCAATCTTGCCAAACTAGTGTGATCTGGAGAAAAACACACAATGACTTTTTGAGTTACGTAATTTATTTGCACATCCTTTACGCCAGCAAGGCGGCGCAAATGATGTTCGCATAACCACACACAGGCAGCACACCGAATTTTTTCTAAACGTAAAGTGGTTTCTAAATCGCCAGAGTCACCACGAGGCCGAGTAAAGCGGCCTTGCAATGAAAGATCGTCATAAGGCTTTAACTTTTCTGGAATTTCATTCAGGGCTAAATAGGCTGCAGGTTTCTCACCAGATTGCACGCGACGCGTATAAAAAACTTCTAAACCTTCACCATGAATCGTTTGCGCAATGGCCATACAACCAGGGCAGCAAAATGAGCGACTGACACCATTTAGTTCGGCCTCAATGAGTTCACCTGAAGCGATCTCACTGGAGCAATGGTAACAAGTCAAGGTCATTTTCTTGTTCATTACATCATTCATACTCTGGCTTTACTAATCCAACCATTACGCCGTTCATACACCACAAATAAAACGCCCCACATCACTACGGCAGCATACGCCCATACCCAAGCAGCCTGAGAGGAACGTGAACCAGAAATATCTAATACAAAACCAAAGATGGCCGGGCCGAGTAAGCCACCACCAAAGCCCATTAAAGAATGTAAGCCCATTGCTGCACCCTTAATATTTTCTTGGGCACTAATCACCAAGCCTGCAGTTAAGGTTGCAGAATCGGCCATGATAAAAACTGTATGCCCAATAGCTAGAGCAATAATCAACCACCATGAGTGGCCTGTAGAGCTAGCAAGCGCGATACCCATCACTGCACTGGTCAGCATGACGATGCATACCCACTTTTGGCGCCCTACTCTCAATGCAATTTCATTCCCCAGAATTGATGACGGCACACCAAAGAAATTAATCACTCCCGCCAAGGTGGTTGCCGCTAAAACAAAAGATTCCCCAGAAGAAACCGCACAAAATGCGAAGAAGGCCACGATCCAACTTCTGGACGCAAATAACTCTAGGGAATGCGCGGTATATCCAAAGATAAATCCAGAGGCTTTTTTATCTTGCAATACCAATTTCCATTTACCCACTGGAAATATATCGTGCAAGCGAATGCGGATGGGACCCCTCCACTTCTCATGTTGCAACGGCGGAATCAACAATAAAATAATGAGAAAGGCAGTAAAGGGACCCAAAGCAATCAGACCAAATACGTAACGCCACCCCAAGGCATTTAAGATCCAGCCAGAGCATAGATAAGAGAAGCCTGTACCAATTCCGAAGAAGGCGGTGTAAAAAGCAATGTGTCTAGTAAGTTCACCGGACTGAATGCGATCCGATAATATTTTGAGGCCAGGCATATAGGTACCTGCTAGCCCTGCTCCATTGATCGCCATAAAAAACAAGGCAGTCCAAAAGTTATCAGCAAACAGCGCCATTCCCAAAAGGCCGAATGTAGCTGACAGGCCACCAATCAAATACACCTTGCGGGCATCTACTCGATCAGTCAAAGCGGTCGCTAAAGGGACGGCCAACATATAGCCAAAGAAAAAAGCGCTAGCAATCAAACCTGACTGTAGATTGCTTAAATGCCATTCTTCCTGCAGGAACGTCAGAACGACAGCGTAGCAAGCAAAGCCCAATAAAGCACAGGTTTGTGCCATGAGCATAAGAGGGGTATAACCAACCGAACGAAAGCGCATAAAGTGTCAGTAAAAACGTGAACCCATTCTACTCGCCAAAAGACGCCAGCACCCGCTACACTTAGGAAAAGAAGATGGAGACAATATGAAACTGAATCAATTCCCAAAACGCTTAATTCAAATCTGCGTAGGCCTTGCATTTGGCCTCGGCGGCACTATAGCCATGGCAGATTCCTACCCGACCAAACCGATTAAAGCGATCGTGCCATTTGCGCCAGGAAGCGCAACTGATCAAATTGGCCGAGCTTTTGCTGCCAAGATGGCAGAATCATTAGGGCAACCAGTGGTGATTGAAAATCGACCTGGAGCCAATGGAATGATCGGCGCCGATTTAGTTGCTAAATCACCGGCAGATGGCTATACCTTACTATTTGGAACCAATAGTACAAATGCTGCCTTAAAAAGCCTGGTAAAGAATCTCCCTTATAACCAGGACACCGCATTTACACCCATTGGCTACTTTGGTTCAGTACCCCTGATTGTGGCTATCAACAATGATGTCCCAGCAAAATCACTTAATGGCTTTGTTGCCCTTGCAAAAGCAGATCCTGGAAAAATGACTTTTGCTTACGCAAGCACATCACAACGTGTTTCCTCAGAAATGCTCTCCAATGTTGCCGGCATAAAAATGACTGGGGTTTCTTATAAGAGCGGTCCTAATGCGATGACTGATCTTATTGGCGGTCAAGTCAATATGTTTACCGCTGACTTTGCGGTAACTTTGCCGCAAGTACAGGCCGGGAAAATTCGCGGACTAGCAGTAACTTCATTAAAACGCTCCCCCGCTATTCCTGAGCTACCAACTGTCAATGAAGCGCTGGGCATCAAAGGCTATGAACTCATTGCATTCTTTGCCGCCTTTGGTCCAGCCGGAATGCCAAAGGATGCAGTCATCAAATTAAATAAGGCTATTAACGATGCTGCTAATTCAAAAGATTTAGTTGAGCGATTTTCTGCGATGGGCTTTGAAACACAGCCTGGTACACCCGAAGCCCTGGGTCAGAAAATCAAATTAGAGACTGTCAAGTGGGCTAAAGCAATTAAAGAGGCTGGAATGGAGCCAGAATAACTGGCCCTAGAAACCCCACTAAATATCAGCATTGATTTCCATTGCCAAGAGCCAATAAGAAAGGCTCTTGCCATGGGAATCGAGATTCAAGGAGAGATTGACTCCGCCATCCAGCACATCATCAATCACAAAATTGAACGCCATTAAGTTGGGTAATTCATAACGTTTCACTGCGCTAGGATTTCGAAATCCAAAATGGGTTTTGACTTTTTCCTCCGTTAATTCTTTTTGCAACACAGAAAAATCTTCTGGGCGATAGGCAATCACACTGATATTGGATCGATTGCCTTTATCACCCGTTCTAGCATGGGCTAGTTTATACAAGGGAATCGTTTTACTCATCGAATTTACCTAGCTATTGAATAGCTCATATGAAGCATGAACCAGTTCTCTCGGAATAAAACAAACCAGAGTATTTAAACGTGGCTTCAGGCTAGTACGCACTCCACCACCCCCAGCAGGCCCACAGGTATAAAGCGCTGTGACCTCCCTGCATACCCTCTGCGCCTGATTTCGTTCATGGTGGGCAGCAGCCACCCGCATCCGAATATCTTCAAATCTCTCTGTGGGCTTTAATTGCGGGCCTTTTCCAGTATCACTAGCAAAAACACTTGATGACCCAATAAAATCTATTCGCAAATCCAAATCAATTAAACGCTCTCGAATAATTTGTGCCGCTAATTGAGCACGCGCATAGGCATTAAAGCCTGCATAAGAAATTTCAGCCTCAGCCAACCAGCCGCCATCAATACAGACATTTGCTTTTAAGGTGTCAGGGCGTGGATGCCCCTTGATCCCAACAACCGCAACTCTATTACTACCCAGATCATTTATTTGAGCTTGCGTAATATCGGCAGCAACATCTGGAGTTAAATAATTTGCGGGATCATGCAGCTCATACAAGAGTTGCTCGGTTACCGTCATGCGATTCACGAGGCCGCCAGAACCGGATGGCTTAGTGACACAGATATTTCCTTGCGTATCAAACTCAACAATCGGAAAACCAAGATTAGCTAAACCAGGAACATCCTTCTGGCCAGGATCAGCAAAATATCCACCTGTGACTTGAGAGCCACACTCCAGAAGGTGCCCAGCCATAGTGGCAGCACCCAAGAAGTCCCAATCAGTCCAGCTTTTTTTAAAGTAAGCCATCAAAGGACCAACTGTTAAAGCAGGGTCAGCTACTCGACCCGTAACTACCACTTGAGCTCCAGCCAATAGTGCATCTGAAATTTCTTGTGCACCCAAATAGACATTTGCACTGACCAATTTACTTTGCGCTAAGATTTTCTGATCATCAGAGGAAAGAAAATTTTCTAATTTAGGCCGCAACTCCAGCGCTGAAACATCATCACCCTTCACAATGGCAATCCGAATTTTTGGCAAACCTTTTTGTTTTGCCATCGTATCAATCAGCTTTGCAGCTCCCTCTGGATTAGCTGCGCCAAAATTACCAATAATAGGTATACCGCCTTTGATGCAATCTTCTAAAACCGGCTCCAGCATTTCCGATAACAAAGGCTCATAGCCCAACTCAGAATTCTGATATCGCTCTAACTGCGCAAGCGCCAAAGTCCTTTCCGCAAGACTTTCAAAAATAAGGCAACTTGGTCCACCCTGCTTTAAAAGCTCATCCACCAGAGGCTTGGCAACATCTGTTCGGTCACCCGAAAACCCAGCAGCACAAGCAACACGGTAGATGTCAGTCACTTTTTTTGCAGGTTATTGTTGTTGACTATGTTGTGGAGAATCTTGGAAGCCGTTAGACCGATAGGTAAGGACTAAAGTATCTCGGTAACCATAGTTACCAAGCGGCTGAATGGGCGTAGATTCATGAATCATCCGTTCATCATTCATGAGCAATAAGGACCATGGCTGCGCCAAAGTAAAACGCAAGCCAGCGGAACCGGCGGCATTAAAAATTCTAGTCTCTCCGCCTTTAATACCCGTACGATTCAATAAAAAAACTGCCACAAAATCTACTCCATCACGATGAGCGCCCTCAGGGGTAGGACGACCTATGCCATCCGTGGTATCAATTCGAAACTGATGCGCTTCTACAAACCAAGTAGTGACTGGCTTCAAACTATTTAATAGATGTGCAATACCCATTAATACAGCTTGCCATGCAGGGTCATTCAATAACTTCGTTTGAACGGGTTCAAACCAGCGCTCGATACCACCATGCAAGGCGTTGTAATCAACTGATTGCCAATGCGCACGATGCGGTACTAATTGGAGTTGCTCACCCTTGATCTCATAACTCGCATGACGGCGAAAACGATAACGACCCCCATCTTTTAGATAGGGATCACGAGGCAAATCCTCCCAAAACGGGCTCAAGCCTTGCAAGTCGTCAAGAGGAAGTCCGCTAATCTCAGCAACCGATTCTGCAGAAGCGACCACATAGCCATCAGTACGCAATGCCCCGACGAGCTCCTTGGCTAAGGTAACTGGAGGTGCTAATAAGGTATTGGGCATAGTGATATTTTAGGGCAATACGCTAGCAAGCATTAATCCAGTTGAGCGCCCGAAGCCTTCACAATTCTGGCCCATTTTGCTAATTCCTCCTTGAGGAGAGTGCCTAGCTTAGCGGGTGGTACGGGACTAAGGTCTAAACCCTGCGCAGTCAACTTTTCTCGCACATCTGCTCGGGTCATGGTTTTATCCATTGCTGCCTGGTTCTTCTTAATGACGTCTGCGCTAACCCCCATAGGAGCGAATATCGCTACCCAAACCTCTCCCACACAGTCTGGATATGTTTCAGCAATGGTTGGAATTTCTGGTGCTGCACTTGAACGCTTAGCAGAGCTAATCGCAATGGCTTGTAACTTACCAGCCTTAATGTAATTTAAGGCTGAAGGAAGGCTAGCAAAAGCCAGTGGAACTTGCCCACCCAATACATCATTAATTGCAGGAGCTACGCCCTTATAAGGAATGTGTTGCATCTCAATTCCAGCGCTGGTGTTTAGCATTGCGCCGAGCAAGTGACTGATGGTGCCATTGCCGGCGGAAGCATATGACAACTCGCCGGGTTTTTTCTTAGCCGCTGCAACAACATCAGCGAGAGTTTTGTAGGGCGACCCTGGTGGCGAAACTAAAACATAAGGTGTTGCGCCAATGTAATACAAGGGCACAAAATCATTGATTGGATCAAATCCTGGATTTTTATACAAGGCGGGATTAATAGCCTGTGCACTATTAATGGTTAATAACAAGGTATAACCGTCCTTCGGTGCACGCGCTACACTTTGTGTACCAATATTTCCACCTGCACCAGGCCGATTCTCAACAATAATGGAAGCGCCGATGGACTCACCAAAAGCAGGTGCAATTAAACGGGCAACGATATCGTTTGTTCCACCGGCAGCTTGTGGCACAACTAAAGCAATTGGCTTGTTGGGATAGGGTTGTGCAGCTAATGGAAAAGCAGCCAAGCTGCAAATGAACCCGAGGATATATTTAGTTCTTCTCATATTGATCTCCATTCCTGCATTAATCCAACCAATTTCTATACTGATAATGCTCTCTTTTGTTTATTGCATTATGCCCTCAGGCTAGCAATCAGCGAAGATTCAAATCCCGCCGCATAAACCAAGATAAGATAAAGCCTTTCTGACCTAAAAAATGACTATGAACACAGCAGACACTAAAGTAGCCTTGGTAACAGGCGCCGGCACAGGCATCGGCAAAGCGGCTGCAAAAGCGCTGCTCAAAGGTGGCTACAACGTCGTTTTAACCGGTAGAAATCTTGATCGGCTCAAACTGGCGATTTCTGATATTGGTGGTACTGATAACAACTGTCTTGCTGTTGCTTGCGATGTGGGCAAACCAGAGGAAGTAAAAAAACTTTTTGCTGTTTTGACTGCCAAATTTGCTCGTATTGATGTGCTTTTCAATAATGCCGGTATGGGCGCCCCCGCTATTCCGATGGAAGAGCTTTCGTATGAGCAGTGGATGAATGTGGTAAATGCCAATTTATGTGGTGCGTTCTTATGTTCGCAAGCAGCGATTCGCATGATGAAGGCGCAATCTCCTCAAGGCGGAAGAATTATTAATAACGGCTCGATCTCTGCGCATGCGCCTCGACCGATGTCTGCACCGTACACAGCTACTAAACATGCCATTAGTGGCTTAACCAAATCCATTGCGTTGGATGGTCGTCCATTCAATATTGCTTGTGGTCAAATTGATATTGGTAACGCTGCAACTGAAATGACTGAGCGTATGGCTGCTGGCATCCTGCAGGCCGATCTATCGGTTAAGGTAGAGCCTCGCATGGACGTAGACCATGTTGGCGAAGCCGTTCTGCATATGGCGCAACTACCTCTAGAAAGTAACATTCTTTCTATGACCATCATGGCAACCAATATGCCTTTTGTTGGAAGAGGCTAATCTACGTTCTTAAGAACCGGTTTTAATACACTGTAAGAATATTGCGCGCCAATTGAATGTCGTAATCCAAGATATGCTTTTCAAACCAGTACCCAATATAGCGAATAAGGCTATATAAATCACTATTTTTGGATGACATCTGATTTAGCGATCTCATCACCATATCTAACATATTGTCATGCGC
>Ga0194044_10000143_pt1 | contig 30305 bp, 26 predicted proteins | sample JunL4417m_MetaG_FD_155460 | JGI IMG/M metagenome (GOLD analysis project Ga0194044, IMG submission 155460) | Anoxic zone freshwater microbial communities from boreal shield lake in IISD Experimental Lakes Area, Ontario, Canada - Jun2016-L442-17m | ecosystem: Environmental > Aquatic > Freshwater...
TCTCTTACCCTTGCTGCTAGTGATACTTCGGCAATACAGATGATGATTTCTAACACCTTAAGTTTTAGCGGGTTATCATGGGAGCCGTATGCGATTACCAAGGCGTGGACACTTACCGAGGGCTTGGGGGTTAAAACCGTGTATGTAAAATTTAAAGATGCCTCTGATAATACTTCAGTAGTTGTGACGGATACCATTTCATTGGTTGCACCAGTTGCACCGTTGGCCTTAGGTTCGGGTGTTTCAGGGGGCTTGCAACGGGTTTTGGGTGCCAAGGTGACGAGTACTAATGAGGCACAATTAGATCAAATTGTCTTAGAAGCAATGGCCATTCGCCGTGTCGGTGTGGAAAATATTTTAGCTTTGTCTGGTGCTCCTCGAAACGAGGCTAAGGAAAAAGCGGGCTACGATAAATATGTAAAGACCTTACTAAAAGGATTAGCCACGTTACCAACTGAAGAACAAAACGATCTGACTAATTTTATTGTCTATGGCACACCATTGACCAAGAGCTTGGGTGCTGGTGAGCGCGCCGGTGTTCTAGGTTCTTACAAGGCTGCGTTTGGTAAGTTGCCAACCACACAAACCGAATGGGAAGACGCGATTAAGATTTCTATTGGTCGGTGGCCAACCGAACGAAGCCCTAAAAAAGAGGCAGCTGCTTTAGTAGAATTTAAAAAAATCTACAAGCGGGAAGCGGTGATGACGAATCGTAATGATAATGCCGCCATTACTATCATGGCGTATGGCTTACGGACGGCGAAAAGAAACAAGGCTAGCGAGAATGCAGCTAGTAAGATCTTTAAAGCAGTGTATAAGCACGCACCATTATCAGCTAGTGATTGGGACATTGTCCGCGCCATTGCCTATAGCGGTGCAAAAAGATAATTGATTTGTTTAGCATATTTTAAAACAAGGCCAATATGGCCTTGTTTTAATTTGGTAAGTTAAAAAAGACAGATTTAAAAAAAATTGTTATAATACATTCATTATTAAACTAAATATAAAAACATGAAGAAAGCAATTTTGTTTTCGATGGTTTTTTCGTTAACTTTGGCTTCGGCTGGAATAGTGTTGGCGGAAAATCCAGGAGCAGGACAAATTAGACTGCCAGCTCAATCTGTTCGACCGATAAATCAACCAAACAAGATTTCCGTTGGTCTTGGTTTGGAAAATCCAACTATGAAACCGCCTGTTAAGCCACAGGGCCAGGAAAAAGGTGTAAAGCCTAAGACAGACGAACAAAAACCAGCTCAGCCTATTCAAGGTGCTATGGATTCTAGTTCTATGGAAAATCCTAACTTTTTCATGGCGACCACCTCTGCCAAAAGAGTACAAGAAAAAATATCCGACCTGAAAGAGGTAAAGCTGTATGACAATGTTAAAAAAGTTGGCAAGACGTTGTATGGTGTAAAAAAACAAACTGCACCTAAGCCAGCTTTTATTACTGCTGATGTTGCACCATGTGTTAAGGCAGCAATTCATAGAAGGGCAGATGCGTTATCGGCGGTAATGAGCCAACATGGACAAGAAGTAGTCACTTCTTTAGAAAAAAGAACCGCTTGCGAAATCTTGGCATTAGATAAAACTACTGCTACAGAGCAATTTGAAGCTAATAAACTTTGTATTAAAGCAGAACAAACAACTAAAGCTGAAATCGAGGCCTCATTTGAAAAAGGTCGTGGGGAAGCTCAGAAAGCCTTTCAAGCCGAGGTAAAACAGTGTGTTGGACCACAAATGAAAATTCGGGCTACTAGTACTGAAGAAGTGTCTAGTTAAAAATAAAAAATATAAAATCTATAAAATTACGAGGACTATATAGTTCTCGTAATTTTTTTTGAAAACAATCCTTTACAAAAATTAAAAAAAGTGGTATATTTTGCCGGTAGCTTTTTAGATTAGGTGTATTATGGATAAATATGCTGAATTTGAGGGCTAATTTAACTAATATTAGCCAAAGTTATTATTCATGAAAACATTTAAAGAATTAGGTTTGAATGATCACATTCAAAAAAGCCTAGAGGAACTAGGGTACATCGAGGCCACGCCGATTCAAGAGCAGGCCATCCCTTTTGTGTTAGAAAACAATCAGGATCTAATCGGGTTAGCCCAAACTGGTACCGGTAAAACCGCTGCCTTTGGTCTGCCAATTTTACATAAATTAGCCAAAAATAAAGAAGTTCAGGCCATTATTCTGTGCCCAACCCGCGAACTGTGTTTGCAAATTAGCAAGGAAGTGTCTGGCTTTGCTAAACATTCACCTGGCGTTACCTTGGCTACGGTCTATGGCGGTGCTCGTGCAGATTTACAAGTTCAGCAGATTCGTGGTGGTGCCAACATTGTAGTGGGCACACCAGGGCGGGTGCATGACATGATTCGCCGCAAGATTTTAAAATTACAAACCATTCGATTTGTTGTGCTAGATGAGGCCGACGAGATGCTTGATCTCGGTTTTAAAGACGACTTGGATGCGATTTTGGCCGACACGCCAGAGACTAAACAGACCTTGTTGTTTTCAGCCACCATGTCTTCAACCATCAACAGTATTGCCAAGAAGTACATGCATAGCCCCAAAGAAATTAGTGTGGGCAAGAAAAACATGGGCGCTGACAATGTGACTCATCAATATTATTTAGTTAAACCAGGTCAGAAATACGAAGCTTTGCGTCGCATTGTTGATTCTGAACCAGATGTGTATGGCATCTTATTTTGTCGCACCAGAAATGAAACGCAAGAAATTGCCGACAAATTAAAAGAAGATCGCTATTCCACTGAAGCCTTGCATGGTGACGTATCGCAGAATATGCGTACGCAGATCATGGAGCGTTTTCGTCAGCGCAAAATTCAGTTGTTGGTAGCTACAGACGTAGCCGCTCGTGGTATTGATGTTAATGATTTAACCCATGTCATCAATTATAATTTGCCAGATGTAAACGAGATTTATTTGCATCGTAGTGGTCGAACTGGTCGTGCCCACAAAAGTGGTGCTTCGATTTCGATTTTGACTATGCGCGAAATGCGCAAGGTGCGGGAGTTGGAACAAAAGGTAGGTAAACCGTTTGAACAAAAGCAGGTGCCAACCGGCCAAGAGATTTGTGAAAAGCAACTATATAGTTTGGTTGAAAAAATGAAAAATATTGAGGTGGACGAACAAAAAATAGCCCCATTTTTACCCGCTATTGAAGAGATGCTGAAGGGCTTATCTCGCCAAGAGTTGTTAGCTCGATTCGTTTCCGCTGAATTTAATCACTTTTTATCACTCTATCAAGATTCAAAAGATCTTGAAGCGGTTACTTCTGGCGGTTACAAGGACGAATGGCGGGAAAAAGGCACACGCCAACCAGATGAAAACTTCGTTAATGTGCGTTTAAATATCGGTAAGCGAGACATGCTCGATATTAAAATGTTGTTTGGCATGATTAATAGTAAGCGTGAACTTAAGGGTGCTGAAATTGGCAAGATCATGCTATCCGACACCTTTACGGTGTTTGGCATTGAGAAGGGCAGGGCGGAAGATGTGGCCCGAGCGTTTGGTGCTTCTCGGTTCAAGGGACGACAAATTGAGGCTAGGCTTGTTGAGGGTTATACGCCGGAACGACCAAACCGAAATTTTTCTGATAAGCGTCGCGGCCGACCAGTTGGCAGGGGCGAAGAAAGAGGCTCAAGTCGTTTTAAGGGACGTCGTTAAACAATAAAAATTTTATATAAAAAATTAGTCCAATCGGGCTATTTTTTTTGTCAAATATTTTTTCAATTTGGGATATTTATGGTAATATATAAAATATCCTAATATTTACTTTTATTAAATGTCTTTTTGTGTGTCATCGCTAGTTAAATATATTTTCATTGTTTTTATCTTTTTACTTTTTGCCCACCGTGGCGAAGCCGCGGTGTTTTCTCATAACCTCAGCCAAGGCAGCCGTGACCCCGAGGTTAAGGCTCTACAGCAGTATTTAAATACCCATGGCTATCCAGTTGCCAAGATTGGTGCTGGGTCGCGGGGGAAGGAAACTACTGTATTCGGTCCAGCTACGAAACAAGCCCTCATCCGTTTCCAGAAGGATAATCATATTACCCCAGCCAACGGCTATTTTGGCCCGACCACTCGCAAGGTTATGACAAAAGAGCGTAGTGTTGCAGGTGCCACGCCAACCCCTAAAAATACCCCAACTACTTCATTACTTAAGCCCAATCCATTAACACCCTCAGTAATTATTGAATCACCTAAATCCAATACCCCAGAGATCACCCCAGTTAACACTTACACCATCGGGGGTACCATCATGGGACTCACGGGTGCGGTGACGCTCAGGAATAACACCACTGATCAACTCATGCTCACGCCAGCTAGTGCGAGCCTATTTACATTTCCAGCATCGCTACCCACCGGGGCAAGCTATTCGGTAACCGCTACCCCGGGAAGTATGACCGAGCACTGCTATCTCATCAATAACTCTGGCACCGTGGCCAGTACCAATATCACCACTATTCAAATTGCCTGTGGCACCACTTTAGCTGACACTATTCCGGCGAATCCATTCACCAATCCCATTATCCCCAGCAGTGCTCCGACTATCCATCAACTCACTTACACTACCGATGGGTATGGCACCATCACTGGTTCCTCTACCCAACGTATTGCGTTCAACACCAATGGTACTGAGGTAACTGCAACCCCGAATACTGGCTATCACTTTACTGCCTGGAACGATGGGCTCACCAATCCCACCAGAATCGACACCAATATCAGGAACAATCAGACCTACACGGCTAACTTTGCCATTAACACCTATACCCTAACCTACACGGTTGGTGCCAATGGTACACTCAGTGGTGCTACCACTCAGACCGTGACTCATGGCAGTGCCGGTACTGAGGTGATTGCAATCCCAAACGCATATTATATGTTTTCTGGTTGGAGTGATGGAGTACTTACAGCCACTAGAACAGACGGTAATGTAACTTCGACACAAATACTTACGGCTAATTTTATCGTTACTCCATTTACGGCTTGTGGCCAGACTTTATATGATGAGCGAGATGGCAATACCTATCCTACCGTGCAAATTGGTGCGCAATGTTGGACGGCTAAGAACATGGCCTATCTGCCAAACGTAGTGCCAAGTGCAACCGGTGCAACCAATACTCCTTATTATTATGTGCATAGTTATCAAGGCAGTAATGTTACAGCGGCTAAAGCCACTGCCAACTACTCAATTTATGGGGTTTTATATAACCATCCAGCCGCACTTACCGCCTGTCCTACTGGTTGGCATTTGGCAACCGATAATGAATACATTGATATGACCACTCCACTTGGAACGAGTGTTGATGCAGCTAATAAGCTTAAAGCTACTTCAACTTGGGGAGGATCAAACGGTCTTAATACAATGGGTTTTTCGATTTTGGCAGCAGGGTATCGTTTTCACAATGGATTATTTTATGAACTTGGAACCGCTTCTCTTCTTCGTACAGATGGAATTAATTATAACCCGGCTGATGGGATTTATCGTGCTTACGATAGATATGTGTCCTGGCAAATTGTTAGAACCAATGGTTGGGTTGACGATGGTATGTCGGTACGATGTCTTAAAAATTAGTTGATAAAATATTACTTTTTTGCTACGATAATAATAATTATCCCTCACCACAATAAATAACAACTGGCTTAAGTAGGACAAATTGTATCCAAATGCAATTTTGCCTAAAATAAGCCAATTTTTTTATGTTAAACAAAACACAGCTTCTTACTGAAGCACGTAATCATCTCACACAAATTTTACAATCGGCCAAGAATGAGGCTGAGTCGGTTCAGGCTAGCATTATTCGCTTACGCCAGCGGGTGCGTAATTTTGCCAGTATCGAAGGCAAGGTAGAGCCAATCATATTGGCAAATAACTATATCAGACAAAAACAGCTCGAACAGATTGTTGGTTCGCCATATTTTGTCCGGTGTGATTATGTTGTCGACAATATGGAAACAAAAGTTGCCTACATTGGTAAGTTTCAGTTAAGCGAGGCAGGGGTGTATTCTTGGGTTACGCCAATCGCACAACTTCGGTTTGGGGATATTGGGCCAGTCAACTATCAATTACCCAGCCAAGAAATTAAAGCAGTGTCGTTGGTGAGAAAGGATCAGTATATGATTACAGACAGTCGGTTGCTTTTAATGGCAAGTGAGGCAATGGATTATGAACGCACTTTAATTCATCAAGAATATTTTTCTGAACTAAAAAGTGAATTTGCCTTGCCAGAGATTATTGCCCGCATGGAACGAGCGCAAGACCAAGTAATTCGAGCAGATTATCGTGACTCATTTTTAATTTCAGGCCCAGCCGGCTCGGGCAAAACCACCTTGGCGTTTCATCGGATTGCATATTTAACCCAGTCGCCCGATACAACCAAACTTTTTCCTGGTAGCAATATCATTGTTTTTGTGCAAGACGAATCAACAAAAAATTATTTTCGCGCCATCCTACCTCAGCTTGGCATTGAAGAGGTTCAGGTAACTACGTTTGAGACCTGGGCGTTTGAGGCGTTACAGCTTACGGATTTAAAATATGTTTGGCGATATGGTGAAACTGCCGCCGATAAAAATTTATTTGAATGGTATAAAAGTCAAGCATTGAAAGCATTACATAATGAGAAAAATATTGTTACCAAGCCAGCTGTCTATTTGGAAAATGTCTATCGTGATTTGTTGCCACCTCGATTTTATACTTTGTTCCAAAAGCAACTAAAAGAAAAATTGTTAGATCGCTTTGATTTAACCTTGCTCCTTAGTAATCATTTAAATGTTTACAGGGGTATTACCAGGGAGCAACGAGTAGTTACTGAGGATAAACATGGCACCTTAAAAATGCAAAATACTCGTGGTGGATTAGCCTATTCGTTTATGGTGGTGGATGAAGCTGAAAATTATTCAGCCGAGCAGATAAAAATATTCCAAGCATGTGTAAACGATACTAAGGCGATGTTGTACGTGGGTGATTTGTCTCAGCAAACACGCCTCGGTACGATAAAAAATTGGCAGGAGGTGGGCGAACAATTTTTAGATGGTCGTCATATCGTCCTCGAAAAATCGTATCGAAACACTAAACAAGTTTTAGAATACATTCGTAATCAAGGCTATGAAGTAGAAATTCAAGTGAATGCCAAAAATGGACCTGCGGTGGAAGAAAAATTATTTTGCGATAGCAACAGCTTGGCTGAATATATTAAAGTAATAGCATTGGCTAATGTGGCAGTGCCGGTTGGCGTTTTGCTTGATGATAACTTAGTCAATTTGATACCAGAAAAATTGTGTCATGTGGCTCCGAATATTAAGGCAATGACGATTGCGGAATCGCAAGGCGTGGAATTTGAAGTGGTTATTATAATTTTTGATAGCACACTTCAAGAAGTTGAAGCATTAAATCCCGGGGCACTCTCACCTGAACTTAAAAAAATACAACGCGATTTAAGATATGTTGCCCTGACTCGCTCTACTAATAAACTTTATGTGATTACGTATAACCAAGAGTAGTGTTAGTTTACAATCAGTTGATTCGTGGTATTATTTAATCATAACTTCAATCCTGTGGCAAAAATAAAAAATATTCAAATCACAACCCCCAAACGTTTTTTACTAAACGGACTTTTTATTGTTCCAGAATCAGCAAAGACAATTTATATTTTTATCCATGGACTGGAAGGCAGTGTTTTCTCACAAGTTGTAATAACTCAGATGTTAGCAACAAACAATGCCGGAGTGTTATCGTTTAATAATCGTGGTGCGAATATTATTTCCAAGGTATATCAAAGAAATAAAAAAGATGTAATTTCGCATGAGATTGGTACGGCCCATGAACATTTTATTGATTGCGTTGATGATATTGATGGGGCAGTAGCCTGGGCAAGTCAATTATCGCCAGAAAGAATAATTTTATTAGGGCATTCCACGGGATGTAATAAAAGTGTGTATTATCTTTCCAAACGTTCTAATTCAATCGTAAAGGGGGTAATCCTGCTCGCTCCAATGAGTGATTTTGCTGATACTTTTGCTTTTACGGAGCCAAAAATTTATAATCGAGCCGTTGCAACGGCCAAGAAAATGGTTGCCATGGGTAAGGGTGAAGAGTTTTTACCAAACAATGTCTGGGGCCAAACCCTGGATGCTCAACGGTTTTTAAGTTTGTATACGCCCGAGAGTGAAGAAGAAATATTTGGTTACGCTTCAGGCAAAAAGCCGACTCGTCTCCAAAAAATAAAAGTGCCACTTTGTGTTGTATTGGCTGAAAATGATAAATACGCTGATCGACCCATCGTTCAAATATCTGAATGGTTTTATGAAACTTTGTGCGAACAAAATGCTTTGGTTAAGGTTGTTGCTAGCGCGCCACATAATTTTAGTGGCACCGAGAATGAGGTAAAAAAAATTATTGTGTCTTGGCTCAGTACCATCACGTAACTATTTAGTAATGAATTGTGTATTATGATTGAAATTGCGGGTTATTTGTCAGGAGTTGCAATCTTATTATCATTCGTGCCATATATTAGGGATGTCTTTTTGCACAAGACAAAACCAGAGCGAATATCTTGGTTAATTTGGTCGATATTGGGACTGATTTCATTTTTTTCACAATGGGCCAAGGGCGGGGAATATTCTTTAATTTTGACCGGCGCTCAGGTAGTTGGCGATTTTGGAGTATTTTTATTGGCACTAAAATTTGGTCTCGGTGGATTTTTCTTTCGTGATAAGTTGGCAATAGTTGGCATGGCCACAGGTTTGCTGTTGTGGTTTTTTACAAAGGAGCCATTGTTCGCTCTGTTTATTGCCATTCTGATTGATGCGATTGGTGTGTGGTTAACCGTGATGAAAACATTTGAACAGCCGGAAACAGAAACAACGAGCGCTTGGTGGCTAACGTTATTAGGTGGATTTTTTGGGTTGTTAGCCGTTGATCCGAGTAATCGTGTTTTATTTGTCTTTCCAATATATATTTGTTTTGCCAGCACAAGTATTCTTTTGGCGATTTATTTTGGTAAGCAATTTAAGAAAAAACTAATGATATGAAATACATCGATTTGTCAGTTACGATAAATAATCAAACGCCGGTTTATCCTGGTGATCCACAAACGAAAATTGCTAAAGCAGGGGTTTTGTCTCGTGATGGATATCAAGACCATTATATTTCAGTCGGTTCGCATGCAGGTACGCATATCGACGCACCGTCTCATATGGTGAAGCATGGAAAAAATATCGATCAATTTGCCTTAGAGAATTTTGTTGGCAATGGAGTGTGTATTAGAATTAATCAGAAGTTCATTTTAGATGAAGTAAAAAATTATCAAATATACAAAAACGACTTTGTGCTTTTCAGCACCGGTATGACTAAAAAATATTACCAAAAGGCATATTACAAATCATATCCGGCGATGCCTGTTGAAGTGGCTAGTTATTTGGTTGATAAAAAAATTAAAGGCGTGGGCGTAGATATGTGTAGTGTTGATTACGAGCCGTTTAACAGCCATAAAATATTGCTTAATGCGGGAGTGTTTATTATTGAAAATATGACCAATCTGGACAAGCTTCACAATAAAAAATTCAAATTATATGCCTGGCCACTCAAATTGGACATCGATGGCTCACCAATCAGGGCAGTGGCGGAACTAATATAGTGCCATTGACGCTTAGCCTATTACCTTTTATGATATAGGTGGTTAACCTCGGATTAAGAAAAATAGATTAAACATGGAAATTCCTGCTTTTGTTGGCCAAATTTTAACCCGTTTAGATGCCGCAGGGCACGAGGCGTATTTAGTGGGTGGCTGTGTACGCGACCTGCTTTTGGGTGTCGTGCCTAAAGATTGGGATATTACCACTAAAGCAAAACCAGAAGAAATTTTGGCTGTTTTTACCGAAGGAAAATATGAGAATATTTTTGGCACGGTAATAGTTCCGGTTCGCGACGAAGAGGAAAACTTATTAGCCGCAATCGAAGTAACAACCTATCGCAGTGAACAAGGCTATAGTGATCGTCGTCGACCGGATGAAATTACCTTTGAAACGGAATTAGATAAAGATTTAGAACGACGAGATTTTACCATTAACGCTATGGCGTTAAAATTTAAATCCCAGTCAAAACTAATTACAGAAAAAGAAGTGATAAATTTTGGTGATGATGATGTTGAACTGGTTGATTTGTTTGGCGGGCGCAAGGATTTGGGCAAGCGGATAATTCGTGCCGTTGGTGAACCCAGCGAACGTTTTCGCGAAGATGCTTTGCGCCTGATGCGCGCGATTCGATTTAGTTGTCAATTGGGTTTTAGTATTGAACCAAAAACAGAGCGAGCAATCGCTAAGTTGGCTGGCGCGATTAAATTTATTGCCAATGAGCGGATTCGGGATGAACTTATTAAGATTCTTGATTCCGACCGAGCGCATGAGGGAATGCAGACTTTACATGACACAAAGATGTTACAATATATTTTGCCGGAGCTGGAGCGCGGTGTGGGCGAGACGCAGAATAAACATCACACCTATACGGTTTTTGAGCATTTAATGCTTTCGTTAAAATATTGTCCCAGTAAAGACTGGCGCGTGCGACTAGCCGCGTTATTGCATGATATTGGCAAGCCACAAACGAAAAAAATGGTTGATGGTGAGGCTACATTTTATAATCACGAATATCTTGGTGCCAAGATGACTAAAAAAATCATGACCCGCTTGCGCTTTGCTAACGAAGACTTGGACAAGGTGACCAACTTGGTGCGCAATCACATGTTCTATTATAATGCCGGCGAAGTGACACCAGCTGCCGTGCGGCGCTTAATCGTTAAGACCGGACGAGAGAATTTGAAAGATTTAATTGCCGTACGTATCGGTGATCGACTTGGCTCGGGCGTTGCCAAGGCCATGCCCTACAAATTGCGCCACCTGGAATACATGATTGAAAAAGTGAGTAACGATCCGGTGTCAGTAAAAATGTTAAACATTAACGGCACCGACTTAATGACTGATTTACGGCTTGAGCCCGGTCCCAAAATTGGCGCGATTTTGGATGTGTTATTAGCTGAAGTAATTGAAGAACCGTCGCTAAATACGCGTGAGTACTTGTTAGAACGTAGTCAAGAGTTGAATAAATTAAATGTAGAAGAATTACGCGCTAAAGCAAAAATTGAAATAGAGGCCAAACGCGACCACGATGATCATAAACTTAAGCATACCCATTGGGTCTAATCTTATGCCAAAGAATCTGCGATTTTTAGAACGATTATACATTTTCTTGTTCATTGCAGATTCAGTTCTCGTAACTCTGAATCACTATTTGGTAAATGGTGAGCTGGGTCGGGCAGGGCAAATTGAATTAGTGCTAACAATTGGCTTTTTTGCTATTGCGTATGTAATGTATACGTTGTATAAACGAGTGGTGAATGAAAATTTACATGAGTACGAGCGTTTAAAAAAAGATAAGCGTAGTTTAGAGGATAATATTACCGAAGCGTTTCAGTATATTGGCAAGTTGAATATACAATTAGAGGAGATTCGGTCGGTCTTTAGTGGGGAGAATAAATACCCGGAAAGTCGTTCACAATTTAAGGTAATTTTGAAATTTCTGAGTGACAAGGTATTGGCGTTAACTGATATTGATTGGGTTTGTTTAAAAATAATTGATATATCGGAGTGCAAGATATTAGCGGAGCAAATCAGATACCGCGGCAGTAATACGGTAGCACCCTTTCCTAATGCTGACATCGGGTGCCATAATATAATAAACGGTAAATTGCCAATTGGGGTAACTGCAATTTATTCAAGCAAGTCAAATGGCGTGTTTAAGATAGTTTGTTTGGTGCCAGGCCTTGAAATTAGCAAAGAACAGCGAGTGTTGGTCAAAGCAATTGTCAATCAGCTAGAAATGTTCTATCTTATCTATGTGCGGTCTGGTAATACCGACCGGAGAGAAATTAAATAATTATTTTTATGAAAAAAGTTTTTTTTCTAGCGGCGGTACTGCTGCTTGCCGCGGGTTGCGGCGCAGTCGAAAAGCAGAACGACACTCAAATTACTTCAATCAACACTAATTCAACCGAACAAGCCACATCGGGTGACTCGGAAACTTCTAACAAAAATACTATGGAACAACAAGCACCAGCCAGTGTGAATCAAAAAGATTTCACTGATTTAACCAAGGAATACTCGAAAGCAATCTTAAAAACCAATCAAGGTGATATTGAAGTGGAATTCTATAACCAGGATTCACCCAAGACAGTAAATAACTTTTTAAATTTAGCTAAGCGTGGTTTTTATACTGGCACTAGCTTTCATCGAGTAATAAAGGATTTTATGATTCAGGGCGGCGATCCAAATTCAAAAGATGCTGACCGCTCAACACATGGTCGTGGCGGTCCTGGTTATGCCTTTGCCGATGAATTTAATACGCACCCTTTGGTGAAGGGTAGTTTGGCTATGGCTAATTCTGGATCAGACACCAATGGTTCCCAGTTTTTTATCGTTACGGCAGACGCTACACCCTGGCTTGATGGCAAGCACACTAATTTTGGCAAGGTAATAAAAGGCATGGATATTGTTAGTAAAATTGAGACAGTACAAACGGATCAAAACGATCACCCAATAGATGATGTAATTATTGAGAAAATTGAGCTGTTAAAATAATTGACTTGAATGAGTATGTAAAAGAAGTGCTCATGGCACTTCTTTTATGATTATTTTTTTTGACAGCTTGTGCCATATTGAATTTTATTGGAGGATTAGGTACAATAAATACAGTAAAATTAAAGAAAAAACTATGAATCTCTTGCTTAAATGGCTAATTATGGCCGTTTCGATTTTATTAGCTAGCTACTTTTTGCCTGGCATAAACGTTGATGGTCTTTGGACCGCCTTGGTTTTGGCCGTAATCTTGGGCTTAATTAATATTACGCTCAAGCCGATTTTATTGGTAGTCACTTTGCCGATAAATGTGTTAACGCTAGGCTTATTTACTTTAGTAATTAACGCTTTAATGGTTTTGTTGGCCACTACCATAGTTAAAGGTTTTGTGGTAGATGGTTTTTTTGCAGCGATGATTTTTAGTTTACTTTTGTCGTTGATTAATTACGTGCTAGGACGATTACTTGATCCTATCAAGTAGGGCTCGGGATATCGTATAGTGGTCGTACGCGCGCTTCGGGTGCGTGAAGCCCCGGTCCGATTCCGGGTATCCCGACTGACTCGTTAAAACCAATGTGATGAAAATATATAAAGGCATTATCTTGAGCTTGAGTTTAGCAATATGTTTGTTGTGGTCTAGTTATGCGCAAGCCGCCACCATGGGGGCAAAGCTGGCTGGTAAGATATTGTTAAACGTGGAGCAGGGCGGTGAACTATGGTATGTTAACCCCGACAATAAACAACGATACGAGGTTGATAAATACGAAGATTTATTGGCTGTGGCCAAAAAATTAGCCAAGCCGATTAGCGAAGTAGATTTTCAAAAAATTGCACAAGGCGGTATGCCGGTTGTTGGAGATGTAGTCGTTGCCAAAAAATATGCCGGGCGGTTTGTCGAACGAAACGAGCGAGGCGGGGAATTGTGGTTTGTGAATCTAGCTGATTTGAAAAGATATCCGTTAACCGATGCTGTCACTGCTTTAGCCAGTATAAAAAAAGTTGCGATTGGCATCACCCGTGAAAATTTGGCGCATATTCATAAGCCGGTTTTTTATGAAGCGGTTGATCAATATAGTCATTATGAACGGCAGAAAATTACTATTCGCAAAGAAACCTACACCGTTGATTTAGTTGAAATTGATTTGGCAAATCCAAATTTGCGAATTATCACTGATTCGGCTCAGACAGCAACTTGTAAGACCAATTGTCAGGCCAAGCCGCTGTGGAGCTATATTAAAAGCACGCCTAAGGTATTTGCCGCCATGAATGCAACCTATTTTGACACGAGCGTAGCAAAGAAAAATTATTATTTTTTCCCGGTATACAACACTAAAGCAGGTGTTTTTATTAATGATGATCAATTAAAATATTGGACCACTGGTCCAATTATTGCTTTTGATCAAAATAATAAAATGTATTATTTTAAAGATAGCCGCGAATTTAAAAGCGTAGCCGATTTTGAAAAAAAATATAATACCAAGCTCGCAGCCGCTATTGGCAACAAACCACGGATTATTGAAAACTACATGAATGTTTTAATCGATTGGGAAGTTGATAATAAGCAACTAAAACAACACTCTACCAAAAATGCCTTAGCGTATAAAAATAACAAAATTTATCTTGTGGAAGTAATCAACGCTACGGTGCCGGATTTGGGTGAGGTGTTACAAGCGATGTATTTTGAATTCGCCATCAATTTAGATGGTGGTGGCTCGACGGCCTTTTTTTACAACGATGAATTTTTGTCTGGGCCAGGTCGTGATATCCCTAATGCAATTTTATTTGCAACTAAATAATCGTATGGAAACTAAAATTAGTCATTGGCAATCAGAGTTAAGCAAATCGCATGAGTTGTATTTACGGATTAAAGCACGTCCTGGTGCAGCAGCTACCAAACTAAACGGTACGCTTGATACATCAGACGGCGAGACGATAAAAATGGATGTTGCCGCACCGCCTGAAAAAGGCAAAGCGAATGCAGTGATTGTTAAATATTTATCCATAATGTTTAGCGTTAATAAAGATAATGTAAAAATAATTAGCGGGGCAGGTGATAAATTGAAATTAATTAAAATTAGCTCATAAGTTATATGGTGGATTCAATTAAGCCAACCATTAAAATACCTGAGCATGTTGCGATTATTATTGATGGTAATCGACGTTGGGCTAAGGAGCGCAACCTTTCGACCTTGGAAGGCCATTACAAGGGCTACAAGAAAACAGAAGAGGTGCCAGAGTGGTTGTTTGCCCGTGGTGTTAAGACGGTTTCATTTTATATTTTTTCAACCGAGAATTGGCAACGAGCGCAAGAAGAAGTTAATTATTTAATGAAATTAATTAAAGAGGCAATTGAATCGGATATTATTCGGGCTAAAGAAAAAGGGTGGCAACTGCTGTTTAGTGGACGATTGTCCGAGTTGCCGGGAGATTTGCCCGTACTTTGCCAACAGGCTATGGATCAGACCAAGGATGGTCGGGCTGGTGTGGTTAATTTTTGTTTGAATTATGGCGGCCGACCTGAAATAATTGATGCTATTAAAAAAATAATACAGAATAACTTAGCCGAAGAACAAATTCACGAAGGGTTAGTTAAAAAATATTTGTATCAACCGGCGGTAACTGATCCCGACATGATTGTGCGCACTTCAGGAGAACAACGATTGTCCGGTTTTCTGATGTGGCAATCGGCATATAGTGAATTGATGTTTATGAAGAAATATTGGCCCGATTTTGAAGAAAGCGATATTGATAAGATTATTGAGGAGTATAATATACGAGAAAGGAGATTTGGTGGTAATAATCCTGAATAGGTACATTGGCAATTTAACCAGGCAGCGATGCCTAGATTGAGAGGTTGAAATGAAAGCGATTGCTGCAGATAGATATGCAAAAAGGGTATTGGAAAACGGTCCGGCAGATGGTTATCAATCAACGATAACTACGCCGGATTACTCAACACTCATTGAACGGCTGGATTACTATTGGCGGCATCACCGAGTAACATTAAATACTAACATCAGTCATGCAGTAGGACTTAGGCGCTTAATGGAAACGGAAGTGCGAATACTTGAATTTGACGATGCTGTTGGATTTTTGCTCCACCTTATGGCTGAGCCGTCAGTAAACGATCCGCGATTGAGGTATTGCATTGGTTTAATGCTGTTACCGGAATTGATTCGGCGGCAGGTGCTGCATCGAGTTAAAGACGTCTATCAAGTGCCAGGTTTTTTCTTTGCTGACGCCAAACCGTTGAACCCATCACAGCTTGAAGTGGCGCGATGGACTCACGATATCTACCCCTCGCCGTTACATGGTAAAACCGACATCGCATTCAGGAATAATGCTCTGAAACAGTTGATAGGTAATAGTGAATATTATTCACTCTTGTGGCGTTACCGGTTTGAGTGCATGATTTTACAGTTGATACCGGAAAATATCGCGGACAAGGTTATTACCGTTCGACAAGTTGAGCACGAGAGGCAACGTTCTTGATACGTATTACAATATTTGTTCCCCTTTGGGGTGCTTGGGCGACCGTTTGGCCGCCCAGTTTTTTTATTGTAAAAAATGTCGTATTTTGCTAGTATCGAGGTATGAAGCAACTAATTGTAACCCCATTAGCCGATCGGATTCGACCTCAAACTTTGAGGGAATTTTTTGGGCAGGAAGCAATTGTGGGGGAGGGTAAGTTATTGCGGCGCGCAATTGAGGTTGATAACGTGCCTTCTTTAATTCTTTGGGGCCCACCTGGATCAGGCAAGACCACGTTAGCTAATATCATTGCCAAGCAGACACAGTCGCGGTTTATCCAGTTATCTGCTGTAACTAGTGGAGTTAAGGATTTGCGGGCGATTATCGAGGAGGCGCGAGCGGAGCAGGGCAATGGGCACAATACGATATTATTTGTAGACGAGATTCACCGCTGGACTAAGGCCCAGCAGGATGCTCTATTACCGCATATCGAAAAGGGTACAGTGACATTAATCGGCGCTACCACCGAAAATCCGAGCTTTGAAGTGCGGGGCGCGTTATTGTCGCGTTGTCGTGTTTTTGTGTTGGCGCAATTAGATAAAGTGCAGCTGGTCAATATTTTAGCTAATGCCTTGAAAGATAAAGAGAATGGTTTGGGTAAAAAGAAATTAACCGTCAATCCAGAAGTATTAGGCTTGATTGCAGACTTGTCCAACGGCGATGCGCGCGTAGCCCTGAACGTACTTGAATACGCCGCCAGCATGAGCAAAGAAATTACCCCGGAAATCGTGCGTGAGGCTTTGCAAAAATCGAGTCTTTTGTATGACAAAGACGGGGAAGAGCATTATAATATTATTTCTGCTTTGCATAAGTCTTTACGCGGCTCAGATGCCGATGCCGCTTTGTATTGGCTGGCACGAATGTTAGAAGCGGGAGAAGAACCGCTCTATATCGCTCGTCGCTTAGTGCGATTTTCTTCTGAGGATGTGGGTTTGGCTAATTCGCGCGCGCTCGAACAGGCAGTGGCTGCGTACCAAGCGTGTCATTTTATGGGTATGCCGGAGTGTAATGTGGTTTTGGCACAACTCGTGGTTTATCTGGCTAAGTGTCAGAAATCAAACGAATTATACACGGCTTATAATCAGGCTGCGGCTGATGTCCGCCAGTATGGCAATTTGCAAGTGCCACTCCATATTCGTAATGCACCGACTAAGTTAATGAAAAATTTGGGCTATGGCCAGGGTTATAAATATTCACCTGATCACAACTATAACGAGGAACAGGAGTATATGCCCGATGAATTAAAAAAGAGAACATATTTAAAACCCTAATATGCAGAATAACAATGGAGTTTATCAATTAGATAATTTATCAAAACAATCTGGTATTAGTCATGGATTTTCAACGAATATGCTGGGCAATATGTCGCCTAAGTACGGTGATGATTACGCAGCTAATATGGATAAATTTTGGCAAGCAATGGGTTTGGATAAAAACCGTGTGGTTAAAGCGGATTTAAAAAATAGTGACAAGATTGTTGATGTAATTAATTTAGAAAATAATATTTTTGAATGCGATGCATTAATTACGGGAGAGAAAAATATAGCGATATATTTTGTCATTGGTGACTGTATTCCGATTTTATTTTATGCCCCAGACAAACAGGTTGTGGCAATTGCACATTGTGGCTGGCGAGGCACTGATTTACATTTAGCTGAAAAAACTGCCAAACAACTGCGAGATGAATATAGCTGTGATTTGAGTAAGTTAGTTATTGGTTTTGGGCCGTCGATTCAAAAGTCATCATATGTGTTTGATGTGCCAATTGAACAAGGTGAAGATTGGCAACCGTATTTACAAGCTTTGCCAAATGGTTTTACCTCGATTGATGTGATTGGATATAATCTGGCACAACTTGAGTCGCTGGGCATTGCACGAGAGCAGATTGAGGTAAGCACATTCGACACCGCCACCTCGCCCTTGTTTTATTCGCATTATCGAGCTTTGCGAAGTGGCGAAATTGAAGGGAGGTTTGTGGCGGCAATAATTTTAAAATAGTGATTAGTAATAAAAAAGTTTCAAGCCACTGCGGGAGCAGTGGCTTGTGATGGAAGGAAATGAAATTATAAAAGATTGTAACTCCTCAGTAATGATTTGAGCTCACCTTGTTTTTCTTCCGGAAGCGGAAGTGTTGGACTTCTGACAATATAGTCAAAGTCGTGCATCATACATAAAGCAGCTTTAACCGTTTTACCCGGTGAGATAATGCCAGCAAATTTAAAGAACGGATTAAGGTGGCGATGCAGAGCCAGACCACCAAGCCCAATATCTTGTCCTTTGCAATAGGATATCATCCGTTGAGTTTCCAGTGGAAAAATGTTTGCCAAGGTTGAGATGATTCCATGCGCCCCATTTAGTAACTTTCCATATGCCTCTTCTTCGTCGCAAACATACACCATGAAATCTGGTGAGCAGTGTTTTAACACCTCCGCAAGTTGGTCACCTTGACGACTTACCAGTTTTACTCCCCGGATAATTTTTGCTCTATCCAGATGTAGAATGGTATCTGGGTCGGCACTTACACCAGTGCGAAAGATGTTGTCATATAATAAAATCGGTATATTGCGGTACTCATGAGGCAAGGCTTTGAAGATGAGGGTGAAGTGATTTCTCATTTCTGCCTGAGTTAGATTCAACCCGTATGGTACGGTTTGTAAAAATCCATCGGGCTTATAATGATAGCCAAGTGCAAGTTTAGTCATTTCGATGGCGACTGACGTATCATTTGATCCTGTAGAAGCGATCACTTTACGTCTGCCAGCAACAGTGTTTAGAACCAATTTGATCAACTTGAGATGTTCATCATCGGTCATGAGTGGCGAATCAGCCACAACATCGCCACATACATAAAACTGACCTTGAATTAATTGTAATTGGCCTTCAATGATTTTTTTTATTGCTCCAGTGTTGATTATGTTGCCATAACCTGGTCGAAAAGTTACCGTTTTTTTGATGGAACTTTTTTCACAGGGTACAAGTTGTTCTGGCCTGAGTATGGTTACCAGATTGATTCCAAGATTCCCAAACGGCTTGATTACTGATTTTTTGTACATAGTGCATCTCCTTTCTGGGGTAGATTGTGTAAAGTGCGGCCGGAGCCGTAAATATTGAACAATTTCGGATTTTAGGCTAAAGTTAAATTACTTTATTCTATCTAACTTGTCAAAATTATGAATTATAATCAGGCCTCCGTTGCCTTACATAAGCGAAAAAAAGGTAAATTCGAGATTAAATCTAAAGTACCTTTAAAAACCAAGGAAGACCTATCTTTGGCCTATACCCCTGGCGTGGCCGAAGTATGTCGGGAAATTGGCAAGGATGTGACAAAATCATGGACATTAACCAATCGAGCGAATCAGGTGGCAGTAGTAAGTGATGGCACCGCTATATTAGGCTTGGGCGACCTAGGCCCGGAGGCAGCTATGCCGGTCATGGAAGGCAAGGCTATTATTTTTAAAGAGTTTGCTAATATCGACGCCATTCCACTGTGTATTAATTCAACTGATGTCGATGAGATCGTAAATTTTTGTAAACTAATCGAACCCAGTTTTGCTGGTATAAATTTGGAAGATATTGCTGCGCCACGCTGTTTTGCCATCTTAGAGCGGCTGGAAAAAGAATTGCAGATCCCTGTGTTTCATGATGATCAAGACGGTACGGCTATTGTTACCTTAGCGGCCTTGATTAATGCTTGTCGGGTGACGGGTAAGGTGATGAAGGAATTGCGTGTAGTGATTAATGGCGCCGGCGCGGCTGGCGTGGCTATTGCTCGGTTACTGTTAGCACAAGGAGTAGCCGATGTAATTTTACTCGATAGTGTTGGCACCATTCACAGTGGGCGAAAAGATTTGAATGATATCAAACAGGAGATATCTAAAAAAACCAATAAGAAAAAAATTAAAGGTGGTTTGGTTGAGGCGATGGTCGGTGCTGATGTGTTGGTGGGTGTATCCAAGGCGAATTTAGTGAGTGGGGAGATGGTTCACTCGATGAATGCTCAGCCGATTGTTTTAGCCATGGCCAATCCTGATCCGGAAATCTTGCCGGAGGTGGCCTATGCAGCTGGGGCAGCGATTGTGGGCACGGGTCGATCTGATTATCCTAATCAGGTAAATAATGCCTTGGTTTTTCCTGGGCTGTTTCGAGGTTTGCTCGATGGTCGTATTCGCAAAGTTACTACCAAAATGAAAATCGCGGCCGCGATTGCTGTGGCCTATTCAGTTAAGCCAACTAAAACTAAGCTTTTACCGTTGGTGTTAGAAAAAAAAGTGGTGTCGGCCATTCGTCGCACAATCATGGAACAAAAAATATAATAAAATAATTATGAAAAAAATCATATTATATCTTAGTCTGGCCTTACTTGTTAGTGGTTGCGGTGTCACGGCTAAGCCAGACTTAAATAAAACAGGCAACACTCCTTCACCCAAGGCGTTGATTGTAATTGCTCCTGCCGAGTTTGCTGATAATCAGTTTGAGCAAGTTACCACAGAGCTTAATCGATTGAAAATCGGCTATGACATTGTTTCAATTCAAGGTGGCACAGCAGTAAGTGATCAGGGTAAAAAGCAAACCATAACGATAACGGCGGGTGAAGTGAAGCCTGATAATTATTGCTATGTCTTGTTTTTGGGTGGAGCGGCTATGGCGCATATTGCGGAAGACGATACTTTGCGATTATTAGCAGAAGAATTTGCTCGCGCAGGGAAGCCGATAGGGGCGATTGAAAACGGCATGGCAGTATTGGCTAATACTTCACTAATATCTAAAAAACATGTTGCTAATTTGGTTTCGTTAAAACCTGTGTTAGAAAAAGCCGGCGGTATTTTATCGCCTGAAAGTGTTTTTACTGATGGGTTATTAGTAACCGCTTCTACTGCCGAGCATTCGAGTGATGTGGTTGGTCGACTAGGGGTTTCGTACGAACAATCGCTTGAAATGAAAGTGGTAAAACCGGTTAAAAAATAATATGCCTAAGCAAAAATTATTACTTCATGTTTGCTGTATCGGTTGCGGGGCATACGTTGCCAAGACCTTAAGTGAAGAATTTGAGGTTACGCTATATTTTTATAATCCCAATATCGATCCGCTTGAGGAATACGAACGCAGACTGGCCGAGACCAAGCGTATTGCCAGTGAACTGGGTTTACCCCTCTTGATTGAGTCGGTGCGACAGCATGACAATTGGTTAGCGTTGGTTAAGGGCCATGAAACAGATCCCGAACGGGGAGCTCGGTGTATTATTTGTTATCGTGATCGATTGGGCGTAACTGGTCGTAAAGCCGAAGCACTTGGGTTCGACTATTTTGGCTCAACGTTAACCGTTAGCCCTCACAAATCTGCCGCGGCCGTTAATCAGGTTGGTCAAGAAGTGGCAGAGCAGGTTGGGGTATTATTTTTGGCCCGTGATTATAAAAAACAAAATGGTTGTCTTTTGGCCACACAATTATCCAAGGAATTAGGGGTGTATCGTCAGGATTATTGTGGCTGCCAGTTTTCAATGCGAAAATAGTTTTATTTCCTATTGTTTGTGTTATAATATAGTACATAAACACAACAATGCCTCAAGCTAAAATATGACATTACGGCGTGTAACGGGAAAAATATATGTTCTCGTATTTTTTATACTCTGCGCGATTGCTGTAGGTTATTTTTCATCTCAGTTTACGCTGGCTGATTCAGCTAGTGATGCCATTGCCATCCGTATTCTACCGAACCCAAAACATTTTTCGGTATTACGCTGGTATCAATCCAAGGGATTCACTGGTTCACCCGCCGTGATGAGTGTTGACGGCTATGATGCGGTGCGGGATGGTAGAACGGTCTATGTTGGTTTTTCCAATATTGTGGAGGTTGGTGCGGCTGACAGTCGGTTAACCGTTGGTGACAAGCTCTACACCAACATCATGGTAATATCATATAACCAAGATCAGACGAAAGAAACGGTTGAAATTTTTAATCGAATTCTCGAGAATTTTAAAATTAATTCGAATATAACAGCTGCGGGCAGTTGTAGTGAAACGTTAGCTCAGAAGTGTGTCTATGGTACGAGCTGTCAGGTCCCGCAATGTAGTGCCTGTAGTAATACTGAACATTGTATAAGCTCTCATGATGTTGCGGTTCGCGATACTCGTCGCCTGGCTGATTTGGCGGACTTGGGTGATGCCTTGCAGAAATATCGTGATAATAATCAAGGGTTTTGCCCCAAACTAGCCGGCGGCAGCTATCTCCCTAATAAGTCGGTCTCGACTTGGCCGAGTTGGCAAGAAAAACTCGGTATCGCCTTGGGCGGTAGTTTACCTGTCGACCCGATTAATCGATTGGGTCCGTGCGGCTCGAATTTTAATCCGATTACCTGTTGGGATGAAAAACAAAAAGCATATGGCGGTAAACTGGTGCCGGTGTTTGGCTTGCCCACAAGTAGCAATGCCTATTATTATTCTTCTACGCCGGATGGCCATGCCTGCAGTTTTTCAGTTGCCACCGAGGCTAATTTAAAATGTGCAGCTACGGGAGAATGCATTGTTGGTGCCAGTGTTGCTGCTTCGTATGATTTTGACCCCGTTGCCAGTAAACCACCTGTGGTATTATGTGGCAGTATGGTGGGCGGGCCATATGGTGAGTTTACCCACTATATCGGAGCCTATGATCCTGACCCCGAAGATAATAATTCACTGACCTGGTCGATTGACACCTCGGGTGTTGACTGGGTGGGGAAGGGGTGGTCGGCTGCGCCAATATTGCAAAAAGTGCCCGTCATAAATCAACGCTCAGTATATGCGCTCAATGCGGGTGCGGCAGGTAGCTACCCATTTACGATAACCGTTACAGATCACTCCGGAACATCAACGGTGAAAACTTGCACCATCAATTTATTTTCTAGTCCGCCTGCCATCGATCCGGCCTCTATTGCCGGGTTGGTTGATCAGCACGTCTATGCGGGTGAGCAGATGGAACCATTTTCTGTAGTCGCTTCCGAACCGAAACATGATTACCCCATGACGTTTAGTTTTACCGGCTATGGACTCGATGGCACTATTATTGGAAACATGTTTTCGTGCTCTTCGGTGAGCCCGAACAAGGGAGAGACAAATGGTAACTTTAATTGCTATTTAAATAAACAAGCGGTAAATCATCCAGGGAATAATTATCAAGTGGTGATTCGGGCTATGGACAAAAGCGGTGAGTTTTTTGATGCCAACTATGATTTAGAGGTGATTAATTATCCCCCCGTGTTTACCGACTATACTGTTGAAATTGAAGCCAGCACCACCCGGGCCGTAGACGAGGTGCATTGGAATGCTCGTGATTTATTATCTAATTTTCCTTTAACCCATGGACTTGATACTCCATTGCCTGCTGGCCTCACCTATAGTACCACTAACGTGCCTCGACCAAACACCGTCGTCACCTACCGGCGGGGAGCAGCTATTACAAACTCGAGTGTTGGCGTCAATAGTTGGGATTACCACCTAAAAGGACAGTTGACGGCTGGTACCACTTTTGATATTCCTACCACAACGTTGCAGTACACGGCCACCGTAACGGACAAATTTGGCGCTGCAATCATTGGTAATATTACCCTTGCGGTCACCAATGCTGCTCCGGTGATTACCGGCGCAGCACTCTGTCCTGCAAAGGTGCGTCATTCCAACCCCTATCTATGCACTTTGCCAGTGTACGATGCCAATGGCAATGCCATTGTCGATCTCGCCTCAAGTAATTTACCCAGTGGGATCATCGGACAACTCGTTGGCACGAATATAAAAATTAGCGGCACCCCAGCGATCAGTGCGGTAGGGCCGGCGAAAAATGTCGTCTTGGTGGTTAAGGATGAATTTAATTATTACAGCGATCCAGCGAGTTTCAGCTTGCAAGTCGTTGACTATTGTGGTGACAACGTAAAACAGAATCCCAACCTAGAGGGGGTGGTCGAACAGTGTGACGGAACCGATGGCATCGCTAATAGCCCTAGTCTCAGTGGTGTGAACACGCAATATGCGTGCGCTGCAAATTGTCAGCCGACTGGTGGCTATTGCGGTGATGGAACCATTCAAGCTGGCAAGGGTGAGGTCTGTGACGACGGGAATCAAAACTGGGGCGATGGGTGCGGAAGAGATTGCTTAGTCGAGCAACACTACACGTGTGTCGGAGCACTGTCGGTGTGTTCGCCAGATACCCAAGTTGTAAATTGCACTGCCAAGATTGCTGATTCTTCGTGGAATACCGTTAGTAGTATTACCCAGACCTGGAATGGCAGTGGCTGGTCACCCACTAATGTAACTGTACATAATGCCACCCCCAGCGGGCTTACCTGTCGTTTTATCTGTAACTTTGGCTTTACTTGGAATGGTACCATCTGCAAACCAAACACGGTGCAGGATATTAGCTGTACCGGCAACCCGCTTGGATCGTATTGGAACGGTGTGCCAACCTTTACTCAGACCTGGAACGGTGCTGCTTGGGCTCCGGCATCATATCCTGCCAGTTACAACACCACCCCCGGCATCTGCACCTATCAATGTAGTCAACATTATACCTGGGACGGCACTAGTCAATGTATTGCAGACACCCAGTCAGCGACCTGCACCGGCTTACCCGTAGCAGCTAGCTGGAATATTTCCGGCACCGCCGTGGAGTCAGTATTACAGACCTGGAATGGTAGTGATTGGTCGCCACCGAACAGTGGAAGCTATGGCAGTACTATGACGCCGTGTACGTTTCAGTGTAATATTCATTTATCTTTCGATGCATTGAATTCGCTGTGTAAGCCAGATACAAAGCAGGCAAATTGTGTTGGATTACCTGCTCATGCCGCCTGGACAACCGGTGGTAAGTTTACCCAGACGTGGGATGATGTTAGTGGACAATTTCTACCATTAACCAAACCCGTTATTGAGGGTGATGTGGGTGAGTGCGCCATGAAATGCAACGCACACTATACCTGGGATGGATCGCAGTGTCAGCCCGAAACCATTGTAAATAGTTGTGGCAATTTGCCTCCCGAGTCAACTTGGGTAAATGGCAGTACTTATACAGCCACTTGGGATGGTACTGGTTTTACACCTTTATATGATGGGCATCCAAGAAGGGGTAGCACAGGTATTTGTAAATTTAAGTGTAAGCCAGGATTCGATGAGTTGGGTCAAGATGGAGACAAGTGGTGTATGTTTAAAATGCCATTAGCCGCCGCGCCAGCAACAGATCATTTTACCATTAATTTTTCCTATAACTTTAACCCTGGAGGTCCTTCTGCTTGTCGTTACGGACCATTTGAAACTCCAGGTAAAATTATTGTGGAAGGATTATACACGTCAGGTGTTAGCAGTTATATTCCACCAGCATACACCTCAGTAGATTATTTTTACCCACAGTATACCCCAGGAATTACCGTTAACAACACAACATTTTCAAGTAATGGTTATTCAGGTGCTGTATTTCGTTTAGATGGCACTAAATTGTTTAGTAATTTGTCTTGGCACCCCTATATACCTGGGCAAACGTATAATTTTAATATTGAGGAACTAAATTGGCAGGGTGGGTATACTGGTTGTGCCTTCTCGGGCCTAGTTAGTGTTACCATGCCACCATTAAATTGGATAGCCGGACCTTGCGCTGGTATTCAAATTGCTGAGACAGATTTAATTGTAAAAACCGATGATTTTTCAGCTGATAGTGCGTGTGAAGATATCGGTGGAAATTTACCAAGTGAAAATCAACTTGCTTGCATATTGAATAATTCTGGTCTTGGCGGTACTCCTAATTTTTATGGCGTAAATCATCCATTTAAAAATAATGACTATTATTGGGCAACTGATAACGGCTCGGTTAACGCAATCAAATATGATGCTGGAAGTTTAGTTAAGGTAAGGCAATTTACCCAATTTTATAATACTCGTTGCGTAAAATAATTTTATGAAAAAATTTATTACCATTTCCGTGGTATTGTTTCTTTGCTTAGGACTGGCGTTGCTTATTGTCTTGTCAAAACTAAAGCAAGTTAGTAAAATCGGCATTTCAACTAAGACTACCTCAAACAATTCAGAGGTAAAAACAATTAAAAGTCTTCCACCACCAACAGGAATAAATTGTAATCAATATAATGACAAGGCATGGCAAGCGGATTGTCAGGTAAAACTAGCTACTATATATAACGCTTCGGATGAAAAATCTTGTGAACAGCTGCCTCAAAGTGAGGAAAAAACGCAATGTCTAATTGCTAAAGTTATTAAAAAAGCGGCAGCCGGTGATTTATCCGTATGCAATGGATTAAAAGCGGATAAGGATAAAAATCGGTGCCTAGCTCAAGCTTCGCTTAGCTTGGCCATTAGCCGTCGTGATTCGAGTTGGTGTAATAAGATCGCCAACAAGGAGGATATGGCATTTTGTAAAATGAACTTGGGAACAAGTACTGCGGCTATTGCCACTACAACGCCAAAAAAATAATTTTGCATTTTTTTGGCAGTTTGTGGTATAATACAGCAATAATAATACATTTATGAATATTGAACGCTGGTCAGAAATTGTCGGACAAATCAAGGATAATTTTACCATTGACGAAGAAAAAGAGTTTGATCTGGACGAAGAGGATGGTCCAGGGGTATGCCGTTATGTGGTTTTTAAGGGGCCGCTTGGCTTAATGAAATTAGAGCTAATTGAACGACCTGTAATATTGGATAAAAAAGCTGCCTTTTCTAATCGTATCGGCTCTACCACTCAGGTGAATTATATTTATAGTGATTCGGAAAAAACCCATAAATTATACGCCTTTAAATGGGATGAGGTGGCAGGTGATTGGCAGGAAATAGAGGCTAAAAATTTTGCATAATGTATAAATTTTAAAATAAATAATTTTTATCTACTCGTATGAATGAGCCTCAAACATCATCGTCATGGCGCAAAGGTGCGCTGGGTATCGCTTTAGTGGCGATATTGCTCGTTATTGTCGGTGGGTTGGTTACCCAAGCCAAAAAAGGCACCGCCATAAAAAATAAACCAGTCGCTAAACCTGTGGTTGTGAAAAAACCGACCACCACGCCACCGGTTAGCAGTAATCGACTAGTGGCTGATTTGGCGAAGCAAAATAAACTGCAAAAGTTTGCCAATGCCGAAGAGTTGCGTGATTTTATCGAAAGAAATTCAAGTCAAGATGGGAATGTCTTTAATGGTGGTGGTGCAATGATGAAAGAGATGGCTGTTCCATCACGAGCCATGGATACTTTTGCCACAGGTGCATCACAGAGTGGCTCTTTGGGTTTGGGAAGTTCGAATGCTGGTGTAGTAAACACGGATTTTTCTAAAACCAATAATCAGGTTGAGGGAGTGGATGAGGCTGATATTGTTAAAACCGATGGTACTTATATTTATACCGTTAATCAACAAAATTTAATTATTGCCGCGGCGTATCCGCCAGCCGAGGGTAAAGTGGTTGGCAAGATTAATTTTAGGGGCCAACCACGAGAATTATTTGTAAATGGTAATAAATTAGTGGTTTTTGGTCAGACCTGGGGTGAACAGGCAATCGATGACGCCTCAGCTACTTGTCGCTCAAGTAATTCTGGTCAGGCAATAACTGATTGTTTGACCAAAGTATCAGAAATGCCAGTGATTCGGGGTAATTTCACTTTTGCAAAGGTTTACGACATCAGCGACAAAGCTAATCCAAAATTAACACGTGATTTATCCCTTGAGGGCGACTATACTAATGCTCGCTTGATCGGTGATTATGTCTATTTTATTTCAAATAAATCCAGCTTTGAAAATGGTGACGATGTCTTGCCACGCATCATGCATTCGGGCAAGTTGGTTGCTAATGATATCTTTTGGCCAGTGTATTATTTTGACATGTCCTACGACATGGTCAACTTTACTACGGTTATGTCATTCAACTTAGCTAACGATACAACAGCTGAACAAAAGCAAGCGTATTTACTATCACCAACACAAACTCTCTTTGTCTCAGAAAATAATATTTATCTTACCTATACCAAATACTTGGATGAATATACACTCAGTCTAGAAGCGATGCGCAGTATTGTGGTACCACGACTAAGTGACCGCGAAAAAAGTAAGATTTCTTTAATTGAAAATACGAACGAGTTGGTTTTATCCAAGCGTGAAAAATTAGCTAAAATTGGGGTGATTTTATATCGCTACATCAATTCATTGTCCAGTAAGGAACAAACCAAAATTCAAGATCAGATGCAAACGTATGTCAAACAACAATTTACTGATATCCGCAACGAACTAGAAAAAACTGTAGTACATAAGATAGCGATTAAAGATGGTAACTTAACCTATCAAACCATGGCCGAGGTTTCTGGCTCGGTGTTAAATCAGTTCTCAATGGATGAAAAAGATGGTTACTTGCGAATCGCCACTACCAAGAATCAGACCTGGTCAGATTTGATTGGCGAGCAAGACAAGGCTTCATTTAATAATCTTTATGTTTTAGATGACAAGCTAAAAGTTGTAGGTACGTTAAGTGGCTTGGCCAAGGGCGAGCGCTTGTATTCTGCACGTTTCATTGGTAACCGGGCTTATCTCGTTACCTTTAAGCAGGTTGACCCCTTATTTGTTATCGACTTGAAAGACCCTAAGGCGCCAGCCGTGTTGGGCGAGTTGAAGATTCCTGGCTTTTCTAATTATCTACACCCCTACGATGAAAATACGCTGATTGGTTTTGGTAAGGATACGGCAGAAAACCAATGGGGCGGGGTAACGACTGGAGGTTTGAAATTGTCATTGTTCGACGTTTCTCAGGTTGACAAGCCACAAGAATTGGATAAATATGTTTTGGGTGATCGAGGCAGTGATTCCATTGCCTTAAATGATCATCGCGCCTTTTTATTCTCCAAAGAAAAAAATATTTTAGCCGTTCCGGTTTCGTTGTATCAATCAGATAAACCAGATCAATGGGGCAAATTTGTTTTTGGCGGAGTGGCCGTGTTTAATATTACGGATAAAAAGTTTAAATTGGCTGGTAAGATTGATCACTCTGATAGTGGTAGGCAAGGCGATAGTTATTCAAGCTGGGGTGGGTACTCTTATTATGACAGCACGGTGCAACGTAGTTTGTATATCAAAGATATTTTGTATACGGTATCTGGCCGCTATATTAAAATGAATACGCTTGGTTCTTTGGCTCCAGTGGGTAGCATTGCCTTAGACGAGCAAAAACCAATACCGCAGCCACAACCAATTCCAACTCCTTATCCGATGCCAGTTGAACCGGTACAATTAAATGAAGTTAGAAACATTATAGTGCCAACCGTGCCACCGGTTAAGTCATAACTATTAAAATTTTGCTATGACACAAAAAACAAAACAAGCCAAAGTCAAATTTACTTCAACGGGCCAATTGGTAATTTTTATTATTACAGCCATTGCCATTCTCACTGCCTCACTCTCTTGGTTCAATTGGAATATGATTATGTTGGGCAAAACGATTAGCCAGGGTCGTAATGCCACCTCAACTATTAACCTCGTGGCGATGAATCAAAATTATCGTAACGGGGTACGGGGTATATTGAATCGCTATGACCTCGCACAAGCCAATTTGGCCGTGGCTCATGTGAGTCAATTGCGGCGTGAACTTTTGGACATGGTTTTGCCCGCGCGCTATAAAAATATCCACACAAATTTTGTATTTGCCTTTGATCGCCTTGAGTTGGCTTTACAAAACGGTGATCAAGCAAAAATTGCCGCCGCTAAACACGAAATTGATATCTTGCGTCAAGACCAGTCCTGGTTGAATTAACTTTGTGTAATGATTTATATCCGCCTAATTCCGATATCGACTAGCGTATTAGCTTGGCTGTCATTAATAGTTATTTGGCAGATGCCCTGGCTTTTGTATTGGTTGCCTTGGTTTGTTTTGGTTTGGATATTAGGCGCTACGAGAATAATGCTGGTACGAGGCCAGAATAAGACAGACTGGTGGCGCTTTGCGATTTTGCCCAGCGCGTTTTACTTGGGTACGTTGTTGTACGGTTCGCTGTTGCGTCTTGATCGGGTGTGGATTATGCAATTGTTGTTTTTAATGGCGGCGGCCGTAATTTATTATTATTATCGGTATACATATTTTTATTTATTTCGACCGGTTAAATATCGAGTCGCCTCGTTA
>Ga0194044_10000144_pt1 | contig 30271 bp, 29 predicted proteins | sample JunL4417m_MetaG_FD_155460 | JGI IMG/M metagenome (GOLD analysis project Ga0194044, IMG submission 155460) | Anoxic zone freshwater microbial communities from boreal shield lake in IISD Experimental Lakes Area, Ontario, Canada - Jun2016-L442-17m | ecosystem: Environmental > Aquatic > Freshwater...
CATAGTGCATTGGGTTACAGACCACCAGCACCCCAAACCCAAGTACCCCAACTATTACAGAATCAACCTATGTTGCTGCAATGATTTACTATAGAAAAACTCTCTTTGGTAGTGGACCTAAATTGACTGCAGTTCAGTGACCCTCTTAGTAAAATTACCATTTGTTTTGGTAACCAATCCATCTAAACCATATTCAACCGCAGCCGAACTCATTGCTTATGCAAAGAAAAACCCCAATACTGTTACCTATGCCTCATCTGGACCAGGCACACCACAACATCTGGCGGCTGTTATGCTTGAAGAGCAAGCAGGGATTAAATTAGTACATGTGCCTTATAAAGGTGTAGCCCCATCAGTATCTGATCTGCTAGCAGGCCATGTCGATATTGGATTTGCAGGGCTACCTACTGTTCTACCCCATATTCAGGGGGGTAACTTAAAAGCTTTAGGTCTTTCCTCTAAAGCCACATCATCTGCTGCACCCAATATTCCACCGCTAGCAAAGACTCCAGGCCTTCAGAACTTCGATCTCACACAATGGTTTGGTGTATACGTCCCAAGTGGTACGCCAAATGCAATTGCTCAAAAAATTCAAAAAGATATTATTGATGTGCTGCAGATGCCGGAAGTAAAAAACACACTAGAAAAACAAGGTGCACAACCAGGCAATATGACCATGGCTGAATTTCAGAGCTTTAGTAGTAGCGAAAGTAAAAAATTTGGTGCAATTGTAAAAACTGCAAAAATTGAACCCTAGGAAGGGTAACCCTACTTAAAGCAAAAATCTGGCCGCAGTGAATACTCCCATACCAATCACCAGCGTTGGGATCATTTTCCTAGTGAAATAGAAAGCGATCAGGGCTGCAATTCCGCCCCAAATATTAGGGAACCTCAGATTAAATTCAGCCACACTGGAAGCGCTTACAGGTAAGAATATTTCTGGAGCCAAAATGGCAATTAATGCGGCTAATGGGGCATACCGAATTGTCTCTAACGCCCACTCTGAAATTTTGATGCGATTGCCCAGAAAAATAAAGAAACAGCGCGCCACGAAAGTCATCGCAACCATCCCAATGATGAGGTAAGTCATTCTCATGCTACTGTCATTCATGAGATCGCCCCTTCTTTTGAAGATCTATCCAATATCATCCCCACAATGATTGCTGTACCAACTGCCAAAATAATATTGAGCCGAAACGGTAAGCCATAGGTCATTACTGCTACAGTACCTGCTGTTACTGCAGCCCACCTGGCTGAGGCACGATCAAGCATCGGCCCAATAATGACTATCAAAGCGACTGCGCCAGCAAACGCTAAACCCCAATCATTGGGTATTTGACTTGCAAGCAAGATTCCCGTGATAGACGCCACCTGCCAATAAAACCAATTAGCAGCCTGAAAGCCCATCATTGCATAGAGGCGCAAATGCTCTGGATCAGCGGCTAGCTCCTTTTGCGTTTCAGGCTTTGGATAGCGCTTGATATGGTTTAGATAAGAAAAATCCGTAGTGAAATAACCCAATAAAATTCTGCGCCAAGTTGATAGATAGGAAAAATGGGCTTGTAATCCAAGGCTGAAAATCACGAAGCGTAAGTTCACCATGAAAGAAGTCGCCAAGATCACCCAAATAGGCGCTCCTACTGCAATTAAAGGGAGAGCCGCAAGTTGAGCAGAGCCTGCGTAAACCAGTAGACTCATTGCAATTGCTTGCTGAATGGTTAATGCAGACTTAGCCATGGCAATGCCAGTAACTAAGCTCCACGTCATGATTGTCACAGCAGAATGTGACATCTGCTTAAAGCCGTAAATAAATTCCCGCTGTTGTGCTGGCGTCATATAGAGGGGCTAGATTCCCATAGATCGTTGCAAAATCTTAGGCTTCATTTCATCCCATAGACTTTCAAAATCTTCTATTTTTGCTTCTGTTAAGTTCATTAGCTTAAAGAGCCCACCAAAAACAATGGAGCCCCTCTTCACTACCGTTTTATCAAACTCTGTGAGGCTAATTGGCTTATCGTCCATATCTCGCGTTAATTCTGCGGAACAAACAATGGCATCTTTATCATCATGATCCACGACTGCAAACTCAATGTATTGCTGGCTCTTGTCGACGATGACTAAGGTGCCCCTGGCATAAGCGACAGCATCATGCTCTTTCACGATATATGCCAAGAACCAATCCTCCTCATCCTTCTCCATTTTGAGATCATCAATAAAGAATAAAAATTGATCTCCCTCGCCATTCACCAAGGTGAATACCTTTGGTACTATGCCATGGCCTAAGGCTAGGTTGCGATAGTAAGTAGAAATTTCTACGGCGAGGTTTTCAGAGAACAAATGCATAGTATGAATGTAGCTGATGAATGAATTAAGCCAAGTTCTTCTTTAGAAACTCTAGGGTTCGATCCCAGGCTAATGTGGCAGCCTCGGCCTTGTACTCTAATGGTGGCATGCCACGAACAGCAGATTTAGGGTTAGCAAAACCATGCTTGGCATCGTAACGGTGGAATTCATAATGGCAGTTTGCTTGCTTCAACTTTTCTTCTAGCTGATCTACGCCTGCAATGGAGAAGAAGTCATCATGCAATGCCCAATGTGCCATCATCGGCTTCTGAATCGCTGTTGCATCTACATACTCTAATGGAGGATATCCGTACCAAACAATGGTGCCATCAAGCTCAGGAATATTACAAGCGGATAGTACTGTCAGGGCACCACCCATACAAAATCCAGTAACCGCTACCTTCTTGCTACCAGTTGCCTTTAGATATTGAACGGCTCCACGAATATCTTGAGATGCAGCATCGCCAAAGTTCAGCCCACTCATTAAGTGCTCAGCCTCATTTGCTTCGAGTGCTAACTTACCACGATAGAGATCAGGCACCAGGGCACGATAGCCAGCTTTAGCCAAACGATCAGCTACCGACTTCACTTCATCATCTAAACCCCACCATTCCTGAAGAACTACTACTCCAGGGGCATTGGCTTTATCAAGAGGCTCAGCCAAATAGCCCTCAACGGCATTGCCATCAGGTCTTTTAAATTGAATCATGTGATCTCCTTGCATTCGATTAAGTCTTCTTTGAATAGTTCTTTGTATCAGAATGAATATATCCTACCAGCCAAAAAGTCAGTAGCCCACAAACTGTAGCCCCATAACCCACTAAATTGTAATGTTGCATCATGCCATCTGCTCCAATCGTCACTACCATGCCAGCGGCTACGGAGGCAATACCAGATGCCAACATCTGCACTGAACCAATCAAGCTCATAAAGGTTCCACGAATTTTGCTCTCAACTACTTGGCTTACCATCGCCATCGCTGGAATCATGCGCCCAGAAACTAAGATAAAGAATGCAGTGGAATTAATCAGCACAATCCACAAAGGCGTCACGGAAAGATTAGTAACAACCAGTAAAGGAATGAGACTGATGATAGCAAGTACTCTGAAAACCCTTACCTTGCCGTAGCGATCGGCCAGATGCCCAATGAAACGCGAGCTTACAAAAGTTGCTACTCCGCCACATAAATAGACCAAGGAGATATACGAATTATTGATACCAACATTGGTAGTTAGGTAGAGCGCGATATACGGAATGACTGAGAAGCCCGTAATCATGATGAGACCCATGAATATAAAGGCCTTAATGTGTTGTGGTGCAATCATAATCTTGAAGATTTGGCTCAGGCGACTACCATCATGCACATGCTCTAGGTGCCCCTTGATTTTTGGAATATGGAGATAACCGATATACATGATTAGCATCGAAATTAACCCAATAAACATGAATGGTGCACGCCAACCTAAATACGGAATTTGCTCAGCAAGCAATAAACTCAATGGCACACCGGCTACAGTTGATACTGAGAATGCAGCCATAACTGTTCCTAAGGCTTTACCGCGACGTTCAAACGGGATCGAGTCAGCCACAATCGTTTGCACTAGGGAACCAAGAATGCCACCAAATGCTCCCGCAAATGCCCTAGCAATAAATAAAGTTTCATAGTTAGGCGCTAGACCACACGCAATGGTAGCGATAATAAAAAAAGCATAGAGACTTAAGAGCAGCTTTCTACGCTCAAAACGATCTACATAATAAGTAGCAAAAAAGCCGGCCAGCGCAGCGGCAAAAGTATAGGAAGAAAGTAAGAGGCCAAACTGATGGGTGTTGATATTCAGAACCCGAATAAGCTCAGGCCCCAATGGCATCATGATCATGAAGTCCAGAATATGAGTGAACTGAATGCCTGCTAAAGAAAACAAGAAATAACGTTCTCGCTTCTGGATTTCTGGGCTACGGGGAATATTGTTCAATGCGTACTTTACTTGAATGGCGCTCTATGCCATTATCAACGCTGACGACAAAACGCACACCTACTTATTTAACCATATGATGCCCCCAGCCACTTACCAATTTACCTATTTAGCGCTCTTTCAAGACATCCTCTTAGGGGTGGCCGGCATGATCCTGGTTTTGATATTTCATGGAATCTCGATTAATACTGTCTTGATGCGCTTTGAAAGAATGACTGCCGCCAACCTTACCAATAAAGATTATCGCTGGGTCTTTGTCCATTTCTATGGCTCATTTTCTTTAATTGCCCTCATCCATATTGCAGAAGTGCTAATTTGGGCAGCACTGATTTACCAGCTTAACCTCTTACACAATGTCATCGACGCAATCCTCTTTGCAGGAAGTTGCTACACCACCCTTGGGTTTGTTGAGGATGTCCTGCCAAATGGCTACAAAACCTTGGCTTTTTTCATCTCATTTAGCGGGCTTTTCTCACTAGCTTGGACCACCTCAATCATGATTAGTATGACTAATGCCTATCGTGAAACTTGGAGTCTAAAACACCAACTACGCAAGACTAAAAAGAGTTAAATTAATCATTTATTTCTTGATGTAATAGCCATAAACGCAGCGATTTCCACGCCGTGATGGATCATGCGTATCGTGAATCACTCCATCAACTATTGCAGTTAAGTGCTTGGAAACCTTCACAATTAATGTTCCGGCTGGAAGCTCATTCGGCCTCATGTGAAACTGGCAGCCCGCGCCCACCTTCATTGTTGGAACCCACTCAAAACCTAGCCCAAGAATGTAATCATGAAAGACATTGCGATGGTTCCCGTTTCGAGGTGATGTGCCCTTATTATTCAGACGCCTTGCCAAACGATCGTTCCTCAGTTCAGCGTAGCTTTGATTGGCATTTCTTAAGTCTTCGTAAACCTGCATATAGGGTAGTTTGGCGGCGATGGCGATTGATCTGACGACACAATCCCCAGCCCCACCCTTAAATCCAGCCTGCTCCCTGCCCCCGTCATTCCTCTGCAATGGGAAAGTCTGCTGGGGTCTAGAAAATAGATTTAGTAAGCCAAACATATTGATGTGCCTAATAAAAAATGGATTTGCTTTGTGGGCAAATCCATTTTGATTTTTTAATACTCACGCAAATTACTTTGCTTGCGCTGCTTTTACCTTCAAGCGCCAAGCATGCAGTAATGGTTCTGTATACCCATTTGGCTGCTCAAGACCCTTAAAGATCAAATCACTTGCTGCCTGAAAAGCAAATGAGTCTTTGTAGTTTGGCATCATTGGCTTGTAGAGAGGATCGCCTGCATTTTGCATGTCAACAATACCAGCCATACGTTGCAAAGCTTCATTCACTTCTGCTTTAGTGACATATTTGTGTAGCAACCAGTTAGCAATGTGCTGACTAGAAATACGTAATGTCGCGCGATCTTCCATCAATCCTACGTTATAGATATCAGGCACTTTAGAGCAACCAACACCTTGGTCAATCCAGCGAACCACATAACCCAAAATACCTTGGCAATTATTATTCAGCGCTTCGCGAATCTCTTCTTTAGTCCAATCGGGAAAGAGGGCAATTGGTACAGTCAAGAGGTTATCCATGAGGGCTTCATACTCAGCTTTAGTATCTTGCTTTTCCATGTCCTTTTGGATTTGCGCAACGTTAACTTGGTGATAGTGCATTGCATGCAAAGTGGCAGCTGTAGGCGATGGTACCCAAGCTGTATTAGCGCCAGCTTGAGGGTGTGCGATTTTTTGCTCTACCATTTCTTTCATAAGATCTGGCGCAGGCCACATACCCTTACCAATCTGTGCGCGGCCACGCAGACCACAATCCAAGCCTGCTAATACATTACGGCGCTCATACGCTCCAAACCATTTAGCGATCTTCATCCGCCCTTTGCGAACCATGGCACCGCCGTACATCCCTGTGCGCATTTCATCGCCGGTGCGATCTAAAAACCCGGTATTAATGAATGCAACGCGTGCGCCAGCGGCAGCAATGGCAGCTTTAATATTGACGCTCATGCGACGCTCTTCGTCCATGATTCCTAATTTCACGGTATTTTCTGGCAAACCAAGTAATTTCTCAACCCGACCAAAGAGCTCACTAGCAAATGCTACTTCTTCTGGGCTGTGCATTTTTGGCTTAACAATATAGACAGAGCCTTTACGGGTGTTACCAATAGCTTGAGTTGCTGGGCGATTAATGTCATGCAGGGCTATCAATACTGTCACTACTGCATCTAAGATGCCTTCGTAGATTTCCTTACCTTCATTGGTAATGATGGCAGGGTTGGTCATCAGGTGACCAACGTTGCGAAGGAACAAGAGTGAGCGTCCATGTAGCGTCACCACGCCATCTTTTGCATTGACTGCGCCAATACCTGCCATGTATTTGCGATCTGGATTGAGTGTGCGGGTAAAAGTTTTGCCACCCTTACTCACTTCTTCAACTAAAGTGCCTTTAAGAATGCCTAACCAGTTCTCATAAGCCAGTACTTTATCGTCAGCATCAACCACTGCAACTGAATCTTCTAGGTCCAGAATGGTTGAAAGAGCAGCCTCAAGCACTACATCATTCACGCTAGCTGGATCAGCAGCGCCAATAGTTTTGGACTTATCAATTTCAATATCAATATGAATACCGTTATTGCGTAGCAAAATAGATGATGGCGCAGCAGCATCACCTTGATAGCCAACAAACTGTTTCTCATCAAGTAAGCCAGTAGTGCTACCGTCTTTTAATTTCACGGACAGTTTTTTATCTACGACGCTATATGCCACTACATCGCTGTATAGAGCTTTAGCTAAGGGAGCGGATTCATCTAAAAACTGACGCGCATAGGCAACTACCTTTGCACCACGAATCGGGTTATAAGCACCATCTTTATCGGCACCACCTTCTGTGGAGATAACATCGGTACCGTAAAGGGCATCATACAAAGAGCCCCAACGGGCATTAGCAGCATTTAAGGCATAACGGGCATTGAGTACGGGCACCACCAGTTGAGGGCCGGCCTGAAGAGCCAGTTCATCATCTACGTTCTGAGTGGTAGCTAAAACCGTTTCTGGCACATCATCTATATAGCCGATTTCTTTCAGGTACTTACGGTAAGCAGGCATATCTTTGATTGGGCCTGGATTGGCTTTATGCCAATTATCTAAATCAGCCTGTAAGCGATCACGCTTAGCTAATAAAGCTTCATTCTTTGGACTTAAGTCTTTAACGATCTCATCAAAACCTTTCCAAAAATCAGCGCTTTTAATGCCGGTACCAGGCAGTACTTTATCTTCTATAAAACGGTAAAGCGGAGTTGCCACTTGAAGGCCATTGCAGGTAGTGCGCGCAGTCATGTTGATATTTTCTTAAACAAAAGTGAATAAATTAAGTGGGAGAATTATTTTCCATTAAGCCTGGAAAGGATGTTGGAGCAAGATAGTTTCGTCACGCTCTGGTCCTGTTGAGACCATGGCAATAGGCTTGCCAGCGACTTCTTCAATACGACGCAAGAAGTTTTGAGCCTCGATTGGAAGTTTGTCCCACTCCCGAATGCCGAAGGTAGTGCCCTTCCAGCATGGGAAATCTTCGTAAATGGGTTCACAACGTGAGACAGACTCAGCGCCACGTGGCAATACATCAAGAGTCTTGCCATCTAGCTTATAGCCAACACATAAACGAATAGTCTCCAAACCGTCGAGCACATCTAACTTGGTGATACACAAACCAGAAAGACCGTTAATCTGAATCGAGCGTTTCAAGGCAGCAGCATCTAACCAACCAGTGCGGCGTGGACGACCTGTTACAGAGCCAAACTCTTTACCAACTTCAGCTAGACGAATCCCAATTGGGTCTTGCTTTGCTGGGTTGTCATGGTCATAGAGCTCACTTGGAAATGGGCCAGCACCAACACGGGTGCAATACGCTTTAGTAATACCTAAGATGTACTGCAAAGAATCTGGTCCAACACCAGAACCAGCAGCAGCATTACCCGCTACACAGTTGCTGGAAGTGACGTATGGATATGTACCGTGATCAATGTCAAGTAAGGTACCCTGTGCACCTTCAAATAAAAGATTTTGACCAGCCTGCTCAGCAGCATACAGCGCACTAGAGACGTCTACTACCATGGGCTTGATGCGCGGCGCATAAGACATGGCTTCTGCTAGCGTCTTTTCATAGTTGACAGGCTCTGCACCGTAATAGTTGGTGAGCATGAAATTGTGATATTCCAAGTTCTCACGCAATTGCTCAGCAAACTTCTCTGGATAGAATAAATCTTGGACACGCAGTGCACGACGCGCAACTTTATCTTCGTACGCTGGTCCAATTCCGCGGCCAGTCGTGCCAATTTTAGCTTCACCACGCTTTTTCTCGCGCGCATGATCAATTGCAACGTGATACGGGAGGATCAAAGTAGTTGCTTCAGAAATCTTCAAACGAGACTGAACAACCAAACCAGCAGCTTCAAGCTCACCAATTTCTTTAAAGAGCGCTTCTGGCGATAGAACTACGCCGTTACCGATATAGCAAATGACCTCTTTGTGCATGATCCCAGATGGAATCAAGCGTAGGATCGTTTTCTTGCCGCCAATGATGAGGGTATGACCCGCATTGTGACCACCCTGAAAGCGAACCACTGCTTTTGCATGATCTGTTAACCAATCAACTACTTTTCCTTTGCCTTCATCACCCCACTGGGTACCAATGACAACAACGTTACGACCTTTAGCTTGCTGCTTTGAAGACATATTGAAATCCAAAAAAGATAATTACAAATTAGGTTAAGAGTCTGCTTGCTTTACTTTATTTTTTCTTTACTTCCCAAGAGCTGCCCTGCTTTACTAGCTCTCGATCACATTCATATTCGGCTGCCTCGACTTTTTCACCAGCCATCGCCTGTATCACTACTTCACCAGAATCACGTAAGGCTGTAATCGCTTTACTCAAGGCGGCATCTTCAAGCCATGGGGCAAGGATGGCTAACTTATGCACCTTCAATGGTGAGAGGTTTGCTAGAGTCAACAGGTCTAATGAAAAACCCGTTGCAGGACGTGAGCGGCCAAAGGCTTGACCAACATGGTCGTAGCGCCCGCCTCTAGCGATTGGCTGCGGCAGTTTGTCTACATAAACAGCAAACATCACACCGCTGTGATATTGATAACCACGCAAGTCTGCCAAATCAATACTGAGCTCTAAGCCACTTGATGCACTCACTGCAGCAACTAAGCGCTCGAGATCTGCCAATGCTTGATCAATTGCAGCATGCTTAGGTAATATTTTTTTAGCCTTTGCTAACACTTCTGCACAAGGACCATTGAGCTCTGTGAGAGCCATCAGCGCTTGGGTAGTTTTAGCTGGCAAGCTCGCAGCCCATTTAAGCAGGCGCGGACGATCTTTGGTCTGCAATAAACCATACAAGGTTTCAGTCGTCTCTTTATCCAATTTCTGATCAGCCAAAATACCATTCAAGATGCCAGCATGAGATAGATCAAGGTAAACCTTATCTAGGCCAGCAATAGCAAGTGTTTTGAGCAACAAAGTGATTGCTTCAAAGTCGGCATCCCAGGTAGCGCAACCATAAATCTCTGCGCCCAACTGCAAATCTTCACGTGCAGAGCTACCTACTGGTGTGCGAGCGTGTGCTACAGAGCCCGCATAGCAAAGACGGGTAACTCCAGTACGATTTAATAAGTGCGCATCAATACGAGCCACTTGCGGCGTAATATCAGCACGTAAGCCCAGGGTGCGACCTGACATCTGGTCTACCAACTTAAAGGTTTGAAGGTTGAGATCCGAGCCCGTGCCAGTCAGCAAAGAATCTAAGAATTCTAAAATGGGAGGGGCGACTAGTTCATAACCATAGGTTTGGTACAGGTCCAAAATGGCGCGACGTAGAGTCTCCACCTTGCGAGCCTGCACTGGCAAAACATCTGCAATATCTTCAGGGAGCAACCAGCGATTCATGAGCTAGATCATTCACTTTCTTATTTTTTGTGTAGGAACTTAAAGAACTCACCATTAGGCTCAACCACCATGATGTCCTTCTTGTCCTTGAAAGAGCTCCGATAGGCTTCTAAACTCTGATAGAACTGGGCAAACTGAGCATCACGACCAAATGCTTCTGCATACAAAGCGGTCGCCTTAGCATCCCCCGCGCCTTTAATCTTTTGAGCATCACGATAGGCTTCAGCCAAAATCGTATCGCGTTGACGTTCTGCATTGGCGCGAATCTTGTCAGACTCAGCAGCACCCGTTGACCGTAATTCATTAGCTACCCGCTTACGCTCTGCTTCCATACGGCGATATACCGAATCGCTAATCTCAGCCAAGAGGTCTACACGTTTTAGACGCACATCCACAATCTCTACGCCAATATCAGCTGCATCATCAGCCACTTTCTTACGAATACCCTGCATCACCTCTTCACGTTGATCAGAAATCAACTCGCGCACAGTGCGCTTAGTGAACTCTTCATTCAAAGCAGAACGAACCAGCTGAGTTAAGCGATCTTGTGCTAAGCGCTCATCACCCTTGAAGCTAATAAAGAACTTACGGGGATCAACAATGCGCCATTTCACATAGGAATCTACTAAGAGATTCTTCTTTTCTGCAGTAATAAAGCGCTCTGCCTCTGGATTATCAATAGTCAGAATGCGACGATCAAAGAAGCGTACGTTTTCAAATGGGGATGGGAACTTCACGCGTAAGCCAGGAGTTTCAATCACGCGCACGATCTGCCCGAAAGAGAATACAACCGCAAATTTACGTTGATCAACAATAAAAATACTAGACGACAGTACATAGATCAAAGCAACGAAGGCGATGCCTGCAGCAATTAAACGATTTGCATTCATTATCTAGGGTCCCGATCACGACTACGGAAGCCATCGCGCTTATCAAGAGAACGATCGTTACTATTATTTGCTCCGGGTGCTGAACTGCTACCGGTAGTTGGAGCTGGATTATTCATTCCGGTTGCACCACCCACTGTCACACTTCCAGTTGGAGTAGGTGCGCTACTTTGATTTACTTGAGAGCTGGCGGCCTGCGCACTTTCTGCACTAACTTGAGCAACAATCTTATCTAGTGGCAAATACAAAAGGCTATTGCTCTTGGTTGTATCTACCAAAATCTTGGTGACGTTGTTATACATTTCGCGCATGCTATCGATGTACATCCGATCACGCGTTACTTGTGGCGCTTTGGAATACTCCACTAATATTTGTTTGAAGCGAGTAGCGTCACCTTCCGCAGTGGCCACCACTCTAGCCTTATAGCCTTCAGCTTCTTGGATCAAGCGGGCTGCAGTACCTTTAGCACGTGGAATGATGTCATTAGCATAGGCCTGACCTTCGCTCTTCAAGCGCTCTTGATCTTGGCCCGCCTTTACCGCATCGTCAAATGCAGCTTGTACTTGCTCAGGTGGCTGCACGTTTTGTACAGTCACACTAGTCACGAAAATACCACTCTTATAGCTATCTAATATCTTCTGAATCGAGTTTGCTAAATCAACACCAATTTTTTCGCGTCCTTCGTAGAGCACGGTATCCATCTTGCTACGAGCAACGATTTCACGAACGGAAGTTTCAGCAGCTTGTATCACTGCAGCATCAGGGTCGCGATTATTAAATAAATAATCGGTTGGATCTTTTAAGCGATATTGCACAGCAAAGCGTACGTCGATAATGTTTTCATCTTCGGTAAGCATCGAAGAATCTTTTTGATTTGTTGCCTTAATTAATACCGGACGACCTACCTCAACAGAGCGAACGCCAGAAAGATTTACTGTTTCATCCGACTGAATTGGCCAAGGCATACGCCAGTTGATACCTGGCCTAGCAGTGTCAGCATATTTACCAAAGGTCAAAACCACGCCAGCCTGACCTTCTTGAATGATGAAAAAACCACTGCAAATCCAAATGAAAAAGAAAACTGCTGCACCGATCAGGATGCTAGCTTTAGAACTGAATGGATTAGTGAAATTGAAGTTTGGCGCACTCATACCGCCACCGCCACCATTGCCGCCGCCACGCTGTGATGGCGGAGGAATATCGGTGCTATTGGGTTTATTAGCTGGCTGGCTGGGTGAACCGCCTGGCTTTTTCTTGCCACCAAAGATGCCAGCAATTCTGTCATTGAAATCGCGCCAGAGCTCATCCAAATCTGGAGGGCCACCTGGCTTGGTTGGTGAATTCGTTGGTGCAGTTTCTGTAGGCTTATTAGTTTCCGGATCTACTTTTGGAGCTTGATCACTACCCTGCCCATCTTTAGCATCTTTGGAACCGCTGTTGTGGCTATTGCCCCAGCCTGGATCATTGACCGAAAAGAGGTCGAGAAATTTACGCATCATTAGAAAAATAGCTTCGGTTTGGGATCGGATTAAATTCAGCAGTGTCTGGTCGTTCGGGTAAGGGCTCTAAAAACTCATCCGGGGCCAATTGCTTCTTGGCACGGTTATGCTCAACCCTTATTCTATCAGTCATTTGGGAGCATTCAGCCAAGGCCGCGCGGAGCAAATCAAGACCCAGGCCTGTTCTGGCAGACAGAAAAATCTGGCCAGGAAAATCCTGCCCATCTCGCTCTAAAACTGCCCCACGGGTAAAGGTTTGAGGCATCTGGTCAATCTTGTTCATCACCTCAATCCGAGGGATCTGATCTGCCCCAATTTCCTCCAAAACCGCCTCAACTTCAGCCTTCTGCTCCCGAGCTACTGGGCTGCAGGCATCAATTACATGCAAAATCAGATCGGCATGGATGGTTTCATCCAAAGTAGCCCTAAAAGCCTCAACCAGCTGGTGCGGCAGATCGCGGATAAATCCCACGGTATCGGAGACCACAATCGAACCCACCCCCTCCAAATGAACTTTCCTAGAGGTGGTATCTAAAGTGGCGAAAAGTTGGTCAGCAGCATAAGTCCCTGCTTTCGTTAGGGCATTAAATAAAGTCGACTTGCCAGCATTGGTATAGCCCACTAGAGAAACGGAGAACACATCCTTCCGATTACGCGCCCTTCGCTGTGTTCTTTGTTGGCGCTGGAGCTTCTCGAGTTCATTCTCTAAACGCTTCGCTTTCGTTGCTAGCATTCGGCGGTCCAATTCCATCTGGGTTTCACCAGGACCACCACGCACACCAATACCGCCACGTTGACGCTCCAAGTGACTCCAAGCTCTTACTAAGCGAGACATGCGATAGTGCACTTGCGCTAACTCGACTTGAGTCTTACCAATATGACTTTGTGCTCTTTGACTAAAGATATCCAAAATCAAGCCAGTACGATCCATCACATGACGATCAAGATGCCGCTCTAAGTTGCGCTGCTGCGTTGGAGAAAGCGGATGATTAAAGATGGCGAGCTCTGCGTTCTGCTCTTCCATCACGCGCTTAAGCTCATTGACTTTGCCAGAACCAATAAATAAAGCCGGATCTGTTTTGCCTTTGCGGGCAATGATGCTAGCTGTGGGTACGGAGCCAGCGCTATCAGCCAAGAGACTGAGTTCAGCCATGCTATCTGCAAAATCTTCACGTCCCGTATCGACACCAACCAGGACGGCGCGTGCCGCATCTACTCCAGTTTTATACAGGGGCGCCTTCTTCTATGCGGAAATCAATCGCACGTGCAGGAACAATCGTAGAGATTGCATGTTTATAAACCATCTGCGTTACCGTATTGCGTAATAGCACGACGTATTGATCAAAAGATTCAATATTGCCTTGCAATTTAATACCATTAACGAGATAGATGGAAACAGGAATATGCTCTTTGCGCAAAGCATTCAGGAATGGGTCCTGTAGTAATTGAATTTTGTTGGTGTTCATACTGCTCCTCATTTGTTTTGTAATTAGGGAGTCTTGCTTTTTTTGATGAAATAAAACTTTTAAAAAGTACTGCTTTTCAATCTTCTATATTGAGCTCAATTATAAAAAAATCAAGTCCAAAATCACCGCTTTTTACCTTTTTTTCCCTTATCCGCATCCACGTAGGGGTTTTTGGCGGTATTCATCTGAATTCTCAAAGGGGTGCCGCGTAACTTGAAGACATCCCTAAAGCGACCTTCTAAATAGCGCTTATAGCTATCCGTCACTCCACTTAATGATGTTCCATGAATCACCACAATTGGAGGGTTCATGCCCCCTTGGTGGGCATAGCGCAATTTTGGACGCCCCATACCAACCCGTTTTGGCTGTTGATGCTCAATCGCCTCTTGCAAGATACGGGTTAAGCGTGGGGTTGGTAATTTCGCCATTGCAGCAGCATAGGCAGAATCCACATCTTTAAATAACTCTTTGAGGCCTGTACCTTTTTTAGCGGAGATCGGATGCACGTTTGCAAAATCTAAGAAGCGCAATTTTTGTGCAATCTCTAAACGAGCACGCTCTTTAACGTATGTATCAATACCATCCCACTTATTGACGGCCACAACTAATGCACGACCGGCTTCAACAATAAATCCTGCAATATGTGCATCTTGCTCAGAGATATCTTGCTGCGCATCGAGCATTAAAATCACGACATTGCAGTCTGCAATCGCTTGCAATGTTTTCACCACTGAGAATTTCTCAATCGCCTCAAATACTTTGCCACGACGACGCAAGCCTGCTGTATCTACCAAGATGTAGGGCTTACCATTGCGCTCAAAAGGAACTTCAATCGCATCACGAGTAGTGCCAGGCATATCAAATGCAATCACCCGCTCTTCACCGATCAATTTATTGATCAAGGTGGACTTACCTACGTTTGGACGACCTACCACCGCAATTTTCATTGGGCGATTTGGATCATTTACTAATTCTTCTTCGTCAGGCTCAGCAATCCCTAATGAATCTAAGGCATCATCAATTAATCCGCGCACGCCATCACCGTGTGCAGACGAGATTGGGAATGGCTCACCTAAACCAAGTTCATGAAAGTCTGCAGTAACAATGCCAGCCTGCATGCCTTCTGTTTTATTTACTGCCAAAATAGTTGGGCGACCAGTCTTGCGTAAGAAGTCAGCAATCACGCGATCTTGTGGCGCCATACCTAAGCGGCCATCGACCAAGAAAATCACAATGTCAGACTCAGCTACTGCTTGCTTAGTCTGTTTTGCCATCTCAGCAACGATACCTATTTTAGCAACAGGCTCAAAGCCACCAGTATCTACGCAAATAAAGGCGCGCTCACCAATGCGGCCCTTGCCGTAGTGACGATCTCTCGTTAAACCAGAAAAATCTGCCACCAATGCATCACGAGAACGCGTCAGGCGATTAAAGAGCGTCGACTTCCCAACATTGGGGCGGCCGACGATAGTGATGACCGGATTCATTTAGGACTGTAGGCTGCGATTTTGCCACCCTGTGATTGAATCAAGATAAGACCACCTACTGCAATCGGAGCAGCGGAGATTGGACTACTATCATGACGAATACGCGCAATGATATCGCCATTTGCCTGGGTCAATGCATGAACATAGCCTTGAGCATCGCCTAAAAGTAGGACTTTTCCAATTGCCAATGACTCGCCTACATCACGATAAGAGAGTTGGGTATTTTCCCAAAGTTGCGTACCATCTTTAGTTGCAAACGCCGTCACGTAAGATTTTTCATTGGCCGAGAAAACCAATTCTGAGCTTTGAGCAGTACCGGTATAGCTTGAGTAGTCTTTGAACCAAAGTAAATTCCCAGTGCGCGCCTGGCCGCAACCAACACGACCCTGATACGAGACTGCGCAGACGACGTCCCCTTCCATGCTGGGTTTAGCAGTCACGTCATTTAAGCGCTCAATTTCTGAGAAACCTTTAGGAAATGATACTGGGGTCTCCCATACCAAACCACCATTGGCTATCGCAATCATGCCAAAGCGACCGCCTGTAAAGCCAGTCACAATGACTTCATTACCAATAGCTAGCATGCCGTAACCAACGCGCAATGACAATGCAGATTGTTGGCGCTGATAAATCCACTTGCGAGCACCTGTTTGTGCATCTAAGCCAACAAAACGATTATCAAGTGCACGTACAACCACAATCCCACCGGCAACAATAGGCTCACTCAAGACTTCACTATTAACGCTTACTTTCCAAATCTGTTTGCCGGTATCGTCATATGCATAGACAGTACCGCGAGTACTTACAGCAACCGTTGTACGGCCATCAGATCCAGGGCCAATAGAGAGACGTTCAGGAACAGAAGCCTCCCAAACCTTATTACCACTAGCTAAATCAATCTTGACTAAATTACCACGCTGTGAGGCAGCATACACAGCATCGCCTGCCACTACTGGATGAAAGTTAAAGCCTTCAGAAGAGCCAACGCTAGTTGACCATACCGCTTTCATATCAAACTGATTTGTCACAGTTGTTAATTCGGAAGACTTACGAACCCTAGAGTTGCCGCCGCAAGCAACTAGTGCCGTAGCAAGAACACCCACAAGGATAATGCTGCCAGCAAATCTGACTAAGCGTTTCATGGTATTCATCTTGGCAGTCATTACTGTGATACCCCACCAACTGCATCTAACTTCACCTTCAAAAGACGGCGCGCCTCCTCAGGAAATTCTTTAGCCTGTTTTAATACCTTCCATGCATCTTCATAGCTTTTTTTAGCTTCAGCATTTTTCTTCTGCGCTAAATACCAATCACCACGACGCTCTAGCCACAATGCTTCAAAGCCGGCAACCGGCGTTTCTTTTAAGACTTGATCAGCTTCGGCGAAATCTTTTTCACCCCCCTGCTCAATTAACTGAGTTACTAAGCGTAATTTAGCTATAGCCAAGTAGCCATCATCGGATGCATTCTTAGCAGTCCAACGAAGATAGTCAATAGCCTTAGCACTATCACCAGCATCCGCAGCAATACGAGCTGCGATCAAGCTAGACATTGCCGCGTACGGTGTGCGAGCAAAATCTTTTTGCAAATCATTAGCAGCGCGCAAAGTTTGTTCTTGATCGCCTTTGGCAACCGCACTGATCATCGTTTCATACAACTTGGATGCTTCTAGAGCCTGACTATTGCGCCACCATCCATAGCCGCTATAAGCAGCATAGGCAAACAAGACGACTGTCAGTAGCCCGGTAATCAGATTACGGTACTTTTGCCAAAATGCTTTGAGTTGGTCTAACTGTTCTTGTTCTTCTAGATCTAAAGGCATGTGAATCCAAGCTAATTAATAAGTGGTTTATTGCTATTTAATGCAATCAATAGACCCATTCTATTCGGAGGCGCCTACCAAGGCTTCAATTACGGCTTCTAATACTCCATCTAAAGGGACGGCCTTTTGCTCACCGCTAGAGCGCAAGTCTTTGATCTGAGCCTCATTCTTGGCTAATTCATCTGGGCCAATAATGACTGCAAACGCTGCTCCACTGGCATCCGCTTTCTTCATTTGTGACTTAAAGCTAGCAGACTCGCCATCAGGGGAACAGAACAGAATGGCATCGATGCCGGCGCTACGTAAGCGCTCAGCAATGATCATGGCAGCAACGAGCGTCTCGCCACCTTGATGCAATACAAAGATATCGCATTGAGATTGAGCCTCAGGCAATGATCCAGAGACCTTCATCAACTCGAGCACACGCTCCATGCCCATAGCCCAACCACAAGCGGGCGCTGCTTTGCCCCCCATGCGTTCAATCAATGGATCGTAACGACCACCACCAGCGATGGTGCCCTGCGCCCCCAACTCATCTGTCACCCACTCAAATACCGTGAGGTTGTAGTAATCCAAGCCACGGACTAAACGTGGATTAATCTTGCAAGGAATATTATTTGCTTTGAGTAACGCTTGCACTGCATTGAAGTGCGCAAGAGATTCCGCACCCAAGAAATCTAATAATTTTGGTGCGCCTTCAATCAATTTTTGCATGTCTGGATTTTTGGAATCGAGTATACGCAAAGGATTGCTTATAAGGCGACGTTGTGAATCTTCATCAAGCTGCGCTTTATTCTGTTCAAAATAAGTTACTAAGGCAGCGCGGTGCTCTACGCGCTCATGAGCCTGCCCTAAAGAATTAATCTCCAGGCGAACGCCTTTGAGACCAAGCTCATCCCATAGGCGTTGGCCCATGAGAATGATTTCAGCATCAATATCTGGGCCGGCAAAGCCTAAAGCTTCGATACCAAACTGGTGGAACTGTCGATAACGACCGCGTTGTGGACGCTCATGCCGAAACATTGGTCCGGTATACCAAAGACGCTTAGGTCCTTCGTAAAGTAAATTATTTTCAATCACAGAGCGCACTAGTGCAGCGGTACCTTCAGGGCGCAAAGTAAGCTGTTCGCCGTTTAAGCGATCCTCAAAGGAATACATTTCTTTTTCGACAATATCGGTTACTTCACCAATACCCCGTTGAAATACCGCAGTAGCTTCCACAATCGGCGTTCTCAAAAACTCATAGCCATAGGCACGAGCTAAATCACGCAAGACATGATCAAGGTGGGCCCATTGCGCAGCATCGGCTGGTAGCAGGTCATTCATGCCACGCACGCCGTTTATTTTCTGGGCTTTAGTTTTGTTAGGTTGATCAGTCATTTTTATTCTTGTTTTACTAATTTGGAACTATTAAGCTTTTGCTGCGTAATTCTGTTTAACGTATTCATCAACGATGACCTGAAACTCTTGGGCGATTTTCTCACCTCGCAGTGTTTTTACCTTAATACCATCCACAAATACGGGTGCTGCTGGAGTTTCACCAGTCCCTGGCAATGAAATGCCAATATTAGCGTGCTTGCTCTCACCGGGGCCATTCACAATACATCCCATCACAGCTACGTTCATATTTTCTACGCCAGGATGACTTTTCTTCCATACTGGCATTTGTTGACGCAAATAGGATTGGATATCAGCTGCCAACTCTTGGAAAGTCGTACTAGTTGTTCTACCGCATCCAGGACAGGCAATGACCATCGGTGTGAAATTACGTAATCCCATGGTTTGCAAAATTTCTTGCGCAACAATCACTTCATTCTCACGCGGCGCGCCAGGATCAGGCGTCAAAGAAACGCGAATCGTATCGCCAATACCCTCTTGCAACAAAATACCCATTGCAGCAGTAGAAGACACGATCCCCTTGCTACCCATACCGGCTTCGGTTAAACCTAAGTGGAGCGGATAGTCAGAGCGGCGTGCAAGATCACGATAGACTGCCACCAAGTCTTGTACATTGCTCACTTTGCAAGACAGCATAATTTGATTGGGGTTCATGCCTAGTTCAACTGCTTTTTCTGCAGATTGCAATGCAGACTGAATCAATGCCTCAATCATCACCTCTTGTGCAGTCTTTGGATTCGCTAAGGCAGCATTGCTATCCATGATGGATGCCAAGAGTTCTTGATCTAAGCTTCCCCAGTTCACCCCAATGCGAATTGGCTTATCGTATTTGCAAGCCGCTTCAATCATTTGTGCAAACTGTGGATCACGTTTAGCGCCCTTACCCACATTACCTGGATTAATACGGTACTTGGATAGTGCTTTCGCGCACTCTGGGTAATCATTTAATAAAGTGTGGCCGTTGTAATGAAAGTCGCCAATCAATGGCACCAAGACATCCATCTTATCCAACTGCTCACGAATGTAGGGCACGGCAGCTGCAGCTTCTGGCGTATTAACAGTAATGCGCACCATTTCTGAACCGGCCCGCGCTAACTCTTTGACTTGGATTGCCGTACCTACTGCATCTGCAGTATCGGTATTGGTCATGGATTGCACGCGCACGGGCGCATCACCGCCCACCGTAATGATGTTCGTTTTCCAAGCAACGGTTGATTGACGCGTTGCACGCTTTGGAGATGGGCCCAAAGGCAAATTCGGTAACTTGGGTGATGAGGAGTGATCAGAGCTCATATAGACCTAATAATTAATTTAACTTTTTGAGCCACTCAATGGGCTGCTCTTCTGATTCTGCAACAATTTGGGCATCGTGCACAGCACGTTCGCGTACGCGAGTGCGATCTACAACATCTCCAGCTAGCTGACCGCAAGCAGCAGCAATATCATCACCGCGAGTCTTGCGCACTGTAGCTACCATGCCTGCATCTAAGAGGATGCCAAAAAAAGCATGTATCCGCTGGGCTGATGAGCGCTTCAGACCTGACTCTGGAAATGGATTGAATGGGATGAGGTTTATTTTGCACTTGATGTTTCTGAGCAAACGTACTAATTCTTTTGCCTGAATGTCTGAGTCATTCACGCCATCTAGCATGCAGTATTCAAAGGTCAAGAAATCCCTTGGTGCAAATGGCAAGTAACGCTCACAGGCATCAAGCAATTCGCGTAAGGGATATTTTTGATTCAGTGGCACTAGTTGATCACGCAAGGCGTCATTTGCTGCGTGCAATGAAACTGCTAGAGCGACTGGGCAATCTTGTGCCAAGCGATCAATCATCGGCACTACTCCCGAGGTTGAGACTGTGACTCGACGGCGTGATAAGCCATAGGCTCTGTCATCTAGCATCAAGCGTAATGCAGAGACCACATTGTCGTAGTTCAGTAATGGCTCACCCATGCCCATCATCACTACATTTGAAATCACTCGGCCAGTGTGTTCCCAGCCTGGAGTTGGAAACTTTTCAACTCTACGAATCGCCTCTGGGTCGCTACGCAAAAGATGCTCAGCAAACCAGAGTTGGCCAATGATTTCTCCGGAGGTGAGGTTGCGTGAGAAGCCTTGACGCCCTGTGGAGCAAAAACGGCAATTGACTGCACAGCCTGCCTGAGAAGAAATGCATAAGGTGCCTCGATCATCCTCAGGAATAAAAACGGACTCGACGGCATTGCCAGCCCCCACGTCCATCAACCACTTACGGGTACCGTCCGAGGCATGCTCATCTTTAATAATCGGTAAGGAAAGTACTTCTGCTTTATCTAGCAATGTCGCCCTGAAGCTTTTTGCTAAATCACTCATGTCATTAATATCGGATACGCCACGCTGGTGTATCCACTGCATGAGCTGCTTTGCCCTAAAGGGCTTTTCATGTAGCCCCGCGACATACGCCGCCATTTGGTCGGCGTCAAAATCTAAGAGATTTACGCGCGGGGAGGTCAATGCGCCTACTTATAAATAAATAAGTTACTGATTAACGATTGAAAACATTGATGCCAGGGAAGAAGAAAGCAACTTCCACAGCAGCTGTTTCAGGAGCATCAGAACCATGAACAGCATTTGCATCAATGCTGTCAGCAAAGTCAGCACGGATTGTGCCTTTGTCTGCTTTTTTAGGATCAGTAGCACCCATCAAATCACGGTTCTTAGCAATCGCGCCTTCGCCTTGCAATACTTGAATCATCACTGGGCCAGAAATCATGAAGCTCACCAAATCTTTAAAGAAAGGACGATCTTTATGAACGCCATAGAACTGCTCAGCCTCAACTTGTGAGAGATGCGCCATTCTGGAAGCAATAATCTTCAAACCAGCGGATTCAAAACGGCCATAGATTTTGCCGATGACGTTTTTAGCGACAGCATCAGGTTTGATGATAGAAAGGGTGCGTTCAATTGCCATGCAAGACTCCAATAGTGATTTCAATGATGTTTGTTGGCTCAGGTGAAAAACGGCTTAAATAGCCCTGCCAAGCTCAACGACCCCCGAATTATACATTGCCTGACCGTATTTACCCTTATATAAGTAGGGCTAAGCCATTGAATTTACAAGGCATAAGCCCTCATTTTGTAGGTCTTTTCTCTGGGGACTTGAATTTAGGGTGTTTTGTCTATACTTAGTGTTAACAGCCCTTCGTGGGCTCATGTAATTACTTTGAAAGAAGGAGTCAATATGAGCGATCTCAACTCTTACGGCTTTGGCCAAACTGGCGCAATTAGCAATATGCAGGTACGTAACCGCGTACTGCGCAATACCTATGCTCTCTTGGCGCTATCCATGGTTCCAACAGTGATTGGCGCTTGGCTTGGTGTTGCAATGGGTTTTAGCTTATTCGCTGAAAGTCCATTCATTGGTTTCATCGTCTTTATGGCTGTTGCCTTTGGTTTTTTCTGGGCAATCGAAAAAAATAAAGATACTGGTTTAGGTGTTCTGCTGCTCTTGGGTTTCACCTTCTTCATGGGCATCATGATGTCCCGCTTGATTGGCTTTACTCTCAACAGCTATAGCAATGGTGCCACCCTCATCATGTTGTCTTTTGGTGGTACAGCAGCGATCTTCGCTACGATGGCAACGATTGCTACTGTCAGCAAAAGTGATTTTTCTGGCATGGGTAAATGGTTGATGGTTGGCGTACTGCTCTTGATCGTTGCTTCAGTGGCAAACATCTGGTTACAGTTACCTGCCTTGATGTTGACTGTGATGGTTTTGGCCATCGCAATCTTCTCAGCCTTCATCCTGGTTGACGTACAACGCGTCATCAATGGCGGCGAAACCAACTACATCATGGCTACTCTAGCTATCTATTTAGATGTGTATAACGTCTTTACTAACTTACTGGCACTTTTAGGCATTGTTGGTGGTAACAGAGATTAAGTATTCGTTTTCTCTCAAAAAATAAAGGCGCCTAGAGCGCCTTTATTTTTTTGTCCAGCCTAATAGAGAATAATTACTTAGCAGTTAGATCATCACACCAGGCAAAGTAGGTATTAATCCATTGGCTAAATGGACCTTCACTAGCCCTGCCAGATCCACATCCCACTAATTTATTTCCAGTGATGTCATAGACGCCAAAACCGCCCTTATAGGAGATTTGCAATTTCTTGCCATCAGCAGAGATGGTGCCAATTTCATAAGCTTTATAGCTGGGGTTTTGATACATAAATTCAACGTGCTGACCATCTTGCTTCAAAATGGTTAAGGTAGCCATTATCGTTTGATTTTGTACTTTTGGATTCTTCTGAGATGCATTAATTGAAGTTTCAACCGTGTTGCCGCTATAGACCTTGGCTAAAGTTGGGATCGTTTGTGCATTTACGAGGAAGCTTATACCTAGGCCAAGCGTGAGGCCAATAATTGATTTCATAAAATACCTTTGCGTGAAAATAAATATGATACCCATTTTTTGTCACACAATGGCATTAAGCTGTCTTAAATCAGTTAGCCACAAACATGCTGACCGCAAAAGACAGTGTAATCAAAATCAATACGATTACCAAACCATCTGAGGCTTTCATGACAATCCCTTTGAGGAAATTGTTAACAGTCATAACTCACTGCACAGCTTCAATCTACTCTTCTATAAGACAGGGAGTTAGGCCTATTGCACCGTAAAAAAGCCCAATGCACTAAATCGGTGATTTAGTGCATTAAGCGGTCAAATACCGCAATCGACTCTACATGAGATGTATGTGGAAACATGTTGACGATCCCTGCACTACTGAGCGTATAGCCTGCGTGATGACACAAAATCTCCACATCTCTAGCTAATGTTTTGGGATTGCAAGAAACATACACTATACGCTGTGGCAGTAAATCACTTTTCTGAGCATGGAGCTGTGCAAGCGCACTGCATATTTCCATAGCGCCTTCACGCGGTGGATCCATCAACCAACGCTCTGCTTTGCTCCAGGATGCAATGATTTCTGGAGTGACTGCAAATAAATCACTTTGCATGAAGCTTGCTTTATCTTCAAGGCCGTTATGTATTGCATTTTCTTTTGCACGTGTTGTTAAGGTTTCTAAGCCTTCTATTCCCAAAACTTGCTTTGCTTTTCTGGCAAGGGGTAATGTGAAATTACCAAGCCCGCAAAATAAATCGAGTACACGATCAGTTTCTTGTACTTCTAATAAACGAATTGCCCTGCTCACCAGCGCACGGTTCATCAAGTGATTCACTTGTGTGAAATCTGCTGGCTTAAATGGCATCTCAATTTGAAACTCAGGAAGACGGTAACAAAGCTTGCCAGTCTCCGGATAAAACGGGGCTACAGTCTCCATTCCTTTGGGTTGCAACCAGATCCAGACTTCATGCTGGTCTGCAAATTGCCGCAGCAATTGCTCGTCAGCCGTTGTTAAAGGCAGTAGGTTGCGAAACACTAATGCAGTTACGGGTTTAGATTTTTTGGGATCATCAGAATTAGGCTCTTCTGGCTCACCAATCGCAATTTCAATTTGGGGCATACGATCCACGATCGATAGACCCATAACCAATTTGCGCATCTCTGGTAGTAAATCAGAAACATACTTTGGCAAAATTTCGCAGGCAAGCATGTCAGCTACATAGCCGCTCTTACCCTCATGAAAACCAATCAAGACTGTACCTTTTTTGATTGAGCGATTCACTACACTTAAGCGTGCGCGCTGCCGATATTCCCAAACAGGACCACCCATCGGTCGCAAAATTTCTTCTGGTTTGACTTTAGCGATGTGTCGCAAGTCATCTTCTAGGACTCGCTGTTTCATGGCAATCTGCGCCCGAATATCTAAGTGCTGCATCGTGCACCCGCCACAGACGCCAAAGGCTGCACACTTGGGCTCTGCCCTAAATACTGCCGGCTTTAGGATCTCACGTAGCTTCGCTTTGCTAAAACGGGCTTTTTCACTAGTGATGGTATAGGTAACCAACTCAGTAGGCAACGCGCCTTTGATGAAAATCACTTTACCGCTTTGACCAAGCGCTTGCTCTTGCTCATTGGGGGCTAAGCGGGCTATACCTTGGGCATCTAAATCAAGCGCTTCAACTTTTACTGGCTCAGTCACTTCAATATTGACTGGCTTGGCGCCTCTACGCATCCGGCGCGAAACCTTGGAGATACTCTTGCCACTGAGCACCATGAGGCTCTTTAGCTTCTTTTTCTAAATAGGCTTTTACAAAATCAATTTCTTCTTGGTATTCGGCAAATGAAAAGCCGCCACGCAGTAATTGAAAGCGGCAATACATCAGATAAGTATTCACAACATCAGTCTCGCAATAGCGGCGAATGTCATCGATCTTACCGTCTTGGTACGCAGGCCATACTTGGCTACCATCCATACCCATCTTGCCTGGGAAGCCACAGAGCTTTGCTAAACCATCTAAGGGTGCGTTAGCTCTACCATTGAACTTGGCTAAGAGATCCATCATATCGAGATGACGCATGTGATAACGACTAATGTAGTTATTCCACTTAAAGTCGCGACTATCAGCCTCTTGGCTCTCACCCATTTCCCAATAGCGGGGCGCCTGAATGTGATTAGCAAGCGCACGGTAGTGAAGAACTGGCAGATCAAAGCCACTGCCATTCCAGGAAACCAATTGGGGCGTGTACTTCTCAATCAAATCAAAAAAGGCCTGAATTAAAACCTTCTCATCATCTTGGGGAGTGCCAAGAGTTCCTACTTTAATTTGGGGAGCACCCTCTTTAGTGCTTCTGCGAATCACACAAGAAATAGCAACAATCTTTTGTAAGAAGAGTGGCAGAAACTCGCTACCTGTTTTGGCTGCTTTGTCAGCCATCGCTTTAGCCGCCACTTCAGCATCGCTCATGGAGTCTGGATGGCCTTCTAGACGACGTATGCCAGCTACATCTGGAATGGTTTCAATATCAAAGACGAGAACAGTAGCCATATGCTCTTACTGAATCGTTACTGCAGATACGGTGTTGGATTGACTGGCTTACCGTTTACGCGTAATTCAAAATGGAGCCTAGCTGAGGTGGTATCCGTATCACCCATCTCAGCAATCTTCTGCCCTTTACGAACGGCATCACCCTCTTTCACAATGAGCTTACTGTTATGTGCATAAGCGGTGAGATAAGTGTTGTCATGCTTAACAATCACTAAGTTACCGTAACCACGCAAACTATTGCCGGCATAAACCACTTTGCCATCAGAGGCTGCCAATACCGGCTCGCCAACCTTACCGGTAATATCAATACCTTTAGTAGTTTCGCTAAATTCAGCAATTACCTTACCTTTGGCGGGCCAAGATAAACGAATGCCGGGCTCTGCAACGATTTCTGGCTTAGTAGGTTCTGGTGCGGGCTCATCCGCTTTAGCACTTGCAGGTTTTGTATCAACTGCTTTCGCAGACTTTGGTCCTGCAGGGGCTTTAATCAATACCAAATCGCCAACCTCAATGATATTTGGATTAAAGCTTGGATTGGCGGCAGTATTCCACTGCGCTACATCACGTGGCGCTTGACCATGATCTAAGGCAATGCGCGCTAAGGTGTCACCCTTTTTAACGCGATAGTAACCAGGAGGCGTTGGCTCGGGTAATGGGCTAACGCGATCAGTTACGGTGGCAGGCTTTGTGCGAGGGGTAGAGCAACCGACAGTCAGCATCAGGGTTACGGACATCAACGCTATCAGGAGGCTCTTGGATAAGCTATTAGGCATATTGGATATTCAATTCTGATGAGTTCTCATACTACCCCTGATTGTAAAGGGACAAAAAAGACCTCGTCCAGCACAGTTCTTTGATAGCGCTGAGAGCTCATCCTTTCAACCATAATAAGTTGCTGCTCTTTTTCATTTTTAGCAACTGGGGCGACTAAACGCCCTCCAATAGCCAGCTGATCCAATAAGGCATCCGGAATACCGAGGCCGGCTGCAGCCAAGATGATTCCATCAAAGGGTGCGGCCTGGGGCAAACCTAAGATGCCGTCACCATAGATCAAGCGCAGATTATTAATCCGAAATGGCCGTAGCTTGGCTCTAGCCAAATCATGTAGCGACCGAATACGCTCGATTGAATACACCTCATCTGCCAATAAGCTCAGCACTGCTGCTTGATAACCACAACCCGTACCAATTTCTAAAACCTTGCTCAGTTTATGTCTGGGTTTATGCAAAAGCTCAATCATGTGAGCGACTACCGATGGCTTAGAAATCGTTTGCTCTTGTCCAATCGGTAACGCCGTATCTTCATAGGCTTGGGCATGGAGGCCAGCATCAATAAATGCATGGCGTGGCACAGTAGCGATTGCCTCTAAAGTTTTGCCGTGCTTCACACCACTTGCGTGCACCTTGGCTGCCAGTGCTTGACGATAAGCCGCAAATCTTTCGGTAGGAGCCTTCAACCGCGATCCCAGCCGTTAGCGCGCATCGCAGCTAAGCGTGCATGGTGACTTAAGTCTAATTGCATGGGGGTAATGGATATACAGCCTTCATTAATTGCATGAAAGTCGGTACCCTCAGAACCTTCTTTAACATCTCCTGCAGCACCAATCCAATAGATCTTGTCACCCCGCGGACTATCTTGAACAACTACCGGCTGTGAATGATGACGGTTACCCAAGCGTGTCACGCGCCAGCGATATAAGTCTGCATAGGGGCGATTGGGAATATTCACATTAAGCAATGTTGCCGTACCTTCGGTTCGAGCAAGTGCTGAAACTAACATTTGTGCCACAACGTCGTGAGCAGCCTTAGCAGCGTCCTCAATCCGATTCCAGCCACGATCAATTTGTGAGAAGGCAATGCCCGGAACCCCAAACATCACCCCTTCAACTGCTGCCGCAACCGTACCGGAATACAGCACATCTTCACCCATGTTCTCGCCTTGATTAATACCCGAGATCACGAGGTCAGGCTTTTCATCTAAGAAGCCAGTCATTGCTACGTGCACACAATCGGTTGGCGTACCGTTGATAAAGAAGAATCCATCACGCTCACCACCAGCAACACGATGGATCGAAAGTGGTCTAGATAAGGTTAAGGAGTTCGATGCCCCACTGTGATTCTGCTCCGGAGAAATCACAGTAATACGCCCTAATGGACGTACCGCATTGACCAAGGCCAATAAACCCGGCGCAAGGTAACCATCATCATTAGAGACCAAGATGTGGGGTTGACGTTCGCTCATAGCTCTAAAGTTTCTGTATTACTTAAATATTATTTGCACGAGTCAATGCGCGACCCCTGAACCAGCCATAAATCACTGGCAACACTAAAAGTGTCAATACTGTTGTTGTTACCATACCGCCCACAATGACCAAGGCTAATGGTCGCTGTGCTTCTGAGCCAATGGAATGGGATAAAGCAGCAGGCAGTAAACCTAAACCAGAGAGCATAGCTGTCATCAATACTGGGCGAACGCGCAATGCAGCACCTTCTACCATGACGTCTTTCATCTCCCCATGCTCGGTTGCGGCCGTCTTATTGATAAAGGAGATTAAGATCACACCATCTTGAATTGCAATCCCAAATAGCGATAAGAAACCAAAGAATGCTGAAATACTCAGCGTCTCACCTGCGAGGTGCAAGGCAATCACGCCACCGATGGCAGCAAAGGGTACATTGATCATCACAATAAAAGCATCGCGGAAGTTACCGAATGCGCTAACCAATAATAAGAAGATACCCATTAAGGCCAAAGGCACTATCAACATCAATTTTTTCTGTGCCTGTATCATTTGATTAAACTGACCATCCCAACTAATAGAATAGTTTGGCGGTATGGTGATGTTTTGCTCCACTAAATACTGTGCATCTTCTACTGCACTACCTAAATCACGGTTACGTACGCTAAATTTAATGGCAATATAGCGCTTACCTGCTTCACGATAAATAAAGAATGGGCCATCTGTTAACTGAACAGTAGCCACCATTGATAGAGGTATCTTCACACCATCAGGAGAATCTACCAATAAATGGCCAATATCAGCTACGTCATTGCGACTTCCTTCATTTAAGCGAATCGCAATACCAAAAGTTTTTTCATCTTCGAGTAAGTTTGTTACAGCAGCGCCACCAATCGCATTAGCTACAACCGTTTGAATATCATTCACGTTAATGTTGTAACGTGCAGCACGTTCACGATCAATCTGAATATTCAGAGTTGGCTGGCCAAGCTCCTTCAGAATGCCTGCATCCGCAACGCCGCGAACCCTTTTCAGCTGATTGATCACCTCAAGGGCCTTTTGATCTAGAACCTCAAGATCAGTGCCATAAATTTTGACCGAATTCTCACCCTTAACGCCTGATAAAGCTTCATTGACGTTATCTTGAATATATTGAGAGAAGCTATAAGTAATACCCGGAATCTGGTTAAGCTCATTCTCTAGATGCGCAATCAGGTCTTTCTTGGATGATCCGGCTGGCATCTTCTCTGGGCTTTTTAAATAAAGTCCATATTCTTGGTTAAATACACCAGTTGAATCAGTGCCATCATCAGGACGACCAATTTGCGCGGCGACCTTATCAATCTCTGGTTGTTTGATAAAGGTTTCACGTAATTGATTGGCAACCTTCACAGAGTAATCAAGATCCACTGTATTTGGTAATGTAACGCGCAACCAAATATTGTTTTCCTCCAAGGTTGGCAAGAATGCGGTACCCAAGCGAGTCATGCTTAGCAGCGTCAACCCCAGCACAAATACAGCTACCGAGAAAACCGTCATTGGACGATCCATCCACTTTCTCAGCAAAGGTTTATAGCTATTGAGAATCTTCGTAATAAATGATGGTGGCTTGTGCTGCAGATTTTCACTAAAAACCAAAGAAATCATTGCAGGCAAGAAGGTTAAGCTCAACACCATTGCCGCGATTAAGGCAAAACCCATCGTGAATGCCATTGGCTTGAAGATAATGCCTTCAACGCCGCCCATAAAGAACAATGGGGAGTAGGCAACGATGATGATGCCGGTTGAGTAAATCATAGCGCGCTGTACTTCACTAGTTGCTAGGATGATGCTTTGATTAAGACGCTTACCACCCTCCTCTAAGTGACGCATGACGTTCTCAGTGAGAATGACTGCGGAGTCTACGATCACCCCGAAGTCAATCGCACCTAAAGAAATCAAATTGGCTGGCACGCTCCATAAATGCATCTGAATGAATGAAACACATAAAGCGAGCGGGATTACAGCAGCTACTACAGCAGCGGCACGAATATTACCCAAGAAGAAGAACAATACAGCCAGTACCAATGAGATGCCAAAGAACAAAGTATGTTTAACCGTGCCAATAGTGATATCTAAAAGCACTTGGCGGTCGTAGAACGGCTTTACTTCAATCCCAGGAGGCAACACATGCTTATTAATATTCTGAATCGTACTGCGCACTCGCGCCAGTACTTCGGTAGCGTTCTCGCCACGACGCAAATACACAA
>Ga0194044_10000145_pt1 | contig 30224 bp, 30 predicted proteins | sample JunL4417m_MetaG_FD_155460 | JGI IMG/M metagenome (GOLD analysis project Ga0194044, IMG submission 155460) | Anoxic zone freshwater microbial communities from boreal shield lake in IISD Experimental Lakes Area, Ontario, Canada - Jun2016-L442-17m | ecosystem: Environmental > Aquatic > Freshwater...
ATAACCCCCTGTTATTAACTTTACGGTGGAAATATCTATGAGCTGGGACTGGGAAAAATTAAAAGAACAGCAGCAGAGCAAAAGCGGCCCCAATATGCCGCAATTTGATGAAATTGCCGACAAACTGAAAAATATCAAACTCCCTGGCGGTCCGATTGTGATTGTTCTGGCTGTTGTATTGTTTTTGGGAGTTTCCATGTTTTATACTGTAGATGTGGATGAGGTAGGTGTGGTGCAGCGCTTTGGCGAATATGTGAGGACGACCCAACCCGGTTTGAACTTCAAACTGCCTACCGGCATTGAAAAAGTAACCAAGGTTAAAGTCCGCCGCATTTATAAAGAGGAATTCGGTTTCAGCACTAATCGTGAAGGAGACCAGCGAAAGATTTCTGCAAACAACGAAGACGCTGGTGTTACGTTGATGCTGACCGGTGATTTGAATGTGGCGCTGGTTCCATGGATTGTGCAATACCGCATCAAAGATCCTTACAATTTTCTGTTCAAAGTCAAGGACATCCGCCGTCTGCTGCTGGATATGTCGGAAGCCGCAATGCGCCTTGTCGTTGGAGACCGCAGTGTGAACGAGGTAATCAGCAAGCGGGAAGAAATTGCGATTGAAGCCAGGAACATCCTTCAAAGTGAACTTGATAACGCCGAATCAGGCATTAACGTTGTCACCATCGAAATGAAAAAAACCAATGTTCCTGATCCAGTTCAGCCTTCATTTAATGAAGTCAACCAGGCGGTTCAGGAAAAAGAGAAAATGATTTATCAAGCCAAGGAAGACTACAACAAGGCCATTCCTACAGCGCGCGGGGAGGCGGACAGGACCATCAAGGCCGCCGAGGGATTCGCACTGGATCGCATCAACCGTGCAAAAGGGGATGCCTCAAGATTTAGCGCTCTTTATGCTGAATACGCAAAAGCCAAGGATATCACCAAACGTCGTCTTTATCTGGAAATGATGAGCAGTATTTTCCCAAAAATCGGTGAAAAATATATCGTTGACTCAGATCAAAGCAATCTTCTTCCTCTTCTTAACCTCGGAAAAAACAGAGGGGCCTCAAAATGAATTCAAAAATTTTGTCAATCATCGCTGCCGGTGTCGCCCTTTTTATTACTTATACATCGGCATATATTGTCAATGAAACCGAACAAGTTGTGGTCACCCAGTGGGGCCGCGTGGTTGACATTCCCAAGCAGGCTCCTGGGCTATATTTCAAGGTTCCTTTCATCCAGGAAGCCACATATTTTCCAAAAAATCTTCTTATGTGGGACGGTGATCCCGGTCAGATTCCCACATTGGATAAAACCTATATATGGGTGGATGTTTTTGCCCGCTGGAAAATCGTAGATCCTGTCAAGTTCTTTCAGACCGTCAACAATACGGTCAGCGCCCAGGGACGGCTGGATGACATCATTGACCCGGCAACCCGCAATTTTATTACGTCCTACCGCCTAATTGAGGCGGTCAGGCGGAGCAACCGTGAGCTGGACACATTTGAAATCGGCCTGGAAGATATTCAAAAAGAACAGATGGAACAGATTGTTGCGGGAAGGGATAAAATTACCCAGGGAATTCTGGAACAAGCGCAACCCAAATTGTCTCCTTTTGGTATTGAGCTGGTGGATGTCAAAATCAAACGCATCAATTATGTGGAACAGGTCCGGGAATCCGTGTATGGCCGAATGATTGCCGAACGTAAGCAGATAGCAGAGAAGTTTCGGTCGGAAGGAAAGGGAGAGGCCGCCAAAATCATGGGCGAAAAGGAAAGGGATTTAAAACGCATTACCTCCGAGGCATACCGGACCGCTCAGGAAATCAAGGGCAAAGCCGATGCCGAAGCCACAAAACTCTATGCCCAGGCATACGGCGTTGACCCGGAATTCTATTCGTTTATCAAATCCCTCGAGGTTTACAATGAAACGCTGGGCGATAACAGTTCGGTTGTGCTTTCAACCAGTGCTGAATTCCTGAAATATCTTAAAGGGTATAATTAAAGACTTTACAGCAATACCTGAATGCCCAGTTAGCGGATTACCAGCATTGTCAAGCTGGAAAAAGAAAAGCACTGACGCTACGGCAGAATCCGTTAAGCGAAAGTGCTTTTTCTTTGTACAGAAAAGATTCCAGGCATCTTATTTACCTTTCCTTCTCTGGTGGCGCGTACGGGCCAAAAGCTTTTTATGTTTATGCTTTCTCATTTTCTTTCTTCTTTTTTTAATGACACTTCCCAACCGATCACCTCCCTTCATTAACCTTCAATGATCTTATTTCTCACAACTTCAACAAAAATTCAACCCTTTTATCTCAAAGTTAATTATTCATTTGAATAACTGGCCAGGTATGCAAACACAAAAAAATTTCAAAGGACATCGGGAGGCTATTTACTCTTGTAATTCAAGGTAAATATATTGACACACGCCGGTCCTTATGATAGCGACTCTTCCTGTTGGATCATCCGTAATGATGCTCTCGGAGAGCTGTTGTCCATTAGGATTGTTTTGGGTTTTTTCTGATTCAAACAAAGGAGCTACCATGTCACACCCGGTACCCACGCCATTTTTATCCGGCGAGAATCTTCTCACGGATGACAATGACATCATCCTTCTCACAGATGAAATACCCCCATCAGATGATGATATAATCGAACTCTGTGAGCTGGATGCTCGTTCTGATATCCAGGAAGTTATAAAGTTTCCTGATTCAGCAAATGATAAAACTGATTTTATTGATCTTTGCGATGTTCTCGAAGAGACAGATTACAAACCAGATTACAAGACAGACCACCTGCCGGAACTCTCCGAAACGGGAGCAGAAAAACTATCTGGCGGATACATATCCCCTGATACTGAATACCGGTTGGATGACCTCCAGCATTTAATTGATGAAGTAGTTCAAGATTCCCATGCGCCACATCGGGATTTTCCCGGAATTTATTCAGAGTTCAATAAACCAACCGAAAAAGATGCCGCCACTTATAAAAAAATGGTGGCGTTTCAGCCCATGGATCAGATAGAAGCTGTTATGGAAAGGGTAATTCGAAATCTTTTTGCAGAAAGGATTGGACTTATTTTGGATGAAGTCGTAACAACAACGGTTACAAGAGAGATTGAAAATCTAAAAACAATTCTTTTGGATTACCTGGCATCGGGTCAGTCTGCGGGTAAAATCAAATCTTAACTTGTTATTTTTTTACTGCCATTCTTATGGAATTGGGGATCAAACGTGAATCCCCTTTTCCTTTTTATGGCAAAGTCTCAGTGTTGTAAACACCGCACCTTGATTGTTTATGAAAACACCGTAATACCCATTGTTCCTTAGGAGTAAGTAATGCTTATGGATCAGCCTGATAAAGGATACGAACCTCAGAATGTTGAAAAACGCTGGTATGCTTTCTGGGAAGAACATCAACTGTTTGCTGCAAATGAAAGCGATTCCCGTCCCGGTTATTCGATTGTTATTCCCCCTCCCAATGTTACTGGTGTTCTTCACATGGGACATGCGCTGAATGTGACGCTTCAGGATATCCTCTGTCGGTATCACCGATTGAAAGGCCACAATGTTCTCTGGATGCCCGGCACTGATCATGCCGGAATCGCCACTCAAAATGTGGTGGAAAAAAAACTTGCAAGCGAAGGTCGAAGCCGGCAGCAACTGGGTCGGGAGAATTTTATTGATGCGGTGTGGGCATGGCGTAAAGAGTCCGGAAGCGCCATCATTCATCAACTCAAGCGATTGGGCGCATCCTGCGACTGGAAGCGGGAACGTTTTACGATGGATGAAGGACTGTCTCTATCTGTCAGAAAGGTTTTTGTTGATCTTTATCACCAAGGGCTGATTTATCAGGGTGACTACATCATCAACTGGTGCCATCGCTGCCACACGGCGCTGTCTGACCTTGAAGTCGAGCATGAAGAGATTTCCGGAAATCTTTATCATATTCGTTACCCATTTCCTGATAATTCCGATGGCATTGTGGTCGCCACCACCCGGCCGGAAACCCTTTTCGGAGATACTGCTGTAGCCGTTCATCCAGAAGACGAAAGATATCAGAATCTGCCTTCCGACACTGTCCTTCTGCCGCTCACAGATCGCCGTATCCCAATTATTCGGGATGCATTCGTGGGAATGTCCTTTGGAACCGGCGCATTAAAAGTGACACCAGCTCATGATCCGAATGACTTTGAAATCGGAAACCGTCACAACCTTCCCAGCCTCAAAGTAATTGACGATCATGGCCTCATGACGGATGGTGCTGGTATATTCGAAGGGATGGACCGTTTCAAATGCCGGGAGGCCGTTGTTCAGAAGCTTCAGGAGCAGGGACTTCTGGTTGGAATTGAACCCTATCCCCACAATGTCGGCCACTGCTATCGATGCAAAACCGTTGTCGAACCCAATTTATCCAGACAGTGGTTTGTTAAAGCAAAACCGCTGGCTGAAAAAGCCATCGCTGCAGTTCAAAATGGCCAAACCCGTATCATACCTGAGGTTTGGGCTGCAAATTATTACGAATGGCTGAACAATATCCGGGATTGGTGCATTTCCAGGCAGATATGGTGGGGACATCAGATTCCGGCGTGGACCTGTGAGGCCTGCGGAAAGATGACCGTATCCCTGACGCCGCCAAATACCTGCGCTTCGTGCAGCCATTCGGTGTTGATTCAGGAAACCGACGTTCTGGATACCTGGTTCAGCTCTGCACTGTGGCCGTTTTCCACAATGGGCTGGCCGGAAAACACTCCGTTGTTGAAAACTTTTTATCCCACTTCTGTTCTGGTAACCGGCTTTGATATTCTTTTTTTCTGGGTTGCCCGAATGATGATGATGGGTATCCATTTCATGGGTGATGTTCCCTTTAAAGATGTGTATGTTCACGCCCTGGTTCGGGATGAAGCCGGCAAGAAGATGAGCAAATCCAAAGGCAACGTGATTGATCCGCTAACCATCATGGATCAGTATGGCACAGATGCCTTTCGTTTTACCCTTGCGGCGTTCGCCGCCCAGGGCAGGGACGTCAAGATGTCTGAAAAGCGGGTTGAGGGATACCGGCACTTCATAAACAAACTCTGGAATGCGTCCCGCTTTGCCTTGATGCACGTCAATCTGGATTCAACAACCATTCCAGATGGAGCATTGTCTCTTCCCAATCAATGGATTTTGTCCCGGTCCGAAAGCGTGATCCAATCTGCTGGAGAGGCGCTTGAGGCCTATCATTTCAATGATGCGGCGGGCCTGCTCTACCAGTTTGTCTGGCATGAACTCTGCGACTGGTACCTTGAGGCCGTCAAGCCAGCCTTGTACGGGAAAGAAGGAGATGCAATCCTGGAACAGACGCGGGCGGTGCTGTGGCTGGTTCTCAAAAACACCCTGATCAATCTTCACCCGTTCATCCCTTTTGTGACAGAAGAAATCTGGCATAAGCTGCCCGGAACCCAGGGCTCCATTATGAATGCAAGGCTTCCACAGGACAGCGACCCCGGCTTTGGCCAGTTCGTGAATCCTGAATCCGAGCAGCAAATGGCCATCATTATCAACATCATTACCGGCATCAGAAATATCCGTGGAGAGATGAATCTTGCACCTTCCTTAAAGCTTAACGCCCTTATTCAAACTGACCTTTCTGTAATCTCAGACACGATTCGCCAGCATGGAGATATCATCATTCACCTGGCAAGGCTGGAGAGACTCTCCGTTGACGTGCTGGGAGAAAGGCCGAAGTCGGCGGCAACCACCATTGTCGAGGGCGCCATCATATACGTCCCACTGGAAGGTATTCTTGATTTAACCAAAGAAATACAGCGTCTTGAAAAGGAAATAGAGAAGCTGAACGACGAGTTGAATGGCGTTTCCAAAAAATTGAATAACGACGATTTCCTAAGCAAGGCGCCTGTAGATATCATTGAAAAAGTCAAGGGCAAACACGCTACACTGTCCGACAAACAGCAGCACCTGCAAAACAATCTGGATAAGATAAAGGCACTCCTATGACACAGTTTCTTAACCAATTAATTGATATGGCGCTCGCCGAAGATATAGGCGCAGGCGATATCACCACCGACTATCTGGTTTCTTGCGACAGTCAGGGACAAGGAATAATTGTTGCTAAAGAAAATATAGTTCTTGCCGGATTGGATATTGCCAAAATGGTTTTCCAGCGGCTCGATCCAAAGATTCACTTTCAATCCGCCTATGAAGACGGGGCGGAAATCGCCTGCGGGGAAACGGTGCTGTCTTTGGAAGGCAGGCTTAGAGCGCTTTTGACCGCAGAGCGGCCTGCTCTTAATTTTTTACAGCACCTGTCCGGCATCGCCACCCAAGTGCGGACTTATGTAAAAGCCCTCAAGAACAGCCGGGTCAAGCTTGTAGATACCCGAAAAACAACACCGGGATGGCGGGTTCTTGAAAAGTATGCAGTGCGTATGGGCGGAGCCCATAACCACAGGATGGGACTTTTTGACGGCGTTCTGATAAAGGACAATCACATAGCCGCCTGCGGCGGGATTCAGCAAGCGGTCGCTGAAGCCAGAAAACATATTTCGCATCTTATCAAGATTGAAGTTGAGGTCTCGAACCTTGCTGGCATCCTTGATGCACTTAAATCCAAGGTGGATGTCATTATGCTCGACAATATGGATATCGCCCAAATTCGGGAGGCAGTTTCCGCTATCCGGAACCGAGCCATTGTGGAAGTCTCTGGCGGTGTCACCCTTAAGCACTTAACCGCTCTGGCGCGAACCGGCGTTGATTTGATTTCGGTCGGCGCCATGACGCATTCGGCAAGGGCCGTGGATCTAAGTATGAGAATCCAATAACAGCAGGTAATGAGTTATATGCTATGGACTATGGACATCTTCATAATTGCCGCACTGGGGTGCGGCGATCCCAGAGGGGTAATGAGTTATGTGCTATGGGCTATGACAGCCTCCCCATCTTTCCGTTACCTGCCCACTGAACCCTGCCCCTATACAATATGATCCCTATTCGTGACACTCTTTCTTCAAAGAATTACCCGGTGGTCAACACCGGCATAATCGGGCTGAATGTTCTGGTTTACCTGATCCAGACGGCCCAGGGAGGGCAGGAAGACCGATTCATCTATATTTATGGTTTGGTGCCTGCGCGGTATTCCATGCCCCATATCGCTTCCTACTTCAGCATCGAACAGCAGCTTTTTTCCCTGATCTCCTTCATGTTTCTGCATGGTGGTTTCTGGCACCTTCTTGGCAACATGTGGTCCCTGTATATTTTTGGCGACAATATCGAAGATCGCCTTGGCTCCTTGCAGTACCTGCTGTTTTATCTGCTCTGCGGACTGACATCCGGCCTGTCCCATCTGCTGCTAAACCTCAATTCCAATGTTCCTACCATAGGAGCCAGCGGCGCGATCGCCGGGGTTATGGGCGCCTATTTTCTGCTCTTTCCAAAATCCCGAATTCTGACATTGATTCCCATCTTGTTGATTCCGTTTTTTATAGAAATTCCGGCTTATTTCTATTTGGGGATATGGTTTCTTCTCCAGTTTCTGAGCGCTGCGGGCAGTTATGGCGGCGCTGGAGGCATCGCCTGGTGGGCGCATATAGGCGGCTTTATTTCCGGAATGATCTTGGTAAAGCTCTTTCATATTCTTCCCGGTTCCGGCTTCACAAAGCACCTGCGCAAAGTAACTGAAAAAAGAAAAACTTCCAGGCTTCAGGTTATTCGCACTTCAGGGGCTGGAAGCGAACCTCATCTCTACGGCGTGATTCAGGTCACTCCCTGGGAAGCTTTTTCCGGTGCAAACAAGATGGTTAACATTCCATGGGGATTTTATAACCGGACGATTCGCGTACAGGTACCGCCGAATATAAAACAGGGGTCAATCATCAGGCTCAAGGGAATGGGACGTCAGATGCCGGATGGACTGCAAGGAGACCTCATGCTGAAAGTGACCATCCAGTCGTGATAGTTCAGCTTGGCGTTTTTTTAAGGACGAGTTCATAAGACTTTACCCGCATCACCGGATAATAGGACTGTTTGGCCTTGGCGAGTCCAGGAACATTCATATCGCTTTCCTTGTTGATAAAAACATACCCATTAAACAGAAGACGGGCGCATTGACTGTCAAAATACTGATAAAGACCTTTTATCCTTGAAAATGCTTTTTCAAAATGCAAAACGCCCATAGCAGGTGTCAGATATGACCCGACGCCAAAGGCGCTGACCTTTCCATCTATCCGCAATAACAGCCCCTGTGATGAAAAAACATCCAGATGCTGTAAGGTATTTAAGGCGGCCAGGCGTTCACAGGCCAGGTCTTCCTTCAGATTGGCATCACATTTGCGCTCTTCGCACCACTCATTCAGAAACTGGATACATTCCGGGGCTTGTTCCGACGTTATTGGAGCCATGCTAACCCGGTCCTTGTCAAGATACTCTTTGGTAAACTGATTGATAAGATTACGTTTTTTGGAATACTTGTTTCCTTTCAACTCCGCCAGATCCGATGTTCGATATACATAGTCATCGTATTCCTCCTGTTCCCGAACAGTAAACAAGGCTTCCACACGCTTGATTTCATACTGCTGAAGATAAGTATCGGTAACAAACCAGTAGGATTTATAATCCAGTTTCCGGGCAAGCGCGTACAGGGCTTCGGGCGAATATTGTCTTTGAGGAGATATAGGCAGGATAAGGTGACGTTTTTCCTTCTGGCGATTAAATTCTGCGGATACAATCAGCGTATCGCCATCAATTGCTCCAAAAGGCTGATATTCATCATTGATCCATGAAAGAAGCGACGGCAGGGAATAAACGCACAGGCGGTGCTGCTGGTGTTCAAAAAAAGGTTTCAGCAGAGGGTAATCTGCAGGTGTTAGCGGTAATAATTTCATAAATCAGACTTTTTCCTTGATGGTTTCAATACCGCAGGTCCCGCTTAAATATTTTTTTACTCAGCATGGGCATGGCGCCGGGTATTTCAGAAAAGCCCAGACCGCGATACAATGGCTGGGTGCCTTGTTTGGCGATAAGACCGATCCAGGTCATTCCATCCTGCTCCAGACGATCCATGATGATTTTCATGATGCTGGATGCAATTGCCAGTCTTCGCGCCTCTGGCCTGACCACTATGTCCTGAATATAGGCATCGCTTGCCCTGTCGCTTATGGCTCGCCCCATCCCCAAAATCACCCCTGTTTCCTGAACCGCTACCACAAAGCAGTGACTGCCGGAAATGATTCGGGCAAGCTTCTCAAGGGTGTCTCCGAACTCCGACCACCAGCCTGCAAGGCAATAGAGATGACGGATCTGAAAGAGATAATCCTCTTGTTGACGATCAGAGAAGGCACTCCAGCACTCATTTAAACATGTAAGGGTATAAATCATTGAAAATCAACTTGCTGCAGTTGGTGGAAGGAAGGACACCTTGTTGCGACCACTTTCTTTTGCGGCATACATGGCCTTGTCGGACCTGTTGACAAACGCTGTCAGTTCTTCTCCTGGAGCGTATTCTGTAACGCCAATACTCAGGGTAACCTGAACCGATCTGTCCGGATATGGAGAAAATGCTATACATTCAAGTGCATATTGTATCCTGTCCGCCACACTTATAGCCTCATCAACATCCGTATAGGGCAAAATGGCAGTGAACTCTTCTCCTCCATACCGGTAAGCGGTATCCATGGTTCGCAGGCAGGTTTTGATCATCTGACCAACGGTGCTTAAAACCTTGTCACCTTCCAGATGGCCATAGGTATCATTGTAATTCTTGAAAAAATCGATATCAAGGAGCAATAGCGCCAAGGAATGACTATAGCGGTTGGCGCGTTCAATCTCCATTTTTAACTGAGCAAAAAAATGTCTGGAATTATAGAGCTGCGTCAGACTGTCGGTGATGGCCAGTTGCTGAAGATCCGCCATCATACGGTTGCGTTCCTGTCTGAGCTCCCGCTCTTTGAACACTCTTTTTATCCGAAGCAGCAGTTCCTGAAATCTTATTGGTTTAAAGACAAAATCGCTTGCTCCCTTTCCAATAGCTTCTTCGTAAGAATACTGACCGCTATAACCGGTCATGACAATCACATCAATATCATAATCTTTTTTTATGATATCAGTCAGTTCAAGCCCATCCATCCCCGGCATCATTATATCTGTTATAACTACTTGAAATTCTGTTTTTTTAAGAATCTCAATGGCATCTTCCGCGCTGGAAGCCACCTGGCAGTCAAAGCCGGTCATTTTGACAAATTCCGCCATGGAATCGCGGACAGCCAAATCATCCTCAACAATTAATATTCGTCGATTCATGGCAGCCAAGGGTCCGAACGCATGATACGAATGGTTTCATCCAGAAAACGGGGCAGTTTTGATGTTATAATCATGGCCGTTGTTGACATCATTCAAGAGAATCTGTTAAAAAGAAACAATATTTTTATACTCTTATCTTAATTAACTTGAATGAACACAGGTGTCAACTGACTTTTTTCTGAACAAAGTCAGGGAGAATACGAATTGCAAAAGAATACCATCAGCTCCATCCGGAATTTCAGTATAATCGCCCACATTGACCATGGCAAATCCACTCTGTCCGACCGTCTGATTCAGGCGACAAATATGGTGTCCGATCGGGATTTCAAGGATCAGATGCTCGATTCCATGGATATTGAACGGGAACGCGGCATTACCATCAAGAGCCAGACCATCTGTCTTCCCTATATCGCCAAAGACGGCAATACTTATTATTTAAACCTGATTGACACTCCGGGGCATGTTGACTTTACCTATGAAGTGTCCCGCGCTCTGGCTTCCTGTGAAGGCGCCCTGCTTCTGGTGGACGCCAGTCAGGGGGTGGAAGCCCAAACCATCGCCAACCTTTATCTGGCTATGGAACACAATCTTGAGATCATTCCCATTATCAACAAAATAGATCTGCCTTCGGCTGATATTGAACGGGTGAGAAATCAAATTGAATCCGACCTCGGTCTGGATCCGGACAAGATTATTCTGGCATCGGCCAAGGAAGGCATTGGCATCCAGGATGTGCTGGAAGGTGTTGTCACAGTGTTGCCCCCCCCGGTTGGCGATCCGGATGTTCGACTTGAGGCGCTCATTTTTGACAGCCATTATGATGCCTATCGAGGAACCATCGTTCATTTTCGGGTATTTCAGGGAACCATTCGAACTGGCGACACCATCATGTTCATGTTCAACAATGCCCGCTACAAGGTAGAAGAAGTCGGAATATTCCAGATTAAGCGAGTGCCTCAGCCACAACTGTCTGCGGGTCAGGTTGGATATCTCATTGCCGGCATAAAAACGGTCAGCGATACCCGCTGCGGAGACACCATTACCCATGCCAATGCCCCATGCGAAAGCATCAAGCCAGGATTCAAGCTGGCCAAACCCGTTGTTTTTTCTTCCCTGTATCCAATTGCCGCCGATAATTATGCAGAATTGGCGGAAGGTCTTGAAAAACTTCAATTGAACGACGCATCTCTGGTGTATGAGAAAGATTCTTCAGCAGCTCTGGGCTTTGGCTTTCGGTGCGGGTTTCTCGGGCTTTTACATCTGGAAGTGGTACAGGAAAGGCTGGAACGTGAATTTGACCTGTCCCTGATTCTGACAGCGCCTTCCGTACAATACCAGTTGGTCATGAAGGATGGATCCACACAGATCATCGACAATCCGGCCCTTTATCCTGATCCGATGTCCATACAAGCTACCCGTGAACCCTTCATTCGCGCCACCATCATTGTTCCCGACAGATACATGGGTGCAGTTATGAAGCTTTGCCTGGATCGCAGAGGGAACAATACCAATTACCAATATCTGACCAACAACCGGCTGGAGATGTTCTTTGAACTTCCCCTATCTGAAGTTGTTTACGATTTTTACGACCGACTCAAATCCATCACTCAAGGATATGGATCATTCGATTACGAACTGATTGATTTCAGGGAAACCCAGTTGGTCAAGATGGATATCTTGATTAATGGCGAGCGGGTGGATGCCCTCTCCCAACTGGTTCACAAAGATAGATCTGTTGAGCGGGCAAGAGTGGCCTGCGAAAAGCTTCAGGAGGAGATTCCCAAACAAATGTACAAGATCGCCATTCAGGGAGCAATCGGCGGGAACATCATCGCACGGACAACAGTATCTGCTTTTAGAAAGGATGTTACGGCCAAATGCTATGGCGGTGATATTTCGCGTAAGCGAAAACTTCTTGAAAAGCAGAAAGCGGGGAAAAAACGCATGAAGATGGTGGGTAAAGTCATGATCCCGCAATCGGCGTTTCTGGCGGTGTTAAAGACAGATACGGATTAGAGTCCATTTTAACCAAAAATTACCGTGAAAAATATCCCCCCCTTTGAGAGGGGGAAGTTGGCATTTTCATCATTAGGGATGAATGCCCGATCCATGACCATTTACTGGAGAGAAACAACGTGGGAAGAACTGTTGCTGAGAAGATATTTGATACTCACCGGGTCAACAACCCCTTTGGCGATACTCATGTCATCCGGCTGGATGCTGTTTTCTGCCATGAGATTACCACCCCAATCGCGATTAACGATTTGATCGCCCGCGGAAAAGACCGGGTGTTTAGCCCATCAAAGCTCAAAGTCGTCATCGATCATGTCTCACCTGCCAAAGATTCCAAGACAGCGCTTCAGGGCAAGATTCTTAGGGACTGGGCCCATCGTCATAGTATTCCGGATTTTTTTGATATCGGCAGAAACGGCATCTGTCATGCGCTTTTCCCTGAAAAAGGCTTTGTCCGGCCGGGCTATACCATAATCATGGGAGATTCCCACACCTGTACCCATGGCGCTTTTGGGGCCTTTGCAGCAGGCGTGGGAACAACCGATCTGGAAGTCGGCATTCTCAAAGGCGTATGCGCCTTTCACTATCCCCATTCCATAAAGATCATCATCACCGGAAGCCTGCCCGAAGGCGTCTATGCCAAAGATGTGATTCTTTCGATTATCGGACGCATCGGAGTAAATGGCGCTACCAATAAAATCGTTGAATTTACGGGGCCTGTAGTCGATGCCATGAGCATGGAAGCTCGCATGACTTGCTGCAACATGGCTGTTGAAGCCGGAGCCACCTGCGGAATCTGTTACCCTGACAGAACGACTGTTGATTATCTTTGGGAATTTATTCAAAATGATTACGGCAGTCCTGATGAGGCTCTGGATGATTTTTCAAAATTTCTTCCGGATGAAGATGCTGACTATGAAGAAATTCTGGAACATGACGTATCAGCATTGGAGCCTCAGGTAACGTTCGGGTATAAACCAGATCAGGTTACCTCTGCGCGAAATTTAAAAGGAACGCCCGTTGACCAGGTATATATCGGATCGTGTACAAATGGCAGAATTGAGGATTTGCGAATTGCCGCTCGGGTGCTGAGGGGCCAAAGGATTAAAGATACGGTTCGGGGCATCGTATCGCCTGCCACGCCAAAAATTTTCCGCCAGGCCCTTGAGGAAGGCATCCTCCAGACATTTATGGATGCAGGGTTCTGCGTCACCAATCCCACATGCGGAGCCTGTCTGGGAATGAGCAACGGGGTCCTTGCGGAAGGCGAGGTCTGTGCATCCACTACTAACCGCAATTTTAACGGAAGAATGGGAAAAGGCGCCATGGTGCATCTGATGAGTCCGGCAACAGCGGCGGCTACAGCATTGGCCGGACATATCACCTCGTGGGTCCCCTGACTTCTTGCAGGTAGAGCCGGCATCCTGCCGGCTGCAGCAGCCGGCAAGATGCCGGCTCTACGGATTTCTTTAACCAACAGCCACACAAAACAAATGAGAGTATTTATGAAACAATTCAGCGGACCGGTTCTTTTTCTGGATCGTTCAGACATCAATACGGATGAAATCATTCCCGCCAGATATTTAACTGAAAACACCAGAGAAGCGCTTCAGCCATTTCTTCTTGAGGATATCGTTCTAGAGGGTTTCAACCAAGGAACTGACATTCATGCAAAATCGGTGATTATCACCCGCGCCAATTTCGGCTGTGGTTCTTCCCGTGAACATGCGCCCTGGGCGCTTGAGACAAACGGCATTCATCTGGTGATTGCAGAAAGCTTCGCCAGAATTTTCAAACAGAATATGTTTAACTGCGGCATGATGGCCATTGAGCTTCCAACTGAGACTCTGGACGAGATATTTTCCACTTACGCAGGAACAGAGACGCATTTAATCACTCAACTCGATAAAAACCATTTTATTTTAAAAAATCAAAATCATACCCATACTATTTCATTTTCCCTCTCCGGGTTCAACCTGGCGCTGGTCGTGGCCGGCGGGTGGGTGGAGTATGCAGATATTAATTATTGACAGGTCCTTTCCGGCAACATTTTCCCGGTTTGACTTCATCATTACCACAAAAAAATAATTTCATTGCTTGACTCCCATGGGTAATTGATATATGGACTTTCCCCGATAGATGTCAAAATATCTGGTGGAATATTTCACCGTAATTCCCTGAAGAAAGGAGGCTTGTTGAATGGCTTTTAACCCCGTTGTTGATGAAGACAAATGTGAAGGCTGCGAAGAATGCGTGGATGTTTGCCCTGTTGAAGTATTTGAAATGGTTGATGGTAAATCATCCCCGGTTAATGCGGAAGAATGTCTTGGCTGCGAAAGCTGCGTTGAAGTCTGTGAAGTTGGCGCGATCACCGTCGAAGAAACCTGATCAGATCCTCAGTTCCCTGGACCTGAATCAAGGACCAGGGAACTTCAGATGTTGCTGTGCGGCATCACCTTCGAATAGACATCGTCGGTCAAGCTGCATACATGGCCGGTGCGGAGGTAATGATAACCAGTCGCAGCGATCATGGCGGCGTTATCTCCGCAGAATACCAAGGATGGAATAAAAACCGAGATACCCTTTTCTGCAGCAGATGCCTTGACCTTTTCCCTTAAACGGGAATTGGCTGCCACACCCCCTACAACCGCTATCCGGCTGCACTGTCTGGACAGGGCGGCATAAGTAACCTTGTATGTCAGCACATCCGCCACAGCCTCCTGAAACCCTGCCACGATATCCGGAATGCTCTCCTTGAGATCATGTATCTCGATGTAGCGCCGAACAGCGGATTTCAGTCCGCTGAAACTAAAATCAGAATCCGCTTTATCCAGATAGGGCCGGGGAAATTGTATGCGAAACGGATCACCTTTCCGGGATATTTCTTCGATCGCTACGCCGCCAGGATATCCCAGACCCAGCATTTTGGCCACCTTGTCAAAGGCTTCTCCTGCGGCATCATCACGGGTCTGGCCCATCAGTTCACAGGCGGTATGGGACGTTACATGGTAAATTCCGGTATGTCCTCCGGAAACCAGCAAAGCAACAAATGGAAACTCTGGAGAATCAGATTCCAGAAACACAGAATGGATGTGCCCTTCAAGATGGTTCACTCCCACGCAGGGAATGTTCAGCGAGTATGCGTAGGCTTTGGCGAACGAAAATCCTACCAGCAGCGCACCGATCAGGCCAGGCCCCTGAGTAACAGCTACGGCGTCAAGCTGGTTTAACGGAATCCCAGAGCGATTAATTGCTTCAGAAACCACTTGCGAAATGGCTTCCAGGTGTTTGCGGGAAGCCAGCTCTGGAACAACGCCCCCATAAGGGTGATGAACAGTTGTCTGTGAAGCCACAATGGATGAATGAACAATGGTTCCCCCGCTGACTACGGCAGCCGCTGTTTCATCGCAGGATGTTTCAATACCCAATATATTATTCATCATGGTCCTTCAGGATCAACGTTTTCAATGTGAATGGAGAACTGCTTCAGGCCCAGATTATGTTGCACGCAGAATGCACGGACGGCCTGCAGCCGATCCGGATCATTTTCCCTGAAGGAAATGAGCAGGCTGGTAACAGTTTTTTGCTGAATCAGAGCCTGCAGATTGTCGAATGTACCCAGGACTGAATATCCCTGAAGTTTTTTTCCGGTCTTTAGGGGATCATCGTCGATAAAGCCAACGGGTTTAATCTTCACCCGTTTATTGTGAAGGATTTCCCTAAGCAGTATCTCCCCTCCTCTCCCCGCTCCGTAGATCAGAATCTGTTCACCGGAAAGAGCCTTTCGTTTCATGGCATCCCCGGTCAGCCTGAAAAACCCGCGGGTCCCCAGGATGGCTCCGGTGGTTATAAACCAGTCCACGATAAAAATGCCTTTTGAAAAATCTTCAAACCGATACGCAAAGGTTACTGCCGTGATCGAAAGAAAAGAGGCAAGAGTGGATGCTTTCAGATACACTGCAACATCATTGGAACTTAGATATCCCCAGAGGCTTTGATACACCCCCATCAAGAAAAACGCAGTGAGTTTACAGGCGATCACCGCCGGAAGCGACTTCAAAAACACCTTGAAATAATATGGAAAATGGGGTGAATCAAATCTCAGCCGGTAGGAAAGATAATAGGAAAAGGCAATGAGACAAAAATCGAGAATAACCAGAACAATTTGTTTTTTATAGGTCAGCTCCACGAGAATTGGGGTAAAAGTGCGGCCGCGAAGCACAGAGAACTCTTTTTCCGGATACACGCGCAGTTGGGACAGATAGATTCCCATGAGAAGAATCGACAATATCAACGGGATAATGACAGACGGAGATGTGAATGTATCGCTTTTGCTGACAAAAAGGGCCGCGGTTCCGGATACCAGCCCGACCCCGTATAAAAACAGCACGGCTCTCTTTTCACTGAACCCCATCAGCACCAGACGGTGGGACGTATGATCCTTGCCGCCGGTTGAAGCTTTTCTCCCGCTGAGAAGTCTCACCAGTGTCACCATAGTGGTGTCGAGTATGGGAACCATGGCGATCATCACCGGAACGGCAATGGAAATCATGGAATTGCCGACGTTCATTCCAGGCAAACCAAGGCTGAGCAACGAAATACCAAAGCCGATCATCAAAGAGCCGCAGTCGCCCATAAAAATGGACGCGGGGTTGAAATTGTACACCAGAAACGCGGCAGATGCACCCACCAGTATGGCGGCGCATCGTGCATACTCAGGGTTGGTTCCCGATAAAATAATCGCCAGAAATACAGCGGCGATCATGCCGGTTCCCGCGCAAAGACCATCCATGTTATCCAGCAGGTTAAAGGCGTTGGTGATTCCCACAATCCAGAAAATGGTCAACAAGGTGTCCAGCGTCAACGAAGTAACCCACTGAAGCCTGAAGCCCAGAAACGCTATAAAAGATGCAATCAGAATTTGACCCAGCAACTTGCTCTGGGGTTTTAACCGGAATACATCATCTGCAAATCCCAGTAAAAACATGAGGGTGATGGCAATGCAAAAAACCGGTGCAAAAGAAGAAATGGCAGCGTCGTTCTGCGGGGTTGTCAGGGGAAGAAGTGTGGCGCTGAAATCCGAAATGACAAACAGTGGAATGGCGACTGCCAGGTAAATGGCAATCCCTCCGAACAGCGCTGTTGGTTTATTGTGCCACCGGTCTTCAGCGGGACATGCCATCCAGCCCCTTTTCAGGGCGATTTGACGGATGATTGGCGTCAGAATCAGGCAAATGGCAAAGGATATTCCAGGAAACAGAAGGGTCATAAAAAAGCCATCAAGCGATAGTGAAGAATCAAGCAGGTCTATTTATGAGGTCATATCCAGTCAATTCTTTCCTCGGAATCTTTTCTCTCAACAACCTCGCCCATCAAAAACGCCTGTACCTCCACGCCGTTTAATCGTTCCAGCACGTCCTGAGTGGACTGCGCCGGAACGACAGCAATCATTCCGATGCCGTTATTGAAGGTGCGCATCATTTCGGTATCCGAGACGTTTCCTGCATCCTGAAGAAATTTAAAGACCGGAGGGATCAACCAACTGCCCTTTCTGATAAGCACTTTGCAGGAACGGGGAAGGATTCTGACAACATTTTCGGAAATACCACCGCCCGTAATATGGGCAAGGCCATGAATGGGAAGATCACGGATCAATCGCAGTATGGTTTCCGAATATATACGGGTGGGTGTCAACAATTCTTCGCCAAGAGTTTTTCCCAGATCTGGTATATATGCATCTATAGACAGCTTTAATACATCAAAACAGATTTTTCGAACCAGGGAATACCCATTGCTGTGAAGACCGCTGGATGAAATGCCGATCAGTTTGTGACCCACCCGGATTTCAGAACCGTCAATAATCTTGTTGTTATCCACAATTCCAACAGCAAAACCAGCCAGGTCGTACTCATCGTTCTGATAGATGCCGGGCATTTCTGCAGTTTCACCGCCGATTAGCGCGCAATTGGCCTGCCGACATCCTTCGCCAATACCCTTGATGATATCTATGGCCACCTCTGTTCTCAGGTGGCCTACCGCCAGATAATCCAGAAAAAAAAGCGGTTTCGCACCCTGAACTATCACATCATTAATACTCATGGCCACCAGATCAATGCCGATTGTATCATGTGTATTCGTCATGAATGCGATCTTGAGTTTGGTACCCACCCCATCTGTTGAACTGACCAGAACAGGCCTTTTAATATTGGCCAGATTGAGCGAAAACAAACCGCCAAATCCACCGATTTCCCCCATCACACCGGTTCGTGGCGTGTGGCTGGCGATGGATTTGATCGCGTGCATCAAATCGTTTGCTCTATCAATATCTACACCTGCATCCGCATAGGTTAGGGACTTGACCATGATTATCTCCTTGATAATGGACGAAAACTTAAAATTATTCCGAATAATTAAACATTTTTGCTCAAAAAGTCAAAACATTTTTTGACATGTAGAGAGTTGTATTGTATGGAACAATATCTGTTGACCGTTGACCGTAAACGGTCAACGGCTGTAATTTCCTACCTTTGCTTAGAGGTGTATCGTGACAAAATTTGCCAGACTGGACCGACTGCCGCCTTATGTCTTTGCCACAGTCAACAAGATCAAGATGGAAGCCAGACATGCGGGAATAGATATCATTGATTTGGGAATGGGCAACCCTGATCTGGGAACCCCGCGCCATATTGTCGACAAAATGATTGAAGCGGCTCAAAAACCTCACAACCATCGCTATTCCGCTTCGATGGGAATCACCCGGCTGCGGCTGGCCATATCCGAGTGGTACAAAAGACGCTTTGACGTGGATATCGATCCGGACTCGGAAGCAATCGTGACCATCGGTATCAAGGAAGGCCTTTCTCATCTGGTTCTGGTCACCATTCGGCCGGGTGATGTGGTCTTTACCCCCAACCCCACCTATCCTATTCACCCTTATTCCGCCATCATTGCCGGCGGTGATGTCCGGGGAATTCCCGTGGGGCCGGGCTGTGATTTTTTCGAGAACCTGATCAACGCCACCAAGCAGACCTGGCCGCGGCCAAAGGTGCTCATCATTTCTTATCCCCATAATCCGACCACAGAAGTCGTTGATCTGGAATTTTTCCAGAAAATCGTGGACTACGCCAAAGAGCACGACATGCTTATCATCCATGATTTCGCCTATGCCGACCTGACTTTTGATGGCTATAAGGCGCCCAGTTTTCTGCAAGCCAAAGGCGCAAAGGATGTGGGCGTGGAATTCTTTTCCCTGTCCAAAAGCTACAGCATGGCCGGGTGGCGCATGGGATTCTGTGTGGGAAACGCCGAAACCGTTGGCGCCTTGAAGCGCATCAAAAGCTATCTTGATTATGGCGTTTTCCAACCCATACAGATCGCATCCATCATCGCCTTGAACGGCCCCCAGGAATGTGTTCAGGAAATCCGGGACACTTACATGGAAAGACGGGATGCCCTGATTTCCGGCCTTAACCGGATTGGTTGGGAGATTAAAAGCCCTAAAGGGACCATGTTCGTTTGGGCTAAAATTCCCGACAGATTCGTCAAAATGGGATCTGTGGAATTTGCGAAGTTTTTGATTAATGAAAGCCAGGTGGCGGTATCCCCTGGCCTGGGCTTTGGCGAATACGGCGATGAATATGTCCGATTCGCCCTTATTGAAAATCCGATGCGGATCAGTCAGGCCGTTCGGGGCATTCGAAAGGTCATGTAGCATGAAAACAATTAACATTGGACTTCTGGGTTGTGGCACGGTCGGAACCGGCGTCGCCAGAATCCTGATCCAGAATCAGGAGATCATCCGTTCCAGGGTGGGCGCTACGCTCAACCTGAAACGCATCGCAGATATCGACATTGATCGCGACCGGGGAATTGTCTTTGAAAAAGATGTGTTTACGACAAATGCAGATTCGATTGTCACAGATCCGGATATTGATATTATCGTAGAAACCATCGGCGGTCTGGGTATTGCCAAGATATTGATATTGAAAGCCATCGCCAATGGCAAACAGGTGGTCACCGCCAACAAGGCGCTTCTGGCCAGTGAGGGGAACAGCCTTTTTCGAATTGCCGCAGATAAAGGAGTGGAGCTTGCCTTTGAGTCCAGCGTTGGCGGCTGTATGCCGGTGATCAAAACGCTTAGGGAATCGCTTGTCGGAAACCAGATACAGGCCATGTCCGGAATTCTGAATGGAACCTGCAATTACATTCTATCCAAAATCACCGATGATGGCGACACTTTTGAAATGGCTCTGGCCAAAGCGCAGAGCAAGGGATTTGCGGAAGCTGACCCAACTTTGGATGTCGAAGGCTTTGATACCGCCCACAAACTGGCGATACTGACTTCACTGGCTTATGGGACAGATCTTTGCATTGATGATATTTATGTTGAGGGCATATCCAAAATCACCCCTCTGGATATTGAATTTGCTGGACAGTTCGGTTATAAAATCAAGTTGCTGGCAATCAGCAAAAACAGAGGCAATGCCGTCGAAGCCCGCGTTCATCCGACCATGATTCCATTTGACAATATTCTGTCCAGCGTCAATGGTTCGCTGAACGCCATCACCATCACCGGCGATGCCGTGGGTGACATCCTGCTCTATGGCAAAGGCGCGGGCATGATGCCGACTGCCAGCGCCGTTGTCAGCGATGTGGTGGACATTGCCAGAAACCTTTTAACCGGCTCTGTCGGCAGGGTGCCGCTGCTTTCCTATCAGAAGGATTACATTCACCGGATTCCGGTAATGCCGGTTGATGAAATCATCTCTCACTATTATTTTCGGTTCGCCGCCCTTGACCAGCCCGGCGTGCTGTCCAAAATTTCCGGAATTTTGGGAAACCACGGAATCAGCCTGAAATCAGTGCATCAAAAAGGCCGCAAGTCCGAAGGTTCGGTTCCGCTGGTCATGATGACGCACCTGGCCAGAGAATCCAATGTTCAGCTTGCCCTTTCCGAGATTGTTCATCTGGAGGTTGTTAGCGACATGCCTGCATTGATCCGTGTGGAAGACTCCAACTGTTCCGATTACAAAGATGTGTATGGGGGGCCAACCCCTATCGAGGCGTTATGTATATAGTGTGTTCAGACCTGGAAGGCGTTTTTATCCCCGAAATCTGGATAAATGTTGCGGAAAAAACCGGAATTTCTGAGCTTCGGCTCACTACCCGCGATATTTCCGACTATGATGTTCTGATGAAAAAGCGCCTTCAAATCCTTAAAGAAAACCACCTGAAGCTTTCGGATATTCAGGCGGTCATAGACACCATGAATCCGCTTGAAGGTGCGCTGGAATTCCTGAACTGGCTTCGCTCCATCACTCAGGTGATTGTGGTATCCGATACGTTTAAGGAGTTCGCCGGCCCCATGATGAAAAAACTGGGCTGGCCAACCCTTTTTTGTCATTCCCTGACGATTGACGCCAGCGGCATGATCATCAGCTACGATCTTCGTCAGCAGCGGGCCAAAGAGAAAACAACGCTCGCAATGAAAAGCCTGAATTATCAGATTATCGCCATGGGCGATTCCTATAACGACATCGCCATGCTGAAAGCTGCGGACAAAGGGCTGTTGTTCAGGCCGCCCGAAAACGTGATTAAGGAATTTCCTGAATTTCCTGTAACCCATGACTACGACAGGTTGAAAGAATTGATTCAGGGCATCATCAACGAATAGCATTTTTTTCAATAATGGACACTGATGTTGACACATCGCACTCCGTACCGCGTTATCTATGGCGATACCGACAAAATGGGATTTGGCTATCACGCCAATTATTTTCGCTGGTTTGAAACTGCACGCGCGGAAATGTTTCGTTACAATGGCCTTCCCTACAAGGAAATTGAAGCTCGTGGTTTTTTTCTTCCCGTATCCGAGCTGCACTGCAAATTTCTTTATCCAGTGCAGTATGATGATCTGCTAATCATTGAAACCTCACTCGACAGCAGCATTCGGGGCGGCATCAAATTCGACTATACGGTCTTCGATGAAAATGGGGTCCGTCCACTGGCCAGGGGCTATACACGGCACGCGTTTATGGACAAGGCAGGCAAAGTGGTCCGACCACCTGATTTTTTCACCCAGATCATTCGCAAGCATTCAATTTTCACCGGATAGGTTGGCCTCTGAACTCAAAACCGATGCAATTTTTACAGGAAACGCCACAGGGCATCGTTATCAAAATTTATGTTCAACCCCGGTCTTCCCGAAACCGGATCATCGGTCTTCACGGGGATGCTCTCAAAATTACGATTCAGGCCCCTCCGGTCGATGATGCCGCTAACCGCATGTGTATCGAATTTTTGGCCAAATGTCTGAACCTGCCCCGTTCAACCATTGAAATTGTTGGCGGTCACACCAGCAGAATGAAACGGTTGCTGCTGCGATACGCCCCCGGATTTGACTCAACGGAACAAGCTGAAATCTACAAACAAACGCTGTTATCACTTCTCGACAATTCCATATCTAAAGTATCGCCACATCACAGGAAAAAACAGCAATAGAAAATCGTGGTTGAATACATTCCGTTGGTTATCTTTGGGATTGGCGGCACTGATCCGACTTCTGAAACTCTCAGGGTTGCGGGAGAAAGCTGATGCCTTTATCTGTGCGTTTGTGGAATGGCAAGGAGCAAAATATCTGATTAGTGTTAATCGTTTAAAAAGCAGTTGAAAGAAACTGGGAGATGATTTATGAAAAAACAGATACTTGAAGAAGGCAAATCATATACTTTTTCCGATTATTTTGAGTTAAGCAACCCGACCAAAGAAATCGTTGCAGAGTTCGGTTATCAGTTACGGTTGGAAAGAATCGATCTTCCCGAACATTCCTTTGATGGTTCTCTGGAAAAATTAAAAAACACATTTTATAAAAAAATGCCTCATATCTCGCTCAACTCAGAAACAGCAAAACGGGAAATGCTGGTTGCACCTGTTCTTTTGGAATTACTTGATTTTATTGAAATAGATATTGATATAGAATATCCTCTCAATGTCAGCAACTATCTTAAAGGAAATATTGATTATTTTATAAGATCGTCGGGCAGTTTAGTGGTTATCGAAGCCAAGAAAGCGGATATGGAAAGAGGATTCAGTCAGCTTGCGGTGGAAATGATCGCTGTTGACAAATATATTGAAGAAACCGATGCTCCCATATACGGAGCAGTCACAGTCGGAGATTTATGGAGATTCGGAGTGCTTGACAGAAAAGAAAAACTGATATTGAAAGATATTGATTCTTACCGCGTTCCTTCTGACCTTGAAGAACTTTTTTCAGTTTTTGTGGGAATACTCAGACCGCAATAATATGTCATTGAATATATCGGAAGAATACGGACTAATCGCCGTCCAACCAAACGTTGCAGCGGACAGAGGCCGCTGCAACTTGTCGTTCAACAATAGTTATCCTATTCTTGAAGAAAAGGTTCAATGTCAGCATAAATTGGGACAAATACTTTTTCTTTACGCGAGACTATTGTCCGGAATATGGAGACCACTATAATCGAAGTTGGGAAAATACTTGTCAATACTTTTATGATTATGTTAAATGAACAAGGGTAGCGTATATACGTTGGACTGATTCATTTCTGACATTTCAGTGATCACGGGTTACAACAAGATATCATGCTCCAATAGACTTTTTTTGCGGATACCCATGCACCAGGGAACAAAAATTCAAAAAATTTCATCTGACGCTTCAGGGGATGACAAAAATCCCTGTCAAAATGTGGATGTGTTGGCAAACAAAGCCATTTTTCAAACCGAATATGGGGTTCTGATTTACAACTATCCGATGCGATTTTTGAAGATGGATTCTGAGAAAGCAGGTGATTTTTATCTGTATGTTTTTGAGAAAGACCGGATTTTCAAGCGGCTTGCACATTTCAGGGGAGAGCGCATCTCTCTTGTAAATTATCTTAAATATTATGTCCTGAAAGATATGTGCATGGAGTGGCTACGAGCGTAAATATGCTTGGAGACTGCATCAAACAGAGATATTGGTGGCCGATATATCGGATCAGTCTGTAACAATGGCATACAAGGACATTGCAGAATTGATGATGACCACCATCGGCGCGGTCAGCGCCAAAGTTTATAAAACCAAATTGCCAGAAAGATTATTACGCAGCAAACCGATATCTTGAACCGGTGCTGAAACAGTCGTCCGAAGATGCGATGGCCTGTGAGCTGCAGGCACTTCTTAATGCCCCCTTATCCGCCAGCGTTCAACAAATTGCAGACCGTTTATTCTTGTGATTCCACCAGTATTGTCTTATGGTCAGCTCAATCGCCTTGGAATGGACAGAATCCTTTCCGAAAAAATGATGACTCTGTTGATACCACAATATCCAAATATGTTGATCAAACAGGCTGTGCCGGTATATGGTCAAAATTATTCCATGTGGCGACAGGACATGGATAGCGGCTGGCTTACTCTGCTCGGCCAGACCGATGCGGGTGTCGCTCAGCAGATCATAATGGGTGAATTCGGCCAGACATTGCATACGCTTACCGTAACCATTAGATGGATTCAGATTGATTCGGGCCAGGTAGTTTTCAACCAGACGTTTCATGGGGATGGACCAGACAAAATTAACCTGCTGCTGAGCGATTGGATGCAGGCGATGAACAAACAGGCTTTGGCCCGGCTTTTGCCGAAGAAATGAATTGGAAAAAATCCTTGCAACCCATATCAGAGGTGACCAATGCACAGAAATCCGCTGTTTTTATCGAGACTTTTGATTATCCTGAACCTGATGTTTCTGATTCAATGCCATTCGTTCCAGGCAGTCGCCTCAGAGAATCGCGTGGCGCTGGTAATTGGCAACAGCGCCTATCAGAACGCGCCGACCCTTGCCAATCCACGAAACGATGCGACGGAGATAGGAAAGGTTTTGAAGCGCATCGGGTTTGATGTTGATGTGGTTTTGGATGCCACAAAAACAGAGATGGATCAGGCACTGAGGCGATTTGGAAACAAACTGGAAGGGGCAAGCGCAGCCGTTTTTTTTTATGCAGGGCATGGAATCCAGGTCGATGGCAATAATTATATTCTGCCCATCAATAGTGCTTTGAAAAACGAACGTGATCTGCACTGGGATTCCTGTGATCTGACCACTGTATTGAAGCAGATGGAAGGTAATAATCGGGTGAATTTGCTGTTTCTGGATGCTTGCCGGGACAACCCGTTGTCGCAGACATTAGCCAGAGGCATGGGAGAAAGCAGATCATCCGCAATTGGAAGAGGACTCGCGCCGATGAAAGCCACAGCCGGAACAATGATATCCTATTCGACCAAAGAGGGCGAAGTGGCGGCGGACGGAAAAGGAAAGCACAGCCCCTATACCGAAGCTCTGTTAAAACATATTCAGATGCCAGGTGTGGAGATCGGTCTGATGCTTCGAAAAGTCAGGCAAGAGGTGATATCTTCCACAAACAACAAGCAGGTTCCGTGGGAGTATGGATCGCTTCTGGGTGAGTTTTATTTCTCCGGACCGGTGACGATTCAGGTGCAGCCAGAAGCGGATAAATCACCTTCTGGATCAAAAATTGAGGCTCTGTATTGGGAATCCATCATGAGTGAAACCGATCCGGATGTATTTGAGGATTATTTAATAAAATATCCAGGTGGTGCATTTCGAGAAATTGCAAAAAGAAAAATCGAAAAACTCAATAAAAGCGGCTCAAAGCCATCTACAGCGAAAGTCGTTCCGCAAAGTGATCAGACAAAACCGTCTGTAGTGAATGACGTTCCACGGAGTGATCAGACAAAGCCGTCTGTAGTGGATTACGTTCCACGGAGTGATCAGACAAAGCCATCTGTGGTGAATGACGTTCCACGGAGTGATCAGACAAAACCGTCTGTAGTGGATAACGTTACACAAAGTGATCATACAAAGCCATCTATAGAGGATGTCATTCCACAAAATGATCAGACAAAGCCTTCCGGCAAGTTAAAGATAACCAGTAATCCCCCAGGTGCAGATATTTATCTGGATGAGAAATATGTGGGCATAACACCTGCAGAACTGGTCGATGTTCCGGCTGGCACATATACACTCATCCTTAAAATGGAAGGATTTGACGAATGGACGGATACTGTTACGGTAAAAGCAGGGAAAACTGTATCTATAAACGATGGAAGCAAGCAATAGAAGCTCTGTTGAACATCATTCAGAGACGATGCGTTCATTAAAGAATGTTCTTGCAGAAAGTAAGATAGCAAGGTATTTCCCACTCAAGGAGCTGTAGAAATTCTTATGAACATAACTGGAATCTATCTGGTCTCGGATCGTGCGTCTCTCTCCGGAAAATCTCTGGATAACGTCATTCTCCTGGCAGTAAAAGGTGGCGCGGCGATGGTTCAACTTCGGGAAAAGGATGTTTCAACCCGTTTTTTTATCGAAGAAGCTCAACGCATCAAGAGGATTCTGGCTCCATATACCGTTCCTTTGATTATCAACGATCGCATTGATGTGGCGCTGGCTGTCGGTGCCGACGGGGTTCACATCGGGCAGGAAGATATGCCGTATCCGCTTGCCAGAAAGTTGCTGGGGCCTGGGGCCATTATAGGGTTATCGGTTGAAACACTGGAACAGGTTGAGGCGGCGGAAGCTTTTGATGTCGCTTATTTAGGTGTCAGTGCAATATTCGCCACACCGACAAAAACCAACACCCGGAATCATTGGGGACTTGACGGGCTGCGGAAAGTTAGAGCCATGTCTCGTCATCCCCTGGTCGCGATCGGGGGCGTCAACGCATCAAATGCCACCGAGGTCGTACAGGCAGGGGCGGATAGCCTTGCTGTTGTTTCTGCGATTTGTTCCGCGCCTGACCCGCAACAAGCTACGGAACTTCTTCGGAGGATATCGTTCTTTCGCACTGGAGAAGCAAAACGTCACCCCTTGATGTTGAGGTCTCTATCCCTGAGTAGTTACGGAATAACTCTATGAAATATTACAGACTTCTGACAATTGCCGGCTCCGATAGCGGCGGCGGCGCGGGAATTCAGGCGGACTTGAAGACATTCGCCGCCCTCGAATGCTACGGCATGTCCGTGATCTGCACCCTGACCGCTCAAAATACTCAGGCAGTGACCGGTATTTACCCTGTTTCGCCGGAATTCATTTCGCTGCAGATTGACGCTGTTATGGAAGATATCGGCGTTGATGCCGTAAAAATAGGTATGCTGCATTCCCCGGAAGTAATTATCACAGTTACTGAACGGCTCAAATACTACCGAACCCCAAATATTGTGGTCGATCCTGTGATGGTCTCAACCGGCGGAGACAAGCTTCTTCAGGATGACGCGGTGGATGCCTTAAAAACCATTCTTTTTCCCATCGCTTCAGTGATTACACCCAATTTGCCGGAAGCAGCCATACTGCTGAACCAACCAGTTGAGGCTCTGCTTGGGGCTGACAGTTCTGAGCTTGAAACCGCCTGCAAAAATCTATCCGTGTTCGGCGCGCAAGCGGTTGTTCTGAAAGGCGGACATGCGATATCCAGATTTAAATCAGAAAACAGGATTCTGGATTTATTGTACACAACAAAAAATGATCGGATAAGCCGGTTTGAATCAAAAAGAATTGATACCCGCAATACACACGGAACCGGTTGCACCCTATCCTCTGCAATTGCCGCACAGTTGGCTAAAGGTAATTCGCTTGAGGATGCCGTCATGCAGGCAAAAACCTATATCACCGAAGCGCTGGAGGCAGGCTCGGCCTATCAAATCGGAAACGGGCACGGGCCTGTCCATCATTTTCATAAATACTGGAAATAGCCATAGTTTTTCAGATATTAAATTTCCGATTATTCCATAAGAAATCCAGCACTGGAACAGGGCTGGAAAACGGTTAAGGATATGACATCTCATCAATTTGAGTTACAGGAAAAATACCGAAATCAGGCGCAGATGCTTGCAAACAAGGTCAAGAAACAGTTCAAGCATCTTCGCAAGCGTTTCGCCGGACAAAATATCGACGTGTTCAGACTCTATGATTGGGATATCCCTGAAATACGCGCTGCCGTTGACTGGTATGCCGGTTGTTTGGTCATTGCCGAATACACGAGAAAACAGTCCACTCCCGAATGGCTGCCGATGATGGGGGCGGCAGTGGCCGAAGCATTGAATGTTCCTGCTGAAAAGGTTCATCTGAAAGAAAGATTCATGGGGGGCCAGGACGGAAGCAGATATGAACGTCTAAAGTACACGGATCAGAAGATCGTTGTTTCCGAAAGAGATCTTCTTTTCAATGTAAATCTTTGTGATTATGTGGATACCGGACTTTTCTCAGATCATAGAAATACGCGGCTAATGGTCAGAGAAATGGCTAATGGCAGGGATTTTCTAAACATCTACTGCTACACCGGATCATTCTCCTGCTATGCAGCAAGGGGAGGCGCGCGCAGTACGGTTTCCGTGGACAGATCGGAAACAGCAATTCGATGGGCCAGAGAGAATATGAGTCTAAACGGGATTTGCGAAGAGGGTAACACGCTGATTCAAGCCGATACATTTGATTTTCTCAAGAAGGCAAAACGCGATAATCAATCATTCGATCTTGCAGTTGTCGATCCGCCGTCTTTTTCAACAAGCAGAGGGAAAATACATGATTTTGACATATCAGAGGATCACCCCATGCTCCTTACCGCCATTGTTTCGCTGATGAGAACGGGCGGAACGATATTCTTTTCGACAAATCATCAGAATTTTGAGCCGCGCCTGGATCAACTCGACATAACAGACGCAAAGGAAATCACTTCCATCACCATCCCCGAGGACTATGTCAGCAAGAAAAAAACAATCCACCGCTGCTGGCGGATTACGGTTTAAGCAGGGACGACCTAAAATATTGTGGTATTCTTTCAGATGTTTTGTAAATCAGACGAAACGGCGCCGGACACTATAGATTTCTCCAAAGTCCAGATCTGAAAAGGCGACTGCTATGGAATCAGTCTCACCAGGGGCCAACACCTCCGCCTCTCCTACTGCCGAGCCGTGCGAGTTCAGGATGTCAAGCAGTTCACCGTTTTTAAGACCATGTCTTTTTCCCAGGGAAAAGGCGATCTGGATTCCCTTCGGTATGCGCTTGACCATGTAAACCTCAGCCTGTCCGGTATCTGCCAATGCCTTTTCCAGGCGGCACGAAACGCCATAATTGAAAAGCAAAATAATGGCCAGTCCCGGGAAAAAAACAGCAGCCGCCCACCCCGCTGTAATGCCATAATAGCGGCTAAGGTATGGGCCGTGGCTTCTTCTCAAGCTTTGTTCATCAGCAGACACTTTGGCCAGAAAGACCAGGGCCGGATTGATCTTCGTATCTCTAAAATCCCGGACCTTTATCACATACTCACCCGGCAACGCCCTTGCAGAAACGATCACGTTCCCCCGCCACATCGTATTGCCAAGCCAGAAACCGGAAAAAACTTCACTGAATTCAAGAACCACTTCAGGGGAGTCTGTTTCCGCAACAAGGTCTTCCATCTTTTCCGACTTCTCCGGCATAACGCCGGTCATGTCATATTGCCCATCTACCCGTGTGTAGAAGACATTAAATTCGTAGGTAAACCTTGATGCCAATGAATCCACCAGAACAATAGCAATCAAAATACAAAAGACGGCCCCGACTCTGCCGGTCGTCTTTCGAAGGATGCGTAGTCGCTCAGGGGTCATAAGGCGACAATTGCAGTCTTGGTCTTAAGCCGACGCAGAAAAAACAGTCCTGTTAAAACGGTTGGTAATAACAGGCTGAAGAAGGTTTTTACGAAAGTTGGCGTAAAAGCATCTGGCGCCAGGTTGGCAAAATACATCGCAATGCACAATTCAACCAGAAGCAGCACATCAAGAGTGATGATGACAAGCTTCTGTCCGAGGTTCAATTTGTCAACAACTGGGGCATCCATTTCGACATCGCTGTTG
>Ga0194044_10000146_pt1 | contig 30207 bp, 29 predicted proteins | sample JunL4417m_MetaG_FD_155460 | JGI IMG/M metagenome (GOLD analysis project Ga0194044, IMG submission 155460) | Anoxic zone freshwater microbial communities from boreal shield lake in IISD Experimental Lakes Area, Ontario, Canada - Jun2016-L442-17m | ecosystem: Environmental > Aquatic > Freshwater...
CCGATATAGTGCGCCGACCATTGGAGTTCATTGTGTAGTGGGCGCCTCTGACTCCGAGAGATAGACCGACAGAGTTCTTATTAAAATTCAAACTAATGCCCGGTGCTATTTTCAATCGCCGACGAAACCTTACGCTCATAGTTAAAGGTAGCGGGAAATGAAGGATTTGTCGGCAATTGGATTTAGCTCCCACCCTCTCTGAGGCAGATTCAAAAGGACATGATGCATAGCGCGCGCTAACCTTTTCCTATGGGGAAAACCATCACTGCGCAAAGCCTTAGAAAGACAAATCTATTAGCGGCATTTTTGCATCTTGCGCAGATGATTGCAGTATTGGCGTTAAGCAATGGGTTCTCGCTACCAATAACTGCGACCTACATGGCAGGTCCTCCTGGGTCATCCTTTGCTCCCCCGGTCGTTCTATTTAATACCCCTGTCGGTTTAACGGTCGCTATTTTCTTAGGGCTTTCATCACTGGCGCACTTCATTGTTGCAAGTCCGCAGTTCTTTGGCCGCTATAGCGCAGGTATTGCCGCACAGCGCAACTACTTCCGTTGGGTTGAGTATGCAATCAGCTCATCCGTAATGATTGTTTTAATAGCCCAAGTGACTGGTGTAGCCGATATTTCAGCGATAATTGCGATCTTCGGAGTTAATGCATCGATGATTTTGTTTGGTTGGCTCCAAGAGAAATATGAGACTCCAGGCTCTGGTGGCTGGCTGCCATTTATATTCGGTTGCATTGCAGGCATTGTTCCTTGGATTGTGCTTGCCTTTTATGTCTTCTCTATTGGCGGCCGAAGCGATACAACAGCCCCGGCATTTGTATATGGCATTGTCTTTACGATCTTCTTATTCTTTAACTCATTTGCTCTCGTGCAATGGTTGCAGTACAAAAAGGTTGGAAAGTGGAGTGATTACATCCGAGGTGAGCGTACGTACATCACGCTCTCGCTGATTGCTAAGTCGGCCCTAGCCTGGCAAATCTTCGCCAATACATTGATTCCTAGTTAGGAAAATCTAAAAGGTAGCCCTTAATCAGCATCGCTTTGAACGATACAAAAAGGATGTCCGATTGGATCTAAATAAACTCGGAATCTATCTGGTCGAATTTGGTGGTTTGCTTTGCGGGCACCGATTGCAAGCAGTTTCTCCTCAGTACTATCTAAATCGCGGGCATGAAAATCCATGTGCACTTGTTGGGGAACATCACCGTTTGGCCATGTAGGGGCTATGTAGTTATCTATCTTTTGAAAGCCCATCATGGTGCGGCCCTTAGAATCGTGAAGTTCTAGCCAGCCGCAGGTTTCTTCCGTCTCGCCCTCTTCGAAATGCTGCACGTGCCAGTCGGTGATCTGCGAATAGAAATTGGCAAGGCGCCAAGGGTTCGGGCAATCGAGTGCGGTGTATGCGTACTGGGCGATTGGCATGAGAACTCCTCACTGTTTTCGTACAGTTAAAGCGTACTCGCGGACAGTTGTGGATTAAATATAAGAATTGTCAGTCTGCAATTGTCTAATTGCCTCATGCCCACAAAGGAGGATTTATGAAGATCACGGCTTTGCTCGTTTGGCACGATAGGTGCAAAAGGTTACTTTTAGGAACCTTTTCTGATATAGTCAAGGAATTCAAAGGGGTTCTAACCATGGCGACAAACGTAAAGCTCTCAGACGATCTGGTGAAGGCGGCCGGGCGGATCGCCGCGATTGAACATAGGTCCATCCCAAAGCAGATTGAGTTTTACTTCAAAATTGCCGCAATTGCAGAGGCTAATCCTGATCTCTCTTTCGTCCTGATTAAAGAAATCTTAAAAAGCGATGCCGAGGCTACATCTGGCCGCTACCAGTTCGGGTAATGGAACTACTACTTACATCAACTTTTGCTCGCCAATTAAAGAAACTCCATAAAAACGAGAAAGACTCTTTAGATAAAGCTTTGCAACAATTGATGAGGAATCCGTTACTCGGTGAAGCAAAAAAGGCCGATCTTGAAGGAATCTATGTTTTGAAATTCACAGTTAATCGCCAAGAATGGTTAGTCGCCTATCGACTTCTCACTAGGGACTCTTTGAAATTACTTTTGCTAGGACCACATGAAAACTTTTATCGAAGCCTCAAGAGAAAATAGTTGATGGCGCCTGTTCACTCACTGATCCATGCAGGAAGCGAGATGGCATTCCCCAATTATTTTAGCACCGAGTCTGTGTAAGTCTGAGTGGGGCTGCCCAATAAACAGTCCACAGTGCGCCCGCCACGATCCCAAGAAGTTGCCGAAGGCGCCAAACCTGTGTAACTGGCATTCTGATATTCGGTGACTTGCTTTTTCGAGAAGGCTTTAACAATCGCATTCACTGCTTTAGTGCAGATTTGATTAGCGCCCTCTTGTGTTTTTGCAGCATCAAAAGTGTCTAGAGCCAATGTCCCGATTGAGACTATCTGCCAATGGTGAACGTCGGTGCACGAGGTAGCTATCACCGTCGATAAGCCTTGGATGGAAGGCAACTTTGAATAACACTCGCCCAATTGGGTGGGATAAGTACTAACTTCAACAACTTTCACAGTAGATGTTGAATTGTCAGCACCCCCGATAACATCCCCGGATGCTCTCCACATATTGACTCCGACTGCTATAGCAAGAGTAAGAATAGCAATTCCACTAATTCCCAGAACTCTTTTAAACATCTCTACCGCCTTATATAGGCCAAAGAAAATAAATTTAGATTCTCAAGCCATGGTAGATGTATGTGTTAAGTAATTCGGCATAGGTAACCCCGCTATAACATCGGAATTACATTTGGAACAGGAGTTTCCCCTAGGCCTCGTTATTTCTAACTTCAGGTGGCATAGCTTTTTTGGAGTATTCGGCCCAATTAGTCTCAAGTGCTTCGATTAATTGAAGAACGAACAGGGGTGAAATATTTACTCGCGATACAACAACACCGTTTGCGCCCTCTGGCGTGAAATCCAGTCGTGCAAAGTCGATAGTGAATTCATAATCGCTGTGTTTAATCGCTGCAAAATTTGCCCACACTCCCCCAACATCCTTTAGATCTAAATGCAGGTTGAGTCCATTTATTTGTCCATCTTGATTTTCCATGGTCACAATATTAGGCCATCATATTTTAGAAATGGCTGTCTACTGCGCATTTAGGGTCTTTTTTCTAACAACTCGCGCGCAACGATGTAGTCATCTTTGGACATTTCACCTTTAGCCAGGCGCATATCTATTATTTCTAACGCCGATGGGTTGTGGTTTTTTGATACAGATACTTCATTGGTTGTTCGTGAATGTCCGGCAACTCTAATTACGAGCCAAGCAAGGGCTACGAAGAATAAAATTGCTAGGAACATCATCACAATCCCGTAACCAGAGTCGTGCATGCGTCCAAAACCATCCGGATTATCTGTCCAATTCATTTCGAGCTTCCTCAATTCTTGCCACTAGGCAACCGCTGTGGCTGCAAAATAAAAGTACTCCTTGCCCCTGAGTTTGAGTCAGAAATATGCTGAGAGAACACTCAAAGTTTTGCGCCACCCAATTCTGGCTAGGGTCTAACGACGACGCGGACAATATCTTCAGGAGTGGCTGACTGGCCTAGTTCGACGTTGACATTGGTTGGGATGCCATTGATTTGGGCAGCGGCCAAAAATGCGAACTGCGCGGCTATGTCGGCCATCCAATAGAAGGCCCCGGGGCCGGCACGATCTAAAATCCGTTGGGCTTGGGCCAGGCGGGCATCGGAGAATTTTTCGGCATCGTTTTTCTCATCGTTGATGACATCCAATAACAAACCCTTGATTTCAAGGCCTATGCCAGTTGAGTAGTTGGAGCTATCAATGAGCTCCTTGAGTTCGGCATCGAGGCCTTTAGGTTTGCTGGAGCGTTTCTTGCGGTTGAGGAAAAGGAAGGCGATAAGGGTCAAAAGAAATATTTCAAACATGCCCTCAAACTACTCCGAGGAACTGACATTGCAATAGTCGCCAGCAATCGCAAACTCCCCGCATAGTGAATGGGGGGCTGGCTCAGTCTTCTTATTTTGGATTTGGTAATTCATAATTTAGATAACTCACATAAGAGAAATGGACTATGAATAATAAAGAGTTCTGCCTATCAATTCTTGAGAAGGCTGGTATTCCAATAAACTCCACCGAGCCCTGGAGTATGCAGGTCCATGATGAGCGACTCTGGGACAGGGTTGTGGCGCAACATCAACTGGGGCTCGGTGAGGCTTATATCGAGGGCTGGTGGGACTGCCCGAATATTGATCAGATGCTTACGCGCCTTTTAAGTATCGATGCCAATCTCCTGCTTCGACCATCGGCAACTGTTGTGTTGCATCATTTGCGTTCACGAGTTTTAAATCATCAGACAAAGACCAAAGCCGCTAAGAATGCCAAGCACCATTACAACCGCGGAAATGAGCTCTACATACGCATGCTTGATCCGGAGATGGCATATAGCTGCGGATATTGGAAAGATGCGTCGAATCTAAATCAGGCCCAGATAAATAAATTTGATCTCATTTGTCGCAAATTAAAATTAGAACCCGGAATGACTCTTCTAGATATTGGTAGCGGTTGGGGTGGATTGCTCCGTCACGCTGTTAAAAATTATGGCGTTACTGGATACGGCATATCCCCCGCCGATGAACAGATAAGTCTGGCGCGCGAAATGTCTAGCGGCCTAGATATCACCTTTATGCAAAAGGACTATCGGGAGCTATCAGGGCAGTTCGATCGTGTTGTCTCAGTCGGAATGATGGAGCATGTCGGACCTAAAAATCTTGGTACTTTTTTTGCAACGTGCCACCAGTTGCTCAAAGCCGATGGCATCATGCTCCATCACACGATTTCATCGACTTACTCAAAGGATTCGACCGATGCATTCTTCGACAAGTACATCTTTCCGGGTGGCGTTCTTCCATCGGTTGCGCAGATTGGCGTTGCCTGTGAGAAAAAGTTTATTATCGAGGACCTACATAACTTCGGTTTAGATTACGACAAAACCCTCATGGCTTGGTATGAGAACATAAATCTTCGTTGGGAAGAAATACCACGCTACGATCTGAAATTTGTTCGCATGTGGAATTACTACCTACTGGCATCGGCTGCCGGCTTTCGGGCCCGTAATCTGCATTTAATTCAAATGGTCTTTAGGAGAGGCGGACAAAAGCCCGCGTATATTCCCGAGCGTTAATCAAGGGCGCGTCTGGTGCTCAACTTCCTTCACTCTTGAACGCACATAATCTATTCTCTCTCCATGCGCTATCAACCACCACGGATTCCAATTCAAGAGGGCCTAGCTAGAGGCCATGCCTTTCACCAGTTAATGGAGGGCCGTCGAAGTGTGCGAATGTTTTCTGATGAACCCGTTCCAAAAGAGGTTATTGAAACGGCAGTCCTAACGGCCAATACTGCGCCGAGCGGTGCGCATCAACAACCTTGGACCTTTGTAGCAACCAATGATCCCGATGTTAAGCATCGCATTCGAATGGCCGCTGAAATAGAAGAGCGCGAAAACTATGAAGGCGGGCGGCTGCCACCGGCTTGGCGTCTAGCCCTCGCCCACATTGGAACTAATTCAGATAAGAGTTACTTAGATGTTGTCCCGTGGATAGTTGTTGCCTTTGCACAAAAATCTACGCCTCTGCCCGATGGCTCATTAGTAAAAAATTATTATGTCAGCGAATCAGTCGGAATTGCTTGCGGATTATTCATTGCTAGTTTGCACACGATGGGCCTTGCGACCCTAACGCACACGCCAAATCCCATGGGCTTCCTTAATGAGATTTTCGAGCGGCCAGTAACGGAGCGACCATTTATCTTATTCCCCGTTGGTTATCCAGCAGAAGACTGCGTAGTGCCTGATCTAGTTCGCAAGCCGCTGGATGAGATTTTAATTCAGAAGTAACGAAGTATTTCGTTCCGCTCACAAATAACTCTTAATTGTAAGTTTATTTCTATTTAGTAAAAGTTGGTTCAAGCACACCTAAATCAAGGGCGCGTTCAATCTGTGCCAGTGCCGTGACTAAACGAAGTTCATCATGTGCTCTCGCAACAACGCCAAGACCCACAGGCAGCCCCTCGCTAATTCCCATGGGAACAGTTCCAATCGGTGTGCCACTAATTGCAGGGGCCATAGTGATCCAGGAATTATCACCGTAAGAATCCCCCGAGCCTAAGGTGCTAATCCATGCGGGCGAGTAAGTGGCACCGATTAATACATCGACATCGGCTAAGCCTTTATCTAGAGTCTTCTGAGCCCAACTCAGATTTCGGGCGCGCTTTGCTTGATAGGCACTATTTCGTCCGCCCAGAGTGAGAGCTTTATCAAATAACTCCTGGGCAAAGAATTTAAGTTCGCTATCTTTATGAGCATAGTTAAATGCCACAACGTCGGCCAAGGATTTAAGAGAAGTATCGGCACGTACGCTCAAGTATGCCCCCAGCTCATCCATTAACTCATGGAGTAGGGATTCATATTCATCATTGCCAGTCTCATCACTTGGGGCTTTAAGCGCAACTTCAACCAACGTAACTCCAGCCTTAGATAATTTAGAGATTGCCGAATCAAATAACGCATCGGTTCCGGCATGACCGGTTAGCCACGACCGTACGATTCCGATCCTTAAATTTCGTGTGTCTTCACTTGCCTTGGCTAACCCAGTCGTAGCACTCATGATTTCTAATAACAGGGCGGCATCTTTTACCGAGCGCGCCATTGGGCCAGGTGAGTCTTGCTTGGAACTAATAGGAACAACACCTTGGGTCGGAACAAGTCCGACGGTCGGTTTAATTCCAACACAACCATTTAAAGATGCAGGACAAATAATCGAACCGTCCGTCTCTGTTCCAACGGCTAACGTGACAAGACCTGCGGCAACCGCTGCCCCCGAGCCAGATGATGAACCACCTGCGCTGTGTTTATGAATCCAAGGGTTTGCAGTTAAGCCACCGACGGCAGACCAGCCACTTGTCGATAAAGTAGATCGAATATTTGCCCACTCCGAAAGATTTGTAGATGCGATGATGTTGGCGCCAGCTTCGCGAAGTCGCTTAGTTAAGGGCGAGTCTTCAACGACGGGGTGATCAAGGAGTGCCATAGAGCCCGCCGTGCCCGGCAATCCAACTGCCTCAATATTATCTTTAATAACTATTGGCAATCCGGCTAGCGGCGAATCTGAATCAAAATCAAATGATTCGGACTTTGGTGCCAGAGCTAGAATCGAATTGAGATCGTACCCAGTTGCATCGATCTCTGTAATCCGATCTAGGGCTTCGGTTGCAAGAGAGGTTGGGGTGCATGCCCCTGAACGCAAAGCATTGATTGATTCAAAGGCAGATCGCATCAAAGGCATTTGCCAAGATTAGTGCCCGAAGCTTAAATAAATCGATACCCCACTGCACGAACTGCAGAAATTGCACGCGGACCACCAGCATTGAGGATTTTTATACGCAGGCGCGATGCATGAGTATCTAATAGATGATCACTCGTGAATTCAGCAGAGATTCCAATTGCGTGACTTACTTGAGCCCGAGTAAAGACTCGGTTTGGTTCCTCCATCAACAGGTGAATAAAATCAAACTCTGTCCGTGTAATTGGTACTAAAACATCGCCTACTCGTAGTTCGCGAGTTAAGAGGTCTAGCGATAAGCCACCAGCCTCAAGCACGGTTCGAGCCGTCGAAGTTGTGTCCTTCTTGGTCCGGAGTTGATTCGCAACACGCAAGCCCAAAATTGTCTTTGAGACGGGCTTGGTTATGTAGTCATTGGCTCCTGCTGCCAAACACATCGCCTCATCGATCTCATCATCACGAACTGTCAGCATAATAATAGGTACCTCGGAATGCTTTCTAATTTCTCGGCAGACTTCAAGACCATCTGGTTGGCCTATCCCAATATCTAAAATAATGAGATTCGGTTTGTCGTTTACTAGCTTAACCATTGCTTCGATAGCATTTATAGCTTCAATAACGCGAAAATCTTGGCTTTCTAGACTCAACCTCACGAACGCTCGAATATCAGCGTTGTCATCAACTACTAAAACCAAGTCTTTCACTTATATCTCCTTTGTATCTCGTAATTGAGTCAAACAACTTCCTAACACTTCGAGCAACTTGTCCCTTCGAAGAAAAATCTGATCCTCCTCCGTTGTTTCATTGGCTTTTAACCACGTAGAGAACTTCGAAATCTCACTCCCCATGCTTTCCAAACCATAAAATCCTAAGACGCCAATCATCTCATGACATACGTTACGTAAATCACTAATTGTAGATGTTTCTATCGCAACTATCGCACGAACTAAAACATCTATCTGATGTGAGTCAATATATTCGTCAATCTCCGAAACGTAAATAGGAACTTCAACTCTAAATGTAGTTCCAACGTTTAGAGTGGACTCGACTGTGATACTCCCGTGATGTTCCTCAACTATTCGTGACACTATTGCTAAGCCGAGTCCGGTGCCGGAAATGCCACTCTTTCTGGCATTGCTAGCTCTGAAGAAACTTGAAAATACATTCTCTAGTTCTAATTCTGGAATTCCGATGCCCTGATCACTAACGGATATTCGAAGCATCTTGGTGGGTTTATTCGTGACCCCCTTGTCTATATGAACACGTACGGAACTTCCATCTTTACTAAATTTGATTGCATTGCTTAACAGATTTGTTATGATCTCAGAGAACTGATTTCTATTTGCGTGTATTGCGGTCTGTAGCCCATCTTCAACGCTCAGTGTTATTGATATATGCGACGCTTCGGCCAGCGGCGTTAGAGACAGGATTGCATCATTGATGATCTCGATGACGTCATTTTCTGACTTAAGCAGGCCACTGGCGCCAGTCTCAAGATTAGTCAGGGAGAGGATATCTTGCACTAAATTTAATAGATTATTCGAGTTTCGCTCTAGGACTTCAATAATCTTTATCAGCTCTGCATCTGCCATACCCTCAAGTTTCGAACGTAAAATTTCGATATATCCGACAATCGAGGTTAATGGAGTGCGTAACTCATGATTAACAGTTGTGATAAATATGTTCTTTCGCTCATCCAATATTTCTAGTTGATCTACGACCATCCGCGACTGAGATAGTTGCATGTTTGCTTCCGTTATAAGGCGCAACTGCTCTACATTGGCCTTGGTATTTGCTCGGTACTGCTTAACCAATGTAAAAATGAGGGATGCAAAGAATATTAGCGCCAGAGCTAGAAAGAGAAGAAGAACGAAAAGGGATTGTTCTGCCTTATGGCGTCGATCTACTGCGGCTTTAGCCAAGACTAAGTCCAAATTATTTTGATAAACTACAACAAGTTTGCGCGTTTCTATAAGCATCGAATCTATAAATGCCTTAGATTGGAGCTCAATTGTTTTAGCTTCACTCCTAGGCAGGATTCCAGGATGAGCGGTGGCAAGTATTTTGTCTGCCTCATCAAGGTTTTTGAAATAATCCTGGGAGAATAGAGCTCCAGAAGTTAAGTTCGATGAAGTAATCACATTGAGACGTTGAGCTAATAACGCTCGTGCGATCTGTACATCTCTTCGGTCAACCTCTCCACCCACCCACTGGGCAAATCTCGTCGTATAGGCCAGTGACTCTCTTTGAGCAAAAAGTAGCGATGTAGATGCAAGTTCGGCGGAAGAAAAGAGATTGACATCCTTTGATGCACCACGAGAAATGTCTCCTGTTAATACCGTCAAAAATACCAGGGTGCAAATGATTGCAAAAAGTAAAATGAGTTGAAAGGCATTTAGTCTAAAACTAACCTTTAACTCTGAATTGCGCTTCCTAAAGTTAGGCAGTTTTCTTAACCTTAATAGTACGAAGAGACCAGTTCCATGCATCTAAGTATTTGAACCAAGAACTTGATGTATCAAAGACAATTCTGATAGGTCCGCCTTCATTGTATGGAATATCTTTTCCAAACCTTTTGATGGCAATATAGGCACGGGCTTGGCTAAAATTTCCCGCTTTATTCGAGTATATGTAGTCATTTAGCGCAATCGTGTCGATTGTCATTGAAGATGTAATAGCACTTTTCCCGAGGAAATAATCAAGTGGAATGACCGTAAAGCTCTGCTTCTTCTTAACAAAGGGTTCCTGGATTGTAATGATCGTTGATTTAATGGCCAGCAGTGAATTCTTAGAATAATTAACCGACTTCTTCCCATTAGTAACTGTAAAAATCGTCGCGCTAGCAGGCAGTGGATCGATTGCGGCGCCGCCATATGGATTGGCCGATGATGCGGCCATGAAACCGCTTGCATTTGAGGGATTGAGGGTTATGGGCGAAAGGGCAAACAGGACAATAAATGCCATCAACGTAGATTTGTGCCTAATTTTCATGGACTGATTCCTCATTTCACGAGACTTTCAGTTGCAGTATGGAATCAATCTCGGCAACTATTTGATTGTTCTTGAAAGGTTTCACAATATATGAGCTAGCACCTAGCTCGAAGGCAGTCTTCATGTCTTCGGTTGCTGAGTTTGCCGTGAGCATCACGACTGGAACCTGGTTGAGATTCGGATCTGAATCCTCACGAATAGTTTTAAGCACATCTAAACCGGAAATGCCTGGCATCATGGAGTCCAACAAAACTAAATCTGGTTTCTCGGATTTTAGTTGGGCCAAACCATTTTCACCATCAGAGCCCTGCGAAACGCTTATGCCAGCCTTTTCGAAAATAAATTGAATCAGATTCCGAATATCAGCGTTATCATCAATAACTAAAATTCGCTTTTTGCCTGTATTCACTTATTTTCCTTTCTCCTTGGCCGCCGAACCGGCTAATCGTTGCAGATGAATTCAATTAATCTGCGAAAAATTTATTTATGCAATGCCAAATGTACTATCGTGAATCGATTGTGAGTTGAAAGTGAGAGAAATGAGGGGTTTGCTCTCCTAAAAATGGTTTAACGCGTATTTTTAATCAACGACCCACGTGTCACCAGTGTGAAGAAGCTTCTCTAAATCTCCGGTGCCTTGGGTAGCAATAATTGAAGCTAACTGCTCATTAACCATGGCTGAATAACCTGGACGCGAAACACTCCGGAAAATGCCTATCGGGGTGTGCTCAAGGGAGGATCCCGATAAACGAGAGAGTGAAAAGGCATATGAAGGATCTGGGTCATGCGCATCGTGGATAACTAATTGCGATTCATCAACTGTAGATAGCTCTACAAGTTTGAGGGCTGCACCCTCACGAATTACACCAAAAGTTGAAGATTTAATTGGCTGGCCATGAACCATCTGGAGTAATGAACCTTCTTTAGTTTCATTGTCTTTAACTTGATCAAAGGCACCGTCATTAAAGATTGGGCAGTTTTGATAGATTTCAATCAATGCAGATCCTTTATGGGCAGCGGCTTGACGCAATACCTCAGTTAAATGTTTACGATCACTATCAATTGTGCGTGCAACAAAGGTTGCCTCTGCCCCTATTGCAAGTGAGACTGGATTAAAGGGAGTATCTAGTGAGCCATATGGCGTTGACTTGGTAATTTTACCTTGCTCGCTAGCTGGAGAGTATTGACCTTTAGTTAAACCATAAATGCGGTTATTAAAAAGGAGAATTTTCAATTCAACATTTCGTCGCAGTGCGTGAATCAAATGATTACCACCGATAGATAGTGCATCACCATCGCCAGTGATAACAAAGACAGTTAAATCAGGTCGGCTGATTGCAAGGCCCGATGCGATTGCTGGAGCACGACCATGAATCGAGTGCATTCCAAAAGTATTTAGGTAATAAGGAAAACGCGAAGAGCAACCAATACCCGAGATGAAGACAATATTTTCACGCGCGATTCCAAGCTCGGGCAGAAAGGACTGCATCGTAGACAGCACGGAGTAATCACCGCAGCCCGGGCACCAACGTACCTCTTGGTCGGAGGTAAAATCCTTTTTAGTTAAGGCAATATCAGTCATTGTGGAGTACTCCCATCGCAGCTTCAACCAGTTCGGCTGTAGTAAAAGGTAGGCCGCGAACCATGTTGTAACCAACAATGTCCTTTAGGTACTTTGATCGCAGCAACATCGCGAGCTGTCCCAAGTTCATTTCCGGCGTAATGACGCTCTCATATTTATCTAGTATCGCGCCCAGATTCTTAGGGAAAGGATTGATGTACTTAAGGTGGGCTTGGGCAATCTTTTCACCGTTATTGCGCAGAGTTTCAACGGCCGAAGCGATAGGCCCATAAGTAGATCCCCAACCAAGGAACAAAACTTTTGCATCCCCACTTGGATCATCGACATCCAAATCTGGGACTTCAATGCCATCAATCTTGGCTTGGCGAGTACGCACCATAAAGTCGTGGTTAGCTGGTTCGTAATTAATTTCACCAGTCTTATCCTGCTTTTCAATTCCACCGATTCGATGCTCAATTCCCTTCGTGCCGGGTATTGCCCAAGGGCGTGCGAGCGTTTGTGGATCGCGTAAATAAGGTAAGAAATCATCCTGGGTTTGCGCGAAATCAATATCGATCTCTGGAAGTTTTGCTACATCTGGAATCAACCATGGCTCAGAACCATTGGCAATGTATCCATCGGATAATAAAAATACTGGTACTCGATAAGTTGTTGCAATACGCACAGCCTCCATCGCCATTGTGAAGCAATCACTTGGAGTTGATGCAGCGATTACGGCCGCGGGAGATTCTCCGTTTCGCCCAAACATAACTTGTAGTAAATCGGCCTGCTCGGTTTTAGTTGGCAGGCCCGTTGATGGGCCACCACGCTGGACATCGATAATAATTAATGGGAGTTCGAGCATGACACCCAGGCCAATCATCTCGCTCTTTAGCGCAATTCCTGGGCCCGAAGTTGTTGTTACCCCGAGGGCTCCCCCATAGGAAGCGCCAAGGGCTGAACCAACGGCAGCGATCTCATCTTCGGCTTGAAAAGTTATCACACCGAACTTTTTATGTTTTGAGAGTTCATGCAAAATATCTGAAGCTGGAGTAATTGGATATGAACCTAAAAATAACTTTAATCCACTTTGTTTTGCTGCAGCAATAAGTCCGTAAGCAAGTGCGATATTTCCGCCAATATTTCTATAAACGCCTGGTGGCATATGAGCTGGGGCGACTTCATAGGAGGTTGCAAAATCCTCACTCGTCTCGCCGTAGTTCCACCCAGTGCGGTAGGCAACTAAATTCGCCTCCAAAATATCGGGTGACTTACCAAATTTAGCTTTTAGAAAGGCCTCCGTTGCCGCCGTTGGACGGTGATACATCCATGAAAGAAGGCCGAGAGCAAACATATTCTTGGCGCGCTCTGCCTCTTTTCGAGAAAGCGGTAGGTGAGCTAGCGCGGCAACGGTCATTGAAGTCAGGGCCACTGGATGGATTTTGTAACTGCTCAACGTTCCATCATCGAGTGGATTAGCTTCATAACCGACTTTAGTTAAATTGCGCGCTGTGAACTCATCTTTATCGACGATGATTGTTGCCCCGCGTGGGATATCTTTAATATTTGCTTTCAAAGCCGCTGGATTCATGGCAACTAAAACATCGGGGGCATCTCCAGCAGTTCGAACATGGTGATCGGCAAAGTGAAGTTGAAAGGATGAGACTCCGGGTAACGTGCCTTGAGGTGCGCGAATCTCTGCGGGAAAGTTTGGCAGTGTAGAAATATCATTTCCTAAACTGGCAGTGTCCATTGTGAAGCGATCGCCGGTCAACTGCATTCCATCTCCACTGTCGCCGGCAAATCTAATAATTACGGATTTAACGGCGAGAGTAGGTTTGCTCATGAGAGTCATCTTGCCACTGAGGGCACGTTACGTCATTAGTTTTGGCCTATCTCTTGGCACACGTTTTGTACGCGCTGAGAGTTAGCCCCGTTAGCCGACCTTACTTTCTCAAAATCTTTCGGACTCGCCCTGAGATTGACTTGCCGAATCGCCTTAACTGACCCCGTGCCGAAATTCGCAAGACCTTGGCTGCAGCCGGCTCATCAGGTGTTACAACGTCACGAAGCGCGGGTGAATTTTGATCGAGTGAATCGGCGATCCTGTCGATATTGGCAACCATGGATAAGCCGCGCACAATCTGTTCTTGGTCGGCATCTTTGGAATCTCCAATTAAGGATTCGGCAAGGGCCGCACTTGCCTCGCGCGCATCGGTCGTTGCACTCTGATGTGAGTCATCGGCGCTAGGTCCAGACTCTTCAAACTTTGATGAGATTGCATAACTTGCAGCCGACAGCGCGACAGCAATTGCTTTTTGTGTTGAGTCAGCGATACCGCCGCTAACGGCTGAGTCAAACAAAGTACGTGCAATCGTTCTGATTTGTACAACCGTATGTTCAAGTGCGATTCCTTGTATATAGACCTCTTCAGCTTCATCGGCTTTAGCCGTTGGAAACCATCGCGCATGTCCGCGCGCTTCAACTGATTGGGCACGAATTGCCGGAATCTCTTCGATTAATAATCGCGCCTTAGCTAGCCAGTTACCTGCATCTTTTTGCGTATATCCACTTGCCACACCCTCAGACATCATCGCCAATAGATCGGCTGCCTTCGTACTGACTGCCGCAATTTGTTCAATCGAGCGACCTACAGGTGTTTTAGAGTGGGAAAAATATGAGAAGAAAATTGCAATTGCCGCACCGATTAAAGTCGAACCGAGGCGATGAATTGCCGTACTTTCAGATAAACCTGGACCGATAACAATTAATGCGGTCACGGGGACGTTAACCGATGCAACTTCACCCAAATGCAGCGCTCGAGCAACTACGGCGCACATTACGATCGTGACTCCTACGGAAATAAAACCAAAGTTAAATACATTTACTGCAGCAAGGGCTACAGATGCCCCGATTGCCGTGCCAACGATTTGGCCAAAGCCCTCACGCAGTGATTTATGCAGAGATATACGGATACTCAACGTGCAGACAATGGCTGCGACCACGCCGCCCTTTTTAATGAGTAAATCACCCATTTCCCAAGCGGTGGCCCCCGCTAAACCGGCGATGGCAATTTGTCGCACCCAGGCTTGGCGCTCAGTAAAGAGGGCGAGAACCCTTTTTCTTATGCCAATTTTCTCGCCCATGATGGCTTCAAGTCTACCGATTTCGCTGCACTGGTTATCATTTGAGCATGAAGAAAACCCTTGCAATTATTCTCGGTGCCCTATTACTTGCACCAAGTACGGCGTTTGCAATGGGTTCGGGTGATAAATTTTCAGATGCTCAAACGGGGTTGACCTATACCGTCTATAAGCCCGCAAATACTCTTGGCTTAGGTGTTTCGGATTTTCAATTGATTCCATGCCAGCCTGGCAAAGAACCATGGGTGTATGCAAAGTATGGTGGAACTAAACGATACTTCGAAGTCATGGAAACTATGGCTGGCGTTAAGTGTTCCAATCCCGGCTTATCTAAGCAACTTAAGAATGTTGTCATCAATGGAGTCAGTGCAAAGCTTTATGTGTACTGCGATCCAACTAAACCAGCGGCGGCAAAGAAATGCTCTACTTCCGACATTGCTCGTGTAGGTGGATATTTAACCTTTACTAATAAGGCGGGTAAGAATTTAAAAGCTACTGAAATCCAAGTACAAGCTATTGGTGGTGTCACATACGCACAACTCTTACTCGTTGCTAAGTCTTTAAAGACCGTTACGGCAAGTGGCAAACCTACGCAGATGCTTCCTCCCGTCATGATTGACCCATCAACAACTCCCCAAGTGTCGGTGAAGTTAGGTAACAGCGTTGTCTTTACAGTGACAGATCCAGAGAATTGGAGCGCGATAGTTACAGATGCCACTATCGCTACTTTCATTGCTGGAGGCAATCAAGGAACTTATACAACTAATCCAGCGTTGAAAACACTCGCGCTAGGAACAACCACTGTGCATGTCACTCACGGCACTGAAATTTTCGATATTGAACTCACCGTTACTTCTTAGGGTGCGCCAATAACCAATCCATTACTTTAAGCGCAAAGTTCGAATCTAGAATCGGGCCATGAGGACCATCTTTAATGCTCCAGAGTTCAACGCCTGCACCAGGGCAGGAATACACCGTGGGGGTAGTTTCTAAGCCTTGGATGCTCGTGACTAAATCAAAGGCCGGACCAATTTTTGGCGTTAGCGAACATTTATCTATTGCCGCCCACCGCTTGGCACTCTCCTGCGCGCCTGTATAGGCGTCACCAAAAATGGACCCTCCCGAGTAGTTGATAGTTTCATCGGCAGTTCCATGAATGTGTAAAACACTTACGGGTGTTCTGGCTCCACATGAAGCTGGATCACTATCCATCGCACCGGCAAGTCCGGCAATTGCAGCTACGGTCTGTGGGTTCGAGCACGCAAATTTATAGGTCATGAAGTGACCGTTGGAGTGGCCGAAAACATATATGCGTCGTGGATCTACCGAAGCTTTACTTGATATCTCATCGATCAATGATTGAATGAATGCGACATCATCGACGGGATTGCTATTGAAATTACAACACGCGTTAGACGCATTCCAAAATTCAAACCCTTGTGAATCCTTAAGTCCATCGGGCGCGGCATAGATAACTCCTCGCTTCTGCGCTGCAATATCCATCTTCGCAAATTTCTCATGAGTAAGGCTGTTACTAATATAGCCATGTAAATCAATTAATAACGGCGCTGCCACCCCTTTTGAATATCCTGCTGGCAAAGTTACAAAAGTAGCTCTATCACCGCCGACAATAAATGTCGAGGCTTGTGTCGATTCAATCGATGTTAAATCTTGAGTTACTGGGCTATTAATAAAAATAAGCGCTGCGCAAATCAATAGCACGAGGGCGATAACTGAGGAAGCTTTCTTACCTAGTCGTTGTGGCAGGCCTCCAATTTCGCTCTCTCTGTCCTGAGTTAAATCTTTGATGACATTCGCGAAGTGAAAAGCAACGCCTAGAATCGCACCGACGGCCAATACCCAGACTGGAGGGGTGCGATCAGTGGCATAGAAAATAGATGCCGGTAGCGCCGCACATGCCACGGCATATGGCAGTGGTGAAAGGGGTGAGAATTTAAAGTAGAAGTTGTATGCAATTCCGCAACCAACGCCTAGCAAATACACGTTTCCGCCCTTAAGGCCTAGAGGCCCAATTAAGTTGGAAATAACGGCAATCGGCAAGAGAATAAGCGTTGCTCTACGTAGTTGCTGTACTGAAAGCGTGCCAGCAACAAGGGGCTTGTTAGTTCGATTATGTTTTAGATCATCGTTGTAATCATAAATATCGTTGCTCCAACCAATTATTAACTGACCAAGAAATACTGTGAACGCAATAACGTAAGCCGGGCCCTCCCACAACAACCGCGTAGCAAGAAGAAAAGAAATCAGTGTTATTAAGAGGGTTGGGCCAAAGTGTGAGGCTTTTGCAAAAGCTCGCAGTTTAATTAATGGCAAGAAGTTTCAACCGCCTCAGAGGGTGCAACATCCATGCCGGGACTGCGCCTAAAAAAGCCGGAAGGTTTTAAATGAAAACCTGTGCGCTCAACGGGCATTACGGGCCAGTCCTCTGTCCGCGGAATGTGATTAGTTCCAAATACATACCAAAGAACGACATCGGTGTTTTCCGTTGAGCGGTCGGCCTGGGTCCATTGCGGCAAGCCCGCGCCACCTGGGTGTTGGAATGGATAATCCCCTGCTGGATAGCGTTCGTCATTTTCATTGGGAGTAACCCATAAATGTTTGTACATAAAGCCCGCACGCTTGCCCAGAACTGATTCTTCATGTGCCAAAGGATAGGTTGTGCTCCCCGGAATCAATTTATAGCCAACGCTTTGTCCCACGTGGTTCTTCTTGTTTGGATTAACGATTTTCCAAAAACGACTCTTCATCGGATCAATCAAGCGTTGAGCTTTCTTTTCACTGGCCAAAATCGTCTCACGGGTTTCATATGCACCGCCATAAGGGTTTTTCTCCCCAATTGGATGCGCAAAAGATTCAATTTCGACAACGCTGTTTTGCGTTCCATCAATATCTAAATCCATTCGTGCACATAAAATATGTTGATGGTAAGGGGCCCATAGTCCCGGCTCAAGTTCGGTAGCCGAAGGGTGAGGCTTGCCTGGCGTATCGGCCAGTGTCAAAACAATTCCGGTTAATTTCGCTTCAAATTCAATTGAACCATCTTGGTAGAAGTACCAGAAATAACCATACTCATAGTTGTTCACGGTCACTATCGAGGATGCAACAAAGCGCCGCCCTCGACGGACTTCGGTGTGACCATCAACATCAATATGCTTCCACAAGATTCCAAAGTCTTCTTCATGCATGCAAATTGCGTTCTTAATTATGCGCACCTGGCCATCGCCTTCGGTGACACTTGCATCTAAATAAACAATTTCACCTAAACAATCACAACCCAGAGTTAACGAGTTAGTGAAGTTCCCTAAGCCAAATTCGCCTGTGTCAAAAGCGTTCTTTCGGTAGGCACCTTGGGCAGGATCTCCGTAAGGAATAACCAGCTCTGCAATGGATAAGCGGTGGGCAATTGTGCGCTCTTTACCCTCATCGTTAAAGCGCACATCATGAATAACTAAACCTTCGCGCTGATCAAAGCCAATTCTAAAATTCCATCGCTCCCAAGAAATCTTCCAACCTTCAACATCAAAAGATGCTCCGTCGGGTTGATGAATCATTAACTCTTTGAGTTTTACGTTAGCACCTGTCTGACTTTCGCGATAAGGCCCAGGTGTCTGTGGAATTGGAACTTCGTTGTTGTCTTCGAGCCCAACAACCTCTTCTGCATCAATATCAACGATGGCATGAAGGCCATGAATTGGGTGGGCATAAAAGTTTGCATCCGGTGTTGGCTGGTGCCACATGGGAGTCCAAATTAATCGCCGGCCATCATCTAAATGCTTAGGAATCTGCGCACCTATTGGCCACGTCTCCATATGCACAGTAGTAATGTCACTGATTCCACGTTTGGCAAGCGCATCAATAACAGATTTGTCGTTCTTAACAACTTCCAGCGCAATCACCGATTCAATTACACTAACGGGTGATTTTGCACCAGGGATCTCTTTATACTCTTTTACAACTCCATCGGTAGTAATGAGACCTTCGGTAACAACGGCACGCTTGCGATCCCAGATTGTTACACGCGCTGTGCGTTCGAGCTCTTGGCCGGAAGCTAACTGCGCCTTAGTAGGTTCGTGCAACTGCAGCATCGCAAAAAGATGATGTGTTTGAAGGCTCCACGCACTTGTGGCATGTTTTACAATCGCCTCTTGTTCAACCGCAGAAAGTGGATCAAGTGGATGCTTCGATGAATTCACGCATCACCCTTCGGAATCGTCTTGAGATGGCAGGTAGTGCTTAGCGGCGCCATCGCGAGCGAAGGCGAGCAAAGTTAAGCCGAACTCTGCAGCTAAATCAACTGCAAGCGAGGTTGGTGCGCTCACGGCAACGATAGCTGAAATACCAGCGCAGATAGATTTTTGCACTAATTCATAGCCGATGCGCCCTGAAACAACCAGGGTCCAATCACTCAGCGGGATTGCGCCGGCCATTAATGCCGCCCCGATTACTTTATCAACGGCGTTGTGCCGGCCCACATCTTCGCGTACCCATTGCGGCTCCCCCGCTGGATTAACTAAGAGCGCGGCATGCAGGCCTCCCGTTTTTTCAAAGATACGTTGACGTCCATCTAAAAGAGAAACCATATGTGCGAGTTGTTGAAGGGAGTGAGTTGTTGGCGCTACTTTTCTAACACCGCGTTTATGTAGATCACTTATATTTGTAGATCCACATACTCCGCAGGCTGATGTGATAGTAAATCGGCGCTCTAATATCCGTACCGACTCCGAAGAACTCTCGGTAACTTCAGCAATGACAACATTTGCACGTTGGCGAGGGGAAAGCGTTTTATCACCACAGACTTTGACGCTAATTAACTCATCGGCACTCTGTAAGAAACCTTCGCCCCAGAGAAAACCTGCAGCCAATTCTAAATCCGCCCCAGGAGTGCGCATTGTGATTCCTAGCTGCTCTTCGGCATCACCGCGCTTAATTCGAATCTCAAGGGGCTCTTCAACTACAACTGAGTCTGATGTTGGGCTATCTGAATCGGTTTTTTGTACCTTTACTTTGGCAATCGCCGATGGGGCAATCTCATCACTTAGCATGGCGATAGAACTCTAAGTTCTCGGGTGGCAAAGGAGTCTTTCCTAAGATTAAATCCGCCGCTTTTTCGGCAACCATCATGACGGGTGCATAGATATTGCCATTCGTGACGTATGGAAATACCGATGCATCACAGACGCGCAAACCTTCGACGCCATGAACTTTCATCGTCGTAGGGTCTACTACTGACATTGCATCAGTACCCATTTTGGCGGTGCATGAAGGGTGTAATGCGGTCTCGGCATCTTTGCGAACCCAGTCCAAGATTTCGGTATCGGTTGATACGGAAGGGCCAGGTGATGATTCACCAGCGTTGTAGTCACTCATTGCTGGCTGAGTCAAGATTGTGCGAGCTACCTTTACTGCCTCAATCCATTCGCGGCGATCTTGATCGGTCGATAGATAATTGAACTGCATCGCAGGTTTTTCAAGTGGATTGGTACTTTTAATCTTTAACCAACCCCGAGAATCTGAGTACATCGGGCCAACATGCACTTGATAGCCGTGGCCGCGAGTATCACCCGTACCGTCATAGCGAATGGCGAGAGGCAGGAAGTGGAACATCAAGTTGGGATAGGAAACATCTTTGTTGCTTCGCGTAAAACCACCGGCTTCAAATTGATTGGTCGCCCCGGGTCCTTTGCGAAAGAACAACCAAGCTGCGCCAATAAATGGTCGACGCCAGAGCTGTGTTATCGGTTGTTGGGTAACTGGCAACTTACATTTATATTGAACGTAGACTTCAAGGTGATCTTGTAAGTTAGCACCAACGCCAGGCAGGTTGTGCACCATCTTTATGCCAAGGGGTGCTAAATCTTTCTCATTTCCGATTCCAGATAACTGCAAAATCTGTGGAGTATTAATCGCCCCCCCACACAAAACAACTTCACGTGAAGTAAAGTGGTGTTTCTTTCCCTTGATTATTACTTCGACACCAGTGGCAGTTGTGCCACTAAATAAAACCTTAGTCACCTGTGCGCGAGTTTTAATAGTTAAATTGGGCCGCTTCATAATTGGATATAAATATGCGCGCGCAGCACTTAAGCGGCGACCACGGAAAACATTTCGATCAAAGGCGGCAAAGCCCTCTTGGCGATAGCCGTTAACGTCATCGGTCCGTGGATAACCGGCTTGCTCAGTTGCTTTAAAGAAAGCGGCAAAGAGTGGGCCTTTAACTGGACCGCGCTCTAATTTCAATGGGCCGCTGTTTCCACGAAAGATATTGCTCTGGTCGGCTAAGCAGTTCTCCATTTTTTTAAAGTATGGAAGGCAGTGTGCATAATCCCAACTGCTCATACCCGCATCTTTGGACCAGCGTTCATAATCCATGGGATTGCCGCGCTGCCAAATCTGGCCATTGATTGAGGATGAGCCACCTAAAACTTTGCCACGCGCATGGTAGATACGGCGATTGTTCATGTATGGCTCGGGCTCGGACTCATACATCCAGTCGTAGTGCTTATTGCCAATTGGGAAAGCTAACGCTGCGGGCATATGAATGAAGACGTCCCATTTATAATCGCGTCGCCCGGCCTCTAAAACGAGAACTTTGTGGGCTGGATTTTCACTTAAGCGATTGGCGAGAGCACTTCCAGCTGAACCGCCACCAACAATGATGTAGTCATACTCTGCGCTCATGCCGCTTACTCTACTAATAAAACAACGCCCTTACTCAGCGATTTCTCACTAAGTAAGGGCGTTGCCCGTATAACTAATTAATTACTTACCCAGCCAGGCCTTGACCTTGTCTGGGTTAGCATCAATCCATTTCTGAGCAGCAACTGCAGCTGTTGAGCCGGATTCAATATCGGCAGCAACTGAGTTCTGGTCATCATTAGTCCAAGAGAAGTTCTTAACCAAAGTAGTAAATGGATCATTTGCATCATTTAGCTTCTTGGAAATTAGCTTCATAAGTGGTGACGATGGGTAGTCAGTTAGACCGCTTGCTTTGGCAGCATCGGTCCAGTCATTAGCAGGGAATTTAACATGTCCTGTTTCAAGATTAGGAATCTTTGCAAACAACGTCCATGGCTGCCATGCATAACCGATAAAGGCGGTCTTGTTAGCTTCGGCTTTAGTAAAGCCATCAACTAACGCTGCCTCTGATCCTGAGAAGATTACTTTGAAGTTGAGCTTGTTAGCTGAAACCAACTTCTCGCCAATTGTTGTATATCCCGGAGGACCTTCATACCAGGCACCCTTGCCACCTGAATCTGCGGTCTTAAATAGAGATGCATACTTATTAAGATTCTTAGAATCAGTAATATCTGGATACTTTGCAGCCATCCATGGCGCTACATACATGCCAATGAGGCCAACGTTTCCGTTAAGTCCGGCTTCAACAACTGCACCACGATCAACCCAATCCTTCCAACGTCCACCGCCCCAATCTTCGATTACAACGTCGATTGTTCCAGCTTCCATTGCATCATAAGTTGTTGGACCCTCATCCAGAGTTGTCTGAGTGATTGTGCAACCTAATTCTTTCTTAGCAATTTCAGCAACTACTTGTGCGGATGCTGTATATCCACCCCATGCATGCATGGCGATTGCATATGAACCACAACTTGTTTTAGCTGCATCTGCAGAATTATTAACGCTCTTTGAGCAACCTGAAAGAATCAGTGCTGCGGCAATGACCACGGTAACAACTGCTGAACGGCGACCGAATAGTGCCTTCATTAACCCTCCTAATGAGTTTTAAGTTTTGCCTTAGCCTAGAGCGGCAATAGACCTAGCACCAGTACCTATAGGGGTTAATTTGAGCAGTATTTATGATGAGCGACGGGCCCCAGCCTGCATAATTCGATCGAAAATGACACCTAGCAACAAAATCGCAGCGCCTGCAATTAAACCTTTTCCTTGCAGTTCCGGCTTTGAGTTTCCGACAATAACTAGGTAGCCAAGACCGCCTGCACCAACAAAACCGCCGATTACAACGACAGCTAGGACATAAATAAGTCCTTGATTAGTTGCTAAAAGAATTGTTTTCTTAGCCGCTGGAAGTTGAACTTTTGTAATAATCTGTCTAGTGGTTGATCCCGCAGCCGTTGCAGCTTCAACTAATGTCGCTGGAACCGCTCTGATTCCTTCGCTAACGAGTTTTACAACAACTGGAGTTGCATAGACAATTCCTGTAGCAATGGCGGTAAAACGTGTTGGACCAAATAGGCCGAGCATAGGAACTAAGTAGACAAATGCCGGAAGCGTCTGCCCCGCATCTAAAAACGGTCTCATTACTCTTTCAGCTCGGTCGTTACGACCAGTCCAAATACCAAGTGCCATACCTAGAATCATTGTAAGTAAAGTACCCACGATAGTTTGAGTCAAAGTCAACATCGCTTCGAACCACAATCCTGAAACAACAATGGCCATTGCAAGCACAAAACAGAGAATAGCCGTGCGCCCTCCCCCGATAATAAGGGCAAGCCAGACGATCATTGCAACAGTTACGTACCAAGGTGATTGTGAAAGAAGTGATTCCAAAGGATTGAGAATTACATACGAGATAAAATCTTTAAAGCCAATCGTAAAGATCTCTAGGTTGCTTAAAATCCAAGCTGTGGCATCGTTAGTAAAGCGCTCAACTTGTGGCGCAATGGTGATCTCTTTCGGCCAAACTGCCGCCCATAAAACCGTTCGTGATACAAAGATACTTACTACCGCCAGAATTGCCGTTGAAATAAGCGTAATACGCTTTCGCTTAATATCTTTAGCCGTTGGCGGAATAAAGGAGTCCTGGCGCTTGGCTGCAGCACTCGTGCTGCGATCCATCAAAATTGCTAAGAAAACTACGGCGAAGCCGGCCACAAAGCCCTGACCGACATTTCGGATTATGAGTGCTGACAGCACCGGCTTTCCAAGGCCAGGGGCACCAATAAGTGCGGCTACTACGACGAAGGACACTGCCGCCATAACCGTTTGATTTATTCCAAGAACTATCATCTGCTTTGCCATAGGCATCTGGACTTTGGTTAAAGTCTGCTTCTGGGTTGAGCCCATTGAAACTGATGCCTCGACAGGTGATTGATTAAGATTTCGAATTGCGTGAGAAGTAATACGAATACAGATAGGTATCGCATAAATCATTGTCGCTATAGTCGCCGATGCTGCGCCAATCATAAAGACGAGGGCAATGGGTGCCATGTAAACAAGCGTCGGTAAGATTTGCGCTAAATCTAGAAATGGCGTCATTATCTTTAATACACGATCTGAAAGTCCGGCCCAAATGCCGAGCGGCAAACCAAATGCTAAAGATAATAAAACTGCCGCGAGCGTCATTGCGATTGAATCCATTGTGAACTGCCACATTCCAAGTGCACCGCAACCGAGTAAAAGTGAGATTGCCAGCAAAGCAGTCTTCCACTGGCTTGTTGCGAAAACTACAAATCCAACTAGAGCAACGACACCCAGCCAACCGATAATAGGAATAATCGAGTTTTGCGCAGGAACGGCAATTAAATTTCTTATCCCTTGGACAAAACCATCGATGGTTCCACGAATGGGATTGAAGAAATAAACAAAAATCGTGCTGTGCGTTCGATTTCCACGCAAGGACATTGCGCGATCACCAATGAATGACGTGAAGGAAGTATTTTCATACGTTGCAATTTGCAGCGTATTTACCCCATTGAAAATACGGGCAAGGACAATCCACGCCGCTACAGAGCCTAGAAGGAGATAGGACTTACGGACATGCATCAAGCGACCCCTGAAATGATGCGTAATACATCATTGCTTGAAACAACTCCTAAAGCTTTACCTTTATCGCTGACCCGAATCGGGCGGTTATCTGCGATGATCAAGCTGCACGCATCGCGAATTATCATGTCGGCTGAGAGCTCTGGACCATCCGTTGCTTCGCCAGCTTTCGGTGGCCGCGCTAAATAGCGGAGGGTGAGAACGTGGGATTTAGCAATGTCGCGAACAAAGTTAGCGACATATTCATCGGCGGGGTTAGCAACTAGATCCTCGGGTGTTCCGATCTGCACAATTGCGCCATCTCGCATAATTGCAATTCGATCGCCAACTTTAACGGCCTCAGATAAATCGTGCGTAATGAAGACCATGGTCTTGCCCAGCTCGCGGTGCAAACGAATTACTTCCTGTTGCATATCGCGTCGGATAAGCGGATCAAGGGCGGAAAAAGGTTCATCGAGAAATAGAACTTGAGGATCTACGGCGAGAGCGCGCGCTAAGCCCACACGCTGTTGCATTCCTCCAGATAGCTGTTCTGGATAGGCGTTGGAATAACCTTGAAGTCCAACTAGTTCGATGACTTCATTAGCGCGTGCGTGACGTTCTGCTTTCTTAATTCCATTTATTTCAAGTGAGTATGCAATGTTGTCGATGACTTTGCGATGTGGAAGTAAACCAAAGTGTTGAAAGACCATTGAAAAACGGGTTTTGCGCAGTTCGCGCAGGCGCGCGTTATCCACTTTCAAAATATCTTCACCTTCAAAAGTCAGAGAGCCAGCAGTTGGTTCAATCAAGCGCGTCATACAACGAACTAAAGTTGATTTTCCAGAGCCCGAAAGACCCATGACCACGAAGACTTCGCCTGGAGCGACATCAAATGAAATATCGCGCACTGCAACAGTGTTTCCAGTTTGTGCCCGTAGTTCTGAGCGAGATAAATCTGCAAGCGGGCTGCCAATCACTTTTTCGGGATTAGTACCAAAGACTTTCCAAAGGTTTTGAACTGAGATCATTGGCTCTTCAATACTCACCTAGTAGCCCCTTCGCTCATTAATCCGAGAACCACCCAGATCGACTAGGTGCATTGTTGGTCCAAATGTGTTTGATTTCAAGGTACTCACCCAAGCCATGCTCGCCTAATTCTCGGCCAATCCCTGATTGCTTGTATCCACCCCACTCTGCCGCTGGGCGATAAGGGCCAAAGTCATTGACCCAGATTGTGCCGTGGCGAAGGGCGCTGGCAACTCGGGCAGCTTTGGCCGCATCACCGCTCCACACCCCGCCGGATAAACCAAAGACCGTGTCATTTCCAATGGCGATGGCCTCTGCCTCGGTATCGAAAACTTCAATGGTTACTACAGGACCAAAAGATTCATCTTGAACGCAGGTCATATTAGTTGTGCAGTTATCTAGAACAGTCGGTAAGAAATACCAACCATCCTCTAGCCCAGGTGCGAGGCTGCGTGTGCCACCGACCAATAGCGTGGCACCTTCGGCAACGCCTTTTTCAACGTAGGTAGTGACGCTTTTTAGATGGGACTGGCTGATAAGTGGGCCAGTTTCGGCGCTTAGATCATCGGGGCCACCGAGGCGAATCTGACCTGCGCGCCGGACAATTTCTTTAACTACGCGATCATGAATTGAGCGCTCAAGAATCAAACGTGTACCTGCCGAACATACTTGGCCCGAGTGCAAGAAGGCCGCAGTGACTGCGTTATCAATCGCGGAATCTAGATCGGCATCGGCAAAGATAATGTGTGGATTCTTGCCGCCAAGTTCAAGGGCTAACTTTTTAATTGTTGTGGCTGCGGCCTTCATAATCGTCTGACCCGTATTTAACCCACCAGTAAATGAAACTAAATCAACTCGGGCATCATTGATCAATGGTGTGCCGACAACTGAACCTGGACCCAGAATTAAATTAGCGACACCTTTTGGCGTTCCAGCCTCATCGATAATATGCATAAGGGCGATTGCACTCTGCGGAGTAAGTTCACTTGGCTTGACGATAAAAGAACAACCAGCAACTAGCGCAGGTGCAACTTTCCATGCAATTTGCAGTAGTGGGTAGTTCCAAGGGCCGATGAGGGATGCAACGCCTAAAGGTTCGCGAACAATTCGACTTGTGACGTGGTCTATTCCTACATCAACACTTCGTGCATGTTCTTTGGCACCAAGAGCTGCGAAATGTCTGAACGTTGAAATTACATCGGCGATATCGTATTGAGCTTCGATAAAACGCTTACCCGTGTCATCACTTTCTTTTCGGGCAACAAGGTCGGCATCACGCTCAAGTAAATCGGCGATCTTTGAAACCAATGCACTGCGCTCTTGGAAACTCCATGAGGTGAAGATGCCAGAATCAAAGCTGGCTCGTGCAGCTGCAATTGCCTCCAGCACATCGGCTTGGCTCGCTTGAGAAACCGTAGCTACTACACCTTGATCATGCGGACTATGAACATCATGGGCACCGCCATCGGAGGCGGATTTCCAGGTGCCATTAATAAAAAGCGTTGCGGCCATAGTGGATTTAATCTAGTTGGCTTTTACGCATTGCCACAAACTCATCGAGCTCTTTAAGCATCGATGCGTCGATATCTGGGGCTACGTAATCCTCTAACTTCTTCTTGTAGATTTCCGACGCACGGGCCTTCGTATCTTTGGCTCCCAATCGGGTCCAGCGTTCGAAGTTATCGCTATTAGTTAGAAATGGTCGATAGAAACAGTCGCGGAATCGCTCCATCGTGTGGGCTGCGCCTAGGAAGTGACCACCATGGCCAACTTCAAGGTGGGCATCAAAGGCTAGAGATTCAATATTGAACTCCAAAGGCGTGAACTCAGTCATGAGAGATTGAAGGATTTCTATGTCAAGAACGAATTTTTCATAACATGAGACGAGCCCGCCCTCGAGCCAGCCGGCAGTATGCATAACCCAGTTAGTGCCTGAGAGGAAAGTTGGCATCATCGTCATCATGGATTGATATGCAGATTGCGCATCAACTGTCTGCGAAGAGTTCAACCCGCCGCCGCCACGAAATGGCAAGTTAAAGCTGCGTGCGATCTGACCAGTGCACAGCAAGCCAATGCCTGATTCAGGTGTACCAAACTGCGGAGAGCCTGATTGCATATCGATATTTGAAAGGAAAGAACCAAAGACAATTGGACATCCTGGATTAAGTGTTTGCGCAAGTGCGATTCCCGATAGAGCTTCAGCGATTTGTTGCGCTAACGTCGCTGGAATTGTTACTGGGCTCATCGCACCCATAAGTAAGAACGGTGTAACGACAACTGGCTGACCAGCTAAAACATATTCGCGTAGCGAGTCAAGCATGCGATCATCCCAACGCAATGGGGAGTTGCAGTTAATCAGTGAGATCAGTGCTGGTGTCTCAAGGAGCGCGGCGCGACCACCGTGAATAATTTCGGCCATCCGGATCACGTCTTTTGCATTTTCTGCCGTTACAACGTTACCCATGATGAATTTATCGGTGAGTGTTGTTGCCGCGTACGCCATATCTAAGTGGCGTGAGTCAAGAGAGAGGTCATTAGGTTCGCAGACAACACCGCCGACGCTATCAAGGGCATCGAAAGATTGAGCTAACTTACAAAAGTTCTCATAGTCATTAAAAGTTGCATCGCGACGAACATCACCTTCGCGCACAAATGGTGGGCCATACACACCACCGAAGACCATGGAGTTGCCACCGATATGAACATTGTTCTTAGGATTGCGAGCGCGAAGATTAAATTCACTTGGTGCTAATGCAACCTGCTTGAGAATCCAGTCTGGATCAAACTTAACGTTATCGCCCTCGACCGTTTGGCCCGCATCGCGCAACACATCTAGTGCCCATGGAGACATAAACTCGATGCCGATTTCAGAGACGATGCGACGCCATCCCAGCGTCAACGTTGCCATAGATTCCTGGCTTAAAATCTCATATCGAGGCATTCGATTTTCAAACATGTAGTGCTCCTTCTGTGCCTATTGACCAATGGACACGAACGAGAATACCCTTAGATAGTGGAACAGTGGTTCCATATTATGGAACACTATCTCCGGGCGAGGAGGATGCAATGAGCGAAGTAATTACTGGAACGCAGGCGATCGATCGCGCAAGTGCACTCCTTATTCATATCCTGGAATCATCAACTCCCCCACTCTTATCCGAACTCTCACGTGCGCATGAGATTCCAAAGAGCACAACATCGCGGATGTTAAGCGCCTTAGAGCGTCAAGGTTTAGTTCGTCGCGAACGAAACGGTGCTTTCATCGCTGGGGATGTCCTCACTCAATTTGCGCGGGCTCATAACCACGACTCAGTCTTAATCGCGCGGATGCATTCGGTCCTTGAGAAAATAGCTTTGAGCACGGGCGAAACTGCCAACTTGGCCGTTGAAAGTAATGGTCAGATGCAGTTAATCGATCAAGTGGACGGCCACTATTTACTTGGTGCAACGAATTGGGTCGGCAAGCGCATTCCTCTTCACGCCTCAGCCCTTGGTAAAGTTCTCCTAGCGTATGGGGCTGCAACGATTCCACTTGGAAGACTTGAAAAACTAACCGCTAAGACCATCACATCTAGAACTCGACTTTTAACCGAGCTGGAAAATGTTCGAAGAAAAGGCTTTGCAATTATTATCGATGAACTTGAAGAGGGCTTAGTCGCAGTGGCTGCCCCAATTCGCGAAGGCGATGGCCGAGTTGTCGGTGCAATTTCAATTTCGGGCCCATCGCCCCGCTTAACGCAGCGAGATTTAGAAAAAATCGGTGAAGTAATTATTCAAGAGATCCACTCACTACAAAGCAACCACGACGGAAAGATAGGTGCAGCATGACTCATGACGACATCATCAAGGCTCTCTTTGACGAGACTCTGGTTGGAAATGCTCCTGCAGTTTTAGAGCTAACTAATCAGGGAATAGCCGACGGTATGACCCCAAGCCAAATCCTCTTTGATGCGCTCATTCCTGCGCTAGAAGAAGTTGGCGCACGTTTTGAGCGTGGAGATTTCTTCGTTCCAGAGATGCTCGTCTCAGGTAAAGCGATGTCAGGTGCGTTGACTGTCTTGCGCCCTCTCCTTGCCGAAACTGGTGCTGAGACCGTTGGAACATATTTAATGGGAACCGTTAAGGGCGATGTTCACGATATCGGCAAAAACCTTGTCAACATCATGCTCGAAGGTGCTGGATTTAACGTGATTGATTTAGGCGTACAAGTTGCACCAGAGAAGTTCATTGCTGGAATTCTTGAGCACAAGCCAGATATCGTCGGAATGTCAGCGTTTTTAACTACAACAATGCCGATGTTTAAAGTAAATATCCATGAGATTACTAAGGCCGGTCTGCGCGATCAAGTCATCATTATGGTTGGCGGAGCCCCTGTGACTCAGGAATAT
>Ga0194044_10000148_pt1 | contig 29916 bp, 7 predicted proteins | sample JunL4417m_MetaG_FD_155460 | JGI IMG/M metagenome (GOLD analysis project Ga0194044, IMG submission 155460) | Anoxic zone freshwater microbial communities from boreal shield lake in IISD Experimental Lakes Area, Ontario, Canada - Jun2016-L442-17m | ecosystem: Environmental > Aquatic > Freshwater >...
TCATCTTCGAGTCGCGGATCACGCAGAATTCGCCGTCATTTCTGGGAGATCACCGGATTTACGGGGCAGTCGTGTTTCCGGCGACAGGGTATGTGGAAATGGCGCTTGCCGGGGGGGCGGAGCTGCTAAGATCGGGAGAGTTGACGATTGAGGGGTTTTCGATCCTGCAGCCGCTAATCCTGCACCTGGAGGATGAGATAATAGGTGCGAGCCATCTTGATATGCATATCTCACCCCCCGAGGAGGAAGGCCGGGTGATGCAGACGATTCTACATCATGAAGAAGGTGGTGGATACGCCTTCGAGATATTCAGCATGGTAGTGGGGGCCAAAATATCTACTGGCGAACCGGCCACTACAAAGGGTTCCGAACCCGCCAGCACTAAATGGCGACTCCACGCAACGGGGAGTATCCGCAGCGGCGGGGGAGAAGAAAGAAGTGGTGGAGCCAGCATCTTGCAGGCCGGTGGAGGCAGGCCGGAGAGGCTTGAGGAGTTGAAGGCGCGATGCACGGAGTGTCTTTCGGTAGAAGACCACTATCGTGAATTCAGGGAAAAAGGGATCATATATGGCTCCAGGTTTCAGGGGATCGAACAGCTCTTTGGCGCTGCTAACGAGGCTCTGGGACGGATAAGGCTACCATCGGAGGGTGAGATAATGGGTGCGCGCCATCTTGATATGCATATCTCACCCCCCGAGTCGCTCGTTTCGGATGCCGCCGGCTTTATCCTTCACCCGGTGTTGCTGGATAATGGTTTTCAGATCCTTTCTGCGGCGATGAGGAGCGCAAATAGTGACGATACCTTCGTTCCTGTTGGGTTCGAGAGCCTGAAGGTCTATCAAAGAAGCGATACCCTGTCCCCTGCTCACTTCAATTCTGTCGGCGACATCTGGGCGCTGGGAAAGATTGATTTGCCAGATAAAGCTGGGCGGCAGGCCAATACAGCCTCGCTGAGGCTGTTGGATGAGACCGGGGGAATGATCGCAGAACTTGACGGACTAATCTTCCGGAAGATGACCAAAGAGGCTTTGCTTGATGGGGTTGAAAGGAATGAGGCGTGTAGAGCCGGCATCCTGCCTGCTGTGAGAGCTATCTATACTGTGATCTGGGAGCCTGTGCCGTTGCGGGATGAAGCGGGGCGGGGGGAGGTTGCTGGCCGATGGTTGATCTTCGCGGACGAGGGCGGTCTGGGAGAAAAGACGGCGGAGGCATTGAAGGTAGGTGGAGCCGAGACGGTGCTGGTGTATCACGATGAGAATTACATGCAAGAAGGCGATAGCAGATATCGGGTGAATCCGCTTGAACCTGGAGACTTTCAGCGATTGCTGGAAGAGGCGTTAGAAGGACGTGATTGCAAGGGAGTAGTTCACCTGTGGAGCCTGGACAGCGGGGGAGAGACGGATATATCGTCGATCGAGCTGGGTGAAGTTCTCGGCTGCGGAAGCGTATTGCATCTGGTCCAGGCATTAAGCCGGACAGAGCACCTGCCGCATGTATGGCTTGTGACGCAGGGGGCGCAGGCGGCAGGGGATTTGACAGCGTACTCAGGGGTTTCGGCTCACCAGTCTCCGCTCTGGGGATTTCAGCGGGTGATTGACATGGAGCATCCCGAGTTTCGGAGCATCTGTATTGATCTCGATCCGCAGAAGGACGCTGAGGTGGAACATCAATTGATGGCGGAGCTTTGCCATTGGGAGGAGCAGGACGGGGAGGATTGGATCGCCTATCGCATGGGGCTTAGATACGGGTCGAGATTAGTCAAGGTTGTGGAACCGCAACAACAGATGGCGCAGGCCAGGCATATCGGCAATGTGGTGTTGACCGGGGAAGCCAAAGGGATGAGGATACGTTCCGATGCGACCTACCTGATTACCGGAGGGCTTGGGGCGCTGGGAGGTCTCATTGCCGAATGGCTAAAGAATCAAGGAGCGGGAAACATCGTTCTCTGCGGCAGAAAACCGGGTGCAGTTGAAGCCAATAGATATTTTGGCTTGCTCCCTTCTTCCGCGAACATGATTGAACGGTCGAACGGCGACGGTACTAATGTCGTCGTGATGCAAGGTGATGTATCGCAGGAAGAAGATGTGCTTGGTATCCTGGAGAGAATCAGGACGACCATGCCAGAGCTAAAGGGGATTGTCCACGCAGCGGGAATCTTGGACGACGGGATCATCCGTGATCAGACCTGGGATCGTTTCGCCAAGGTGATGGCGCCTAAGATCAACGGCGCATGGAACCTTTACCGCCATTCGCAGGATCGGCAGCTTGATTTTTTCATCCTGTTTTCATCTATTGCTTCAGGCCTGGGCAGTCCGGGGCAGAGCAATTACGCTGCTGCAAACGCTTTCCTTGATGCCATGTCCCATGATCTGCGGCGGAGAGGTTGCCCGGCTACAACAATCAACTGGGGCCCCTGGGACGAGATCGGCATGGCTGCTTCGTACTTTCATGTAGAGCCGGCATCCTGCCGACTGCGAGGTGAGATAATGGGTGCGCGCCATCTTGATACGCATATCTCACCCCAAGAGGAGCCAGGCACCCGGCCAAAATATAAAATGGCTATGCAGGGCGTAGGGCTTATCCGCCCCGCAGACGGGATCGACCTTTTTGCACGCATTCTCGCTTCTGACCTGGTTCAGGTTTATGCTGCTGATATCGACTGGATCGCGTATGCAAAGCACAGCCTCGCACTACACCCAAAATATAAAATGGCCAGCCAAAATATAAAATGGCTTGCACGACTGCTCAATGGATCCACTGCCGAAGAAGGCGATGTAAGAAAAAAATCGGCTATCAAGCAGAAACTCGCAGAAGCGACGGCCGATACAAGAATCATCATCCTGCGTTCCTCTATTATCGACGCTGTGCTAACGGTCATGGGCCACGAGGACGCCGGACGGATCAGGACTGACCAGCCTTTGATGGAACAAGGATTGGATTCGCTCATGTCCGTTGAACTGCGGAACATCCTTTCCGAAGGTCTCGATATCCCTTTGCCGGTGGGGATACTTTTCAACTACCCGTCGATCAATGAGCTATGCAGCTATCTGGTGGAAATGATGAAGATTGATCCCGAAAACGCCATTGGAAGCCGGGACGGGTTGGTAGTCGGTAAAAGTGAAGATGAATTCGCCTACATCGACGAGATGGACCCGGAGGAACTGGAAATAATGATCAAAAAAGAAATTCTGTAAATGTGGCATGTAGGGGCGCTTGCCAAGGAACTAATGTGGCCAGGCTTCCAGCCTGCACCATCTATGGTTAGCCAGAATATCTTTTGGCCACCCCCCATTTCGGGCTGGTTACGAACCAGCCTTTACCAATTGACCAAAAAGGAGATTGCTAAATGAGACACACAAAGTGGAGAATGTTGGAACGATCCAGGCGCAAACGAGAACACATCGTCAATGGAGGAAACATGGTTGCAACCAGAGTAAACAATGGCAGGCTAAACGTCTTGTGGTTTCTGTCCATCATGTTTTTGCTTGCTCTGGTCTCCAGCGGTTGGAGCGAGACTCTGGCGACCGTTCCCAGATTTGAATCGACTACATGCAAGCATACGCTTGTGGCTAATTCGACCACGCAGTGCGGGTATTTGACCGTTCCGGAAAACCGCAGCAAGCCGGATGGAAAGACAATAAGCGTCTATGTCGGAATATTCAAGAATCCGAATGGATCGTCAAACAATGAACCGCTGTTTTACCTGATCGGAGGGCCTGGCGCATCGACCTCTCAAGCTTTCGATATCTTCGAGGACACCTCCCCCGGCAATTACATCCGGCAGAATTTCGGGGATAACCGTGATATCGTCGTCATTGATCAGCGGGGGAGCAACAACTCCAATCCCGCCCTCTACTGTTCCGAAGAGTTGGGGCCGCTCAGGAGCCAAGTATATGGAATCAGTTTCCGGGATGCGGCGGCATTAAGGATACAGGCATTTTCAAAGTGCTATAGCCGGTTCAAGGACCAAGGCATTGATCTCTCCGCGTACAACACCCTTGAGAATGCATCGGACATCAAGGATCTGGCGACTGTCCTTGGTTACAAGAAGATCAACATTTACGGCGCCTGCTACGGAGCGCGTCTGGCTACGCAGATGATGAAATACTATCCGGATGTGATCAAATCAGCGGTGCTTGACTCGCTTCTCCCCCCGGAGATCAACCCCTTTGAGCAGGAGGCGTTGGGGGTGCTGTACTCGTTCCGGAGTTTCTTCGATGCCGCCAAAATGCCCCTTCTGGAGTCCAAATTCTATAGAATGATGGATGAACTGGAAACAAACCCGGTCAATGTCACCGGACACCACTACGATCAATACGGCAAACCGACCGACAATATCGTGGTTAAAGTCTCGGGTGACAAGCTCAGTGCTTACCTTGTGATTGAACTCAAACAGACACCGTACGACGCGGAACTGCCGAACAAGATCAACGCCATGTACACCACCGGAGACTACAGTGTGGTGGCGGACACATGGATATCAAACATGGATTATTTCTTTCCCAACGGCGGACCTGGGTCCGATTCTCAGAGTGTTGGGGTGTACAATTCCGTTTTTTCGGCTCAGGACGCCTATTACACAAGTCCTTATAAAATATACCAGATCATCCACCAGAACGTCTCGAACAAATCCATAGCATCCTGGCTCGAAACGCACTTTATCTTAATGGAGCCGGCGATACTGGGACTGTGGCCAGTGGCGCCGCTCTCGTTTCGTGATAGTGATCCCCTCGTAAGCGATATCCCAACCCTAATGCTGGTGGGGAGCCTTGACAACACTACGCCGTCCATATTCAATAAGCCTTCAGCGACGTTTTTGAGCCAAAGCAATTATATTACTATTCTGACTGGGCACGCCACTGCGTATCTGGAGTGCGTTGACCTTATGATCAACCGCTTTGTGAAAAATCCATTAGCCAATCCGGTGAACACATGCCCAACTAACTACCAATGGGCGCGGCGTTAATGAAAACAAGGTGCAGGGATGCCGAGATGCCACTATCCCGGCATTCCGGCATTCATAATTCATAATTGTATTGAAATGAGTGGGAGGTTTTTGTACGTGGCAACGGTGAACAAGAAAATAGTCCATAAGGTTTTTGAAGAGACCGCGAAAAGATTCCCCGGAAGAACCGCAATACGGCAGGCAGGGCGTGAGATATCCTACGGCGATCTTAGCCGGGTGAGTGATGATATCGCAAAACTGCTGAAACAGGTGGGAGTCAAACGAGATGTCATCGTAGGTGTCTTGCTGGAAAGCAGCATTGCTTATGTGGCTGCAATCATCGGCGTGATGAAGGCGGGAGGGGTATTCCTTCCTCTGGATATGTCGTTGCCGGAAAAGAGGCTTGAATATATTCTCAACAAAACCGTTCCTCAAGTTTTCATCTCCGAAAAATCGTTTGAGGCGATTGGCGAGCAGCTCGAATTAGCGGGTTTCACCAGGAATATCTTAAAGGGCCAGACATGCCCGGTGATTCTCGTTGATCAAGCCTTGGCCGAATTTTCTAATCAGGCATCAACTCTATCAGGAACATCCAAAGGGGCGCAATCCGCAGTTCACAACTATTCGTTTGATGTTGACCTGTCCGGAAAGTTGAGCCTGCATCCTGCAGGCTGGACTGACAGCGCCGTATCACTTCCCGATTCCGATTCCGATTCCGATTCTGATCCTGATCCTGATGACAGTTGTTATATCATCTATACCTCCGGCTCGACCGGAGCGCCCAAGGCGATTGAGGGTTGTTATAAAAGCCTCAGCCATTTCGTTCACTGGGAGGCCAAGGAGTTCGGGTTAGATGAACAGGTCAGGGTCACGCAGTTGCCGCCGATCACCTTTGACGCAAGCCTGCGGGACATCTTCGTTCCTCTGATCACCGGAGGGATGCTCTGCATTCCAAAAAAAAGGATACGGACTAACATCAAAGAACTCGTCCGGTGGATGGCGGTGTCCGGCATCACCCTTGTCCATTGCGTACCGTCCCTGTTTCGGATGATCACCAAAGAGATTGAGGAGTTCCCAACCAGCAAGGATATCCTGCCGGAGCTAAGATACATTCTGATGGCGGGAGAACCCCTCTACGGAAAGGATGTGACAAGGTGGATGGATATTGTCGGGGAGAGGGTTACCCTGGTGAATCTTTACGGACCTTCCGAGACAACTCTCGTGAAGACATTTTATCCGATTCGGCAAAGACCTGCCAGTCCGAATGCGATGATCCCTGTCGGCCATCCCATATCGAACACCGCCATACTGATCGTTAAGGGAAACAGGCTTTGTGAACCGGGAGAAATCGGCGACATTTTCATCAAGACACCCTTCAGAACTAAGGGCTATTACCGTGATCCTGATCTGACGAAAATAAGTTTTGTGCCTAACCCCCTGACCGGCGATCCTGATGATATAGTGTATAAGACCGGGGACATCGGTAGATATTTGGCTGACAGAGGAATTGAATTCATTGGTCGGCTCGATACCCAGGTGAAGGTGAACGGTATCCGGATCGAACTTGGCGAAATCGAAAGTACCCTGCTGGGGAGCGATTTTATCGATCAGACGGTTGTTGTAAGCTACCAATCTCAAGAAAATGAAAATACCCTGGTCTGCTATTATACCGAAAAAAAGGCGACCGATGCCGGAGAAATCAGCACATGGCTGCGTCTAACATTGCCCTCATATATGGTGCCATCCTTTTATGTACGGCTTGATGAGTTCCTGCTCAATATCAACGGGAAAATCGACAAGAAGGCGCTTCCGAAACCGGAAGAGCTGATCTATGAAGGGATTGCATATCAGGCCCCGGCGGGTGAAAAAGAAGAGACACTGGCAAGGATATGGGCAGAAGTGCTGCACCTGAAGAAGGTGGGTGTCAACAGTCCGTTTTTTCAGATAGGCGGCCATTCGTTGACCGCCACACGGGTACTGTCGAGAATCTATCGGGAACTGGGGGTGGAGATTAGCCTCAGGGATTTTTTCGCGAACCAGACGATCCGGGGACTTGCCGCCTTGCTGCAGGAGGATTCGGGATCCGTTTTCGCACAGATCACCCCGCTTGAACGTCAACCTGATTATGATGTGTCGCCTTCACAGCGAAGGCTCTGGATATTGGACCAGATGGAAGAAGGATCAGTTGCCTATAGTTTGCCGGGGCTCTTTATGGTGGATGGCGATTTCGATATTCCGTCATTTCGCCGGGCGTTTTTAACCTTGATCGCCCGACATGAATCCCTTCGCACTACCTTCTTTGCAACCGATGCAGGGCCCAGGCAAAGAGTGCACGAGATGCCGGATTCTCTCGAAGAATTTGGCATTGAGGAAATTGATCTTAGCTTGGAGGATGAGATAATGGATGAGCGCCATCTTGATATGCATATCTCAAATCCCGAAGAGCGCGCATTGCAGTATGCGCGTGACCATGCAACGATCCCCTTTGACCTGTCCATGGGTCAATTGCTAAGGGTTGCGGTAATCACCTTGTCTTGCGGACGGCATGCGATTTTTTTCAACATGCACCACATCATCGGGGATGCCTGGTCCCTCGCCATCCTGGCTCGGGATTTACTGGGTATCTATGATGCCTATCGTAAGGGAAAGGAAAATCCGTTTTCGCCGCTGCGGGTGCAGTACCGGGATTATGCCGCCTGGCAAAACGCCCGACTCGAAACGGATGAGACGCAAAAACTGTCCCTTTACTGGCGCGATAAACTGTCCGGGGCCGGATCATCCATTCTGGACCTGCCTTTGGACTTTCCCCGTCCCCTGCTACAAACTTATATGGGCAAGAGCTTCTTCTTCAGCCTTGATGAGAGGCTGACAACCGGACTTGGTGCGCTGGCGCAAAAACATGACGCCAGCATGTTCATGGTCCTGCTATCCCTGATGAAGATACTCCTCCATCGCTACACCGGCCAGAAGGACATTATTGTCGGGTCTCCCGTCGCATGCCGGAACCATCCCGACCTGGAAGATCAGATCGGTTTTTATGCTAACACACTTGCCCTGCGGGACCAGATAGACGGAGAAGAGTCTTTTGTCTCAATACTCGAAAAGGTGAAGAAAACAACGATTGATGCCTACGATCATCAGCAATATCCTTTTGACTGGCTTGTCGATGAGCTTAGTCTGGCAAGAGATACTGGCCATGCGCCGCTTTTTGATGTGATGCTGGTCTATCGGGACGAGGAACCAGAAGATATTTTGCCCGCCACGGACTGGGGGCGACTACGGCCAAAAGATATTCTGGCGGCCAAAATATCTTCTGGCGAGTTTGAATCAGGGACGAGCAGGTTCGATCTGACCTTTGTTATTGGTAAGTCTGGTTCAAGGGGCGCGAGCAGTCTCCGGATTGAGATAAACTATAATACTGACCTGTTCAGGGATGCTACGATCGAAAGAATGGCTACCCATTTCTCCATGCTTGCGGAAAGCCTCCTCACGGATGCCAGGACGGCGATCAATAAACTGGATATTATCAGCCCGGCTGAAAAGCGGTTATTGATCGAAACCTTTAACGATACGCAATGTCCCTATCCAGCGGATAAGACGATTGTGGATATCTTCGAAGAGCAAGTGGCCAAAAGGCCGGATCACATTGCAATCGTCCTGAAAGATCGCGAAATCAGTTACCTGGAACTGCATGAACGGGCGCATGGACTGGCCAGGGTGTTGGTTGAAAAATACCGGATCAAACCGCAGGAAATAGTTGGTCTGATGGTTGACAGAAATGAATGGTCGATTGTCGGTTTAATGGGAATAATGATAGCAGGTGGAGTTTACCTGCCGGTCGATCCGTCCTATCCTTTGAACCGGATCGACTACATGCTCACGGACAGTGGCTGCCGATTGCTTCTAACTGAAAAAAAATATATCGAAGACAATGCACAAGTCTCTTCTTCGGTAATTAATGTTGATATCGATACCCTATTTTCCGCCTGCGACCTGTCTGCAGGCAAACCACTTTCTCATCGCTTATCACCTAATGATCTGGCATATATCATTTACACTTCCGGCTCAACCGGGCTGCCGAAAGGGGTGATGATTGAGCATTCCAGCTTTCTCAATATGTCTTTCCACCAGATGAGGACTTTCGGGGTTTCAGATAGTGACCGTGTGCTGCAGTTCTCATCCGCCTCATTCGATGCCGCGCTTTGGGAAGTTTTCATGGCTCTTCTTGTGGGTGCGGCCATTGTCGTGGTCCGAAAGGAGACGATAGATGATCCTTTGCTATTCGTGCGGTATCTGGAAGAAAAGAGAGTCACGTTTGTGACGCTGCCACCGGCATATCTGAATACGCTCGATAAAGAGAATTTGAATACAGTAACGACGATCATCACTGCCGGGGAAGCTCCTAACACTGGAGATGCGGTTTTTCTTAGTGGCCGGAAGAATTACTTCAACGCCTACGGTCCGACGGAGATATCAGTCTGCGCAACAATTGAGCGCGTATCCCCGGATGGGGACTACAGGAGAAACATACCCATCGGAAAGCCGATCTCCAACACTGCGATTTATATTCTTGATGATTCGCTGAATCTTGTTCCCATCGGTATTCCAGGTGAAATATGTATTTCAGGAGCCGGCCTCGCACGGGGGTATCTCAACAGGCCCGAATTGACATTAGAAAAGTTTGTCAGGCATCCGTTTCGGGTCAGTGAAAGACTTTACAGGACGGGAGATATTGGCAGGTGGCTTTCTGATGGAACTCTGGAATGGTTAGGAAGAAATGACGATCAGGTCAAGATCAGAGGGTACCGCATTGAATTGGGGGAAATAAAAAATGCGCTGCTGCTACATGCCTCGGTGAAAGACGCAATCGTCATTGCGGGGGGCCAGGATGTAGAACCTGCTTCCAGCAGGCATGGAACGGAGGAATTGACTGCCTATTTCACGGCGCGAGAGCGGTTGGAACCTGCCGATCTCATATCCCATCTTGGGAGATTTCTCCCCAGTTACATGACGCCCCGTTATCTGGTTCAATTAGAGGACGTTCCGATGACGGCCCACGGCAAGGTTGACCGGAAGGCGCTTGCGGATTATCGCTCCAAAATATCTTTTGACCAAAAGTCCGACGATGCGCCGGTCAGTCCGCGTAGCGATCTCGAAAAATGGATGCTGGATCTCTGGCGGGAACTACTTGGAAATCAGGATATTGGCATTCACGACAATTTTTTCGATTCAGGTGGAAATTCCCTGCGTTCTTTGCAGTTGATATCGCGAATATCGACGGAACTGGCTAATTTGCCCAATTTTATACATTTTAGTGGCAAGGTACCGGTGAAAATGCTTTTTCTAAATCCCACGGTCGCCGGGTTGTCAGCGGGAATTGAAAAACTAACGGCGACGGCAATTGAAAGAAGGGTGAAAGGAGCAGGTATCAGGGGGCTAAAAGTCCGGAAGAGCGAAAGAGCGGAAGATGGGAATATCAGCTCTTCCGCTCTTCTTAACTTCCGCTCTTCGGCTTTGCTGCAGCCGTTCCCGCAAAGCGTAACCATCGTCAGGGAACCGCTGATTGCTATTTTCGATGCCGGCGGGATCGGTCCGGTCGATGCAGCCGCCATCATCTGCCTGCCCGATGAGTTTGTCGATCAGACGGGGCTCGGAAAGGATGATATCATCAAGGGGTTCTGCCAGGATCATCCAGTCCTGAGCAGTATCACCTCCACATTTATGGGTCGCGTAGCGGCCATCGCCCTGCCATGTTTCGCCTCTGAAATCTTTAGTGACAAGGCCGCCCTTAAAAACCACCTGGCCGAAGCACTGGAAATAGCAGGCCATATCGGCGCGGATACGGTCTCGCTGACGGGTAATCTGCCTATGGCAACGGATTTGGGCCTTGACTTGGTACCTTCTTTTTCGTCGAGAACTGGACCTGCCTTCACGACAGGCCAAGCAACCGTGGCCGCGGCGATGGTGATGACGATCGAAAAAATGCTGAAGCTCTCCGACAGACGACTCGATCAAGAAACCATCGGACTGATAGGACTCAATACGACCGGGGCTGCGACACTTTTTCTGATGCTTGCGCGAATGCCTCACCCCAAGAGGATCATCCTGGCCGATGCCTACAACAACCTTCTCTTTGCTTCGGTGCTGAGTCAGGAGCTTTCCGACTACGGCTTTAAGGGCGCAATCGAAATCATGAGAGTCTCCGATGAGCTGCCTTCCGGGTTCTATGAGGCATCGCTGCTCATCGGCGCAACAAATGTGCAGGACATCATCGAAGTTAGCCGGGTCGAGCCTGGAACGATCATTGTCGAGGAGTCCGGTCAGCGTTGTTTTTCAAGAGAAGATGCACTGCAGCGTCTCAATATGGACGGGGATATCCTGTTCACCGAAGGCGGTCTGCTGCACCTGCCTTTTGCCTCCACCTGTCAATTGTATCTGCCAGCAGAGGTGGAGACGATTCTGCGCAGGACGGAGACAATCTCGCTTATGGCCTTCGAGCCAAGAGAAATTACGGGGTGTGCTCTTTCTGGACTCCTCATTCACAGCTACTCCGACCTTGAGCCAACCATCGGTGAGGTCGATGGGGAAACATGTTTGCAGCATTACGAGCATCTCCATAGTCTCCAGTTCGGGGTGGCCGATCCATTCGCGATTCGGGAGGATTCAATACAAAGGTTCAGGGAGCGGTTCGGAGTTAGAAAATAATGATGAATGATGAACGGAAGGCATCTATAGCTGGTTCTTTCTTACTCATAATTCGTAATTCATAATTGTATTGAAATGTGTGGGAGGTTTTTGTACGTGGCAACGGTGAACAAGAAAATAGTTCATAAGGTTTTTGAAGAGACCGCAGAAAGATTCCCTGGAAGAATCGCAATACGGCAGGCAGGGCGTGAGATATCATATAGCGATCTTAGCCGGGTGAGTGATGATATCGCAAAACTGCTGAAACAGGTGGGAGTCAAACGTGATGTTATCGTAGGCGTCTCGCTGGAAAGCAGCATTGCTTATGTAGCTGCAATCATCGGTGTGATGAAGGCGGGAGGGGTATTCCTTCCTCTGGATGTGTCGTTTCCGGAAAAGAGGCTTGAATACATTCTCAACAAAACCGTTCCCCAAGTCCTCATCTCCGAAAAATCGTTTGAGGCGATTGGCGAGCAGCTCGAAGTAGCGGATTTCATCAAGAATATTTTAAAGGGCCAGACATGCCCGGTGATTCTCGTTGACCAGGCCATGGCCGAATTTTCTAATCAGCCATCAACTCTACCAGGAACATCCAAAGGAGCGCAATCCTTAGTTCACAGCTATTCGTCTGATGTTGTCCGGTCCGGAAGGTGGAGCCTGCATCCTGCAGGCTGGACTGACGGCGACGTATCACTTCCTGATCCTGATCCTGATCCCGATGACAGTTGTTATATCATTTATACCTCCGATTCGACCGAAGCGCCCAAAGCGATTGAGGGTTGTTATAAAAGCCTTAGCCATTTCGTTCACTGGGAGGCCAAGGAGTTCGGATTAGACGAACAGGTCAGGGTTACACAGTTGTCGCCGGTCACCTTTGACGCAAGCCTGCAGGACATCTTCGTTCCCCTGATCACCGGAGGGATGCTCTGCATTCCGGAAAAAGGGATTCGGACGAACATCAAAGAACTCGTCCGGTGGATGGCGGCATCCGGCATCACCCTTATCCATTGCGTACCGTCCCTGTTTCGGATGATCATCAAAGAGATTACGGTGAATTTTACCCCTGTGAATTTTAAGGAGTCACAAAACAGCAAGGATATCCTGCCGGAGCTAAAATACATTTTGATGGCGGGAGAACCCCTCTACGGAAAGGATGTGATAAGGTGGATGGATATTGTAGGGGAGAGAGTTACCCTGGTGAATCTTTACGGACCTTCCGAGGCAACTCTTGTGAAGACATTTTATCCGATACGGCAAAGACCTGCCAATCCGAATGCGATGATCCCTGTTGGCTATCCCATATCGAACACCGCCATACTGATCATGAAGGGAAACATGCTTTGCGAACCGGGCGAAGTCGGCGACATTTTTATCAAGACACCCTTCAGAACCAAGGGCTACTACCATGATCCGGATCTGACGAAAATAAGTTTTGTGCCCAACCCTCTGACCGGCGATCCTGATGATATAGTCGTAAAGACCGGCGACATTGGTAGATATTTGACTGACAGAGGAATCGAATTCATTGGTCGGCTCGACACTCAGGTGAAGTTGAACGGTATTGCCTACCGGGATGGGATGGATAAACCGTTTTCGCCGCTGCGGGTGCGGTACCGGGATTATGCCGCCTGGCAAAACATTCGGCTCGAAGCGAACGAGACGCAAAAACTGTCCCTTTACTGGCGCGATAAACTGTCCGGAGCCGGATCATCCACCCTGTATCTGCCTTTGGACTTTCCCCGTCCCCTGTTACAATCTTATATGGGCAAGAGCTTCTTCTTCAGCCTTGATGATAGGCTGACAACCGGACTTGATGCGATAGCGCAAAAGCATGATGTTAGCATGTTCATGGTCATGCTGGCATTAGTGAAGATACTCCTGCATCGCTACACCGGCCAGGAGGACATTATTGTCGGGACTCCCATCTCATGCCGGAACCATTCCGACCTGGAAGATCATATCGGTTTTTATGCCAACACGCTTGCTTTGCGGGACCTGATAGACGGAGATGAGTCTTTTGTCTCGGTACTCGAAAAGGTGAAGAAAACAACGATGGATGCCTACGATCATCAGCAATATCCTTTTGACTGGCTTGTCGAGGAGCTTAGCCTGGCAAGGGATACTGGCCATGCGCCGCTTTTTGATGTGATGCTGATCTATCGGGACGATGAACCAGAAGATATTTTGGACGCTGCGGACAGGGGTCAACTATGGCCAAAAGATATTCTGGCTGCCAAAAGATATTCTGGCGAGGTTGAATCAGGGACGAGCAGGTTCGACCTGACCTTTGTCATTAGTAAATCTGGTTCAAGGGTCGCGGATAGTCTCCTGATTGAGATAAACTATAATACTGACCTGTTCAGGGATGCTACGATTGAAAGAATGGCGACTCATTTCTCCATGCTTGCGGAAAGCCTCCTAACGGATGCCGGGACGGCGATCCATAAACTGGATATTCTTAGTTCTGATGAAAAGCGACTATTGACAGAAACCTTTAACGATACGCAGTGTCCCTACCCAGCGGATAAAACGATTGTGGATGTCTTTGAAGAGCAGGTGGCCAAAAGACCGGATCACATTGCAATAGTCCTGGACGATCGCGAAATCAGCTACCGTGAACTACATGAACGTGCGCATGGACTGGCCAGGGTGCTGGTTGAAAAATACCTGGTCAAACCGCAGGAAATAGTTGGTCTGATGGTTGACAGAAATGAATGGTCGATTGTCGGTTTAATGGGAATAATGATAGCCGGTGGAGTTTACCTGCCGGTTGATCCGTTCTATCCTTTGAACCGGATCGACTACATGCTCACTGACAGTGGCTGCCGATTGCTTCTCACTGAAAAAAAATATATCGAAAACAATGCTCAAGTCTCCTCTTCGGTAATGAATGTTGATATCGATACTCTGGCTTCCGTCTGCGACTTGTTCGCAGACAAACCTCTTTCCCATCGCTTGTCACCTGACGATCTGGCGTATATCATTTACACTTCCGGCTCAACCGGGCTGCCGAAAGGGGTGATGATTGAGCATTCCGGCTTTCTCAATATGTCTTTACACCAGATAAAAGCTTTCGGGGTTTCAGATAGCGACCGTGTTCTGCAGTTTGCATCCGCATCATTCGATGCCGCGCTTTCGGAAGTTTTCATGGCGCTCCTTGCGGGTGCGGCCATTGTGGTGGTACGAAAGGAGACGATGTATGATCCTCTGCTATTTGTGCGGTATCTGGAAGAAAAGAGAGTCACATGTGTGACGTTGCCGCCAGTATATCTGAGTGCGCTCGATAAAGAGAGCCTGAATACCGTTACGACGATCATTACCGCCGGTGAAGCGCCTAACACCGGAGATGCGGTTTCTCTCAGTGGCCGGAAGCATTACTTTAACGCCTACGGTCCGACGGAGATATCAGTCTGCGCAACAATTGAGCGCGTATCCCCGAATGGGGACTACCGGAGAAACATACCCATCGGAAAGCCGATCTCCAACACGGCGATTTATATTCTTGATGATTCGCTGAATCTTGTCCCTATCGGCATTCCAGGTGAAATATGTATTTCAGGAGCCGGTCTTGCACGGGGGTATCTCAACAGGCCCGAATTGACATTAGAAAAGTTTGTCAAGCATCCGTTTCGGGTAGGTGAAAGACTTTACAGGACAGGAGATATTGGCAGGTGGCTTCCTGAAGGAGTACTGGAATGGTTAGGAAGAAATGACGATCAGGTCAAGATCAGAGGGTACCGCATTGAATTGGGCGAAATTAAAAACGCGCTGCTGCGGCATGCCTCGGTGAAAGACGCAATTGTTATTGCCGGAGGCAGAGATGTAGAACCTGCTTCCGGCAGGCATGGAACGGAGGAATTGACTGCCTATTTCACGGCGCGCGAGCGATTGGAACCTGCTGATCTAATATCCTATCTTGGGAGATTTCTCCCCAGTTACATGGTGCCCCTTTATCTGATTCAATTAGAGGACATTCCGATGACGGCCCACGGCAAGGTTGATCGGAAGGCTCTTGCTAATCCGTGCGATTCCCAAAATAAAGGGGTGAGGGCGGCCAAAAGATATTCTGGCAACCCCGCCCCCACAGAAAACCTGCCTCCTGCACCCTAATGTTTTGAAAGGCTACGATTGAATTATGAACAACAACGAAACACTTAAAGCGCTATACAAGACGCTCAAAGCGACTCAAAAGAGGCTTTACGAAATCGAGAATGCGGGTAGGGAACCGGTTGCCGTTATCGGAATGGCATGCCGCTTTCCGGGAGGAGCGAGCAACATCGAAAAATACTGCGCCTTGCTGGAAAGCGGGGGCGATGCCATTTGCGAAGTCCCGCAGGATAGATGGGACGGACAGATGTATTATGATCCTGATCCCGCAGTTCCGGGAAAGGTGACGACAAACCTGGCCGGGTTTCTCCAGGAACCGATTGATGGCTTTGATTGCGCCTTTTTTCACCTTTCGCCCAAGGAAGTTCAGAGCATGGACCCGCAGCAGAGAATACTTCTTGAGGTCTGCTGGGAAGCCTTCGAAAATGCAGGAATAGACATCGCTACGCTCAAGGGAAGCAAAACCGGTGTCTTTTGTGGAATAGCTAACAGCGATTATGTGGTTGCACATCTGCGATCAGGAGACCCCGATAAGATAGACGCCTATTCGGTTACCGGAACCGCCCTGAGTGCAGCAGTTGGCCGAATATCGTATCTGTTCGGGTTTGAAGGGCCGAACATGGCGCTGGATACTGCCTGTTCTTCATCTCTTGTCGCCGTCCATCTGGCCTGCCAGAGCCTTAGGAGCGGCGAATCGGACATCGCTGTCGCCGCCGGGATCAACCTGATTCTCACTCCCGAAGGACATATCGGGTTTTCGAAATTGTCAGCTCTGTCCCCCGACGGTCGATGCAAGAGCTTTGATGATTCGGCCGATGGCTACGGAAGGGGAGAAGGCTGCGGGCTGATTGTTCTGAAACGGTTGTCCGATGCCATGAAAAACGGTGATTCCGTACGCGCCGTAGTCAGGGGAACGGCAGTGAACCAGGATGGAAGGACTAACGGATTCACGGCGCCGAGCGGTCTATCCCAGGAGAAGGTGCTTAGAAAAGCACTTGAAGACTCCGATTTACGCCCGGAGGATATCGGCTATATTGAGGCCCACGGAACCGGAACTCCGCTTGGGGATCCGATCGAGATGGAAGCGATCGGCAAAGTCTATTCGCCTGGCCGGGATGTATCGGAAAAACCTGTTACATCGCTTCTCGACCCTCGCCCCGGCTCCCTTTATGTCGGCTCCGTTAAGGCTAATATTGGACACCTTGAAGCCGCCGCCGGAATTGCAGGCTTCATCAAGGCCGTTCTAATGCTTGATTATGGCAGTATATTCCCACAGATGCACTTTGCTACACCGAGCCGACACATCCCGTGGAGTACATTGCCGGTGAAGATTCCACTTGAATTGATGTCCTGGCCACGGGGATCTGCGCCGCGCGGCGTAGCGGTGAGTGCATTTGGTTTCAGCGGAACGAATGCGAATATGATCCTGCAGGAGGGGCCATTGTCTGATCCGGATATCGGTAGGGGTGAATCTTGTATTCGCCCTGTCGAAAGTGCGAATACAAGATTCGCCCCTACCTGCCCCATGCAGGTGTGCGAACGTTCGCATCATATTCTGAATATTTCGGCGAATAGCCGGGATGGGCTCAGGGACTTGGCCTTGCTTTACCATGGCTATCTATCCGATACGAGCATCAGAAGTAATATAGACTTTGATGCTGGCCGCACTGGGGTGCGGCGCTCCCAGGAGGAGATTGGGGACATCTGCTATACCGCTTCTGTTGGCAGGGGGCATTTTCCGCATAGGCTTTCGGTGGTCGGCGGAACAAAAGAAGAACTGCGGGATGTTCTCGGAAAAACCCACGAAAATGCACTCTGCGGCGACGGGCAAAAAGATATTCTGCGCGACAAGCGGATCATTTTCCTTTTTACGGGACAAGGATCGCAGTACCATAAAATGGGTCGGGATCTCTACCAAACTCATCCTGTCTTCAGGTCTGTCATGGACAACTGCGATGAGCTTCTTAGCCCTCATCTGGATCGTTCCCTGACTAATCTGCTCTATGAAGGCGACACCTCCTCACTTCACGAGACCCGCTACACCCAGCCAGTGATCTTCGCTGTGGAGTATGCTCTGGCGAAGCTTCTGGAATCCTGGGGGATCAAGCCTTCCCTGGTGATAGGTCACAGCATCGGGGAGTATGTCGCCGCCACTATCGCCGGGATATTTGAACTGAAGGATGTACTCGGTCTCGTAGCCGCTCGGGGCAGACTTGTACAGTCGCTTCCGATGAATGGAAGTATGGCGGCGGTCATGGCAGGCGAGCAGCGTGTGAAAGAAGCAATTGATGCTTATCGGGGCGATGTCTCAATTGCAGCGATGAATGCACCAAGAAACACCGTAATTTCCGGCGAAAAAGAGGCGATTGATAGAATCATAGCGCAACTCAGAAAAGATGGCGTAGCGTCTCACATCCTGAAAGTGTCTCATGCCTTTCATTCGTGCCTACTTGACCCTATACTTGAAGAGTTCAGAACCCTTGCATCCGGCATCCGCTATTCGACTCCCAATCTGCCGATTATGGCGAACACCACAGGCGGGCTTGGCGGCACAGAAATGGCGACATCCGATTACTGGACGATGCATCTGAGGGAACCAGTCCGGTTTTATGACAGTATGCGCGCAATCGGGGACAGATCCACTGATTACGGGTCAGAATATCTTTTGGCCATCGAGGTGGGTGGAACATCCACGCTTACGAGCCTCGGCCGGCAATGCATTCCGGATCAAGAAGGGCTATGGCTTACCACGCTCGGCAGCATGGACAATCCTGGTCCGGGACGAATCGAAGGACAAAGCGATTGGGAACCGATGCTCAAATGCCTTGCCGGACTCTACACGGCCGGCTGTGACATCGACTGGGAGGGATTCGATCGTCCCTATCAGAGGAAAAAGGTCGTGCTTCCAAACTATCCCTTTCAGAGAAAAAGGTGCTGGATAGAACTACCAGGTCCCAGAGAAAAGCGGCCGGTGCTTGCCGTCCCTTTGGCCGTACCCTGCAACCTGACTATAAATAGAGGATATAAAGACATGATTTCCCAAAATGATAATTTTACAGATATTGACTCCATCTATGCAGGAACGGTTTATGACCAACTGAACCGGATGAGCGGGTTTTATATCTTGAGAGCGTTCAAGGAAACCGGCGTTTTGCGCGGTTCAGAAGAGCAATATCAGGTGCAGACGTTGAAAGAAAAGATGGGAGTGATCCCTGAATACGGAAGGCTCTTTGATGTCCTCCTGATCATCCTGAAAAATGCGGGGTTCATTTCTCTTTCAGACACTATGGTCACCGCCCTGGGTCCAGTAAATGAATGGGATATCCAGGAAATAACCCGAGCCGCCGACAATCTTCAGCACAAAATTGTTAGCGATTATCCTGAGATGGCGGCTACAGTGAATTCACTTGCAAAGTGCATGGACAAATACTCTGCTGTCCTTACCGGCAGGATGAGTCATACCGAAGCCCTCTTCCCGAACGGGTCTATGGAACTCGTAGAGAATCTTTATACTAACAACAGAATCCAGGACTTTTTCAACCGGCTCGTTGGACACAAAGTCGGTGAATGCGTTACCCAAATATCAACTGAAGATTCAACACAGAGAATGCTCACAGCCCCCTTTTCCCAGGAAATAAAAATACTTGAGATAGGCGCTGGCACGGGAAGTACAACAGGTCATGTTCTCCGTGAAATCAGCGGCCTTGGAAATTTTGCATACTGCTACACGGACATCGCGTCGGTCTTTACCCAGCATGGCAAACGGAAATTCGGGGCCAGTTATCCATTCATGACGTTCAAAACTCTTGATATTGAAGAGGATGTGGAGTCCCAGGGTTTCGACCTGGCATTTTATGATGTGATCATCGCATCGAATGTACTCCATGCTACAACTCGGATAGACCGCACTCTTGGCCAGGTCAGGAAGTTATTGAAGCCGGGCGGGGTCCTTATCATGAATGAAGTTACCAAATTCCAGGAGATCGTCAGTGTCATCTTCGGCCTGACAAGTGGCTGGTGGCTCTTCCAGGACCCTGAACGCCGCATAGCGAATTGTCCTTCATTGAGCTTTGCCAGTTGGAAAACCGGGCTGGAGGAAGCGGGTTTTATTCATCTTGAACATTCGGGGTTGCCGGGTGATGCAGAGGATCACCCCATGCAGTGTGTTATTATAGCGAAGAGCGAGCTAAACTCGCAGCAGCAGCAGCAGCCTGGTCGGAGGGAGCGGATTGCATCGGAGGTGATGGGGCTGATGTACCAGTCATCGGAGATAGAGATCACCGGGTATGACGGTGATACGAACCTGTTCGAGTTGGGATTCGCCTCTCTGATGATCGCCAGGCTCAAAGACCTGATCAAGCGGATGTATGGGCTGGATGTGCAGATGAGCTGGTTTTACAGCAGACTTGATACCTTCAACAAAACCGTGGATTATATCGACAAAGAATCTGAGGCAGATAAAGTGCAGGCATCAGTGTCGGATATTGGTGGACGAATTCCTTTTTCTAACCCATCGGCGCCCGATTCTCAATCCTGCTCAGGGGAGGCGACTGCGGCGCCTCCGGAATTGCGGATTGAAGGAAGCATCGTGAAGGGCGCTCACAGCCCCGCAGACGGCATCATCAGCCAGCAGATAGAACTGATGAGCCGGCAGCTTGCGGTGATGTCTGAGCAGCTCCACGTTCTTCGGGGAGCAGGGAAAGGCACCCTGCAGGAACTGCAAAACGATAAAAGAGAACCGTTGACCGTTGAGGCTGGCCGCACTGGGGTGCGGCGGTCCCGGCAGGAACTGCACGCCTGCCAGGCATCCCCGATACAGGATCAGAGGACAGATGCAGGAGTAGGAGCAGCCCCCCGCACCCGCCCTGAAATATCGACAGATGGCGGAGGAAAGACGACGGCGGGCGGGCGGGCGAGCCTGCCGACAGATGATAGCGTGAAAAAACGGGATGAGTATGTCGCCTACAGGGGAGTGACTGGGCGGGAGAAGCTGGAGCTGAACACACGTCAGAAGGAACACCTGCACAGATTGATCGGACGTTATACTAAGCTCACGGCTGGATCGAAGGAGCGGACCCGGAAGTACCGGCCTGTGTTTGCCAATACGCGGAACATAGCCGGTTTCAGACCCGAATGGAAAGAAATGATCTACCAGATCATCGTGGAGCGGGCGGAAGGATCGCACTTTACCGATATCGACGGGAGGGATTATCTGGACATCTCGATGGGGTTTGGCGTGTACCTTCTTGGCCACAATCCGCCATTCGTGCAAGCTGCGCTACAAAGAGAGATTCAGCGTGGGACCCCAATCGGCCCTATGTCTGACCGCGCCGGGAAAGTTGCAACTCTGATCCACGAGCTTACCGGAGTAGATAGAGTCGCCTTCTTTAATACCGGAACAGAGGCCGTAATGGCGGCGGTAAGGATTGCACGGACTGTAACCGGCAGAAAAAAGATCGCCCTGTTTTCGAGCGCCTACCACGGACATTTCGACGGCGTACTTGCAGTGAAAGATTTTGACGGTCCTGTCGGGAGCGCAGCGCCGATGTCTCCCGGCACACCGCCCGGGCTGGTGCAAGACATCTATGTACTTGATTATGGAACTGAGGAATCGCTTCAGTTCATTGAAGTCCATGGTCGTGAGCTTGCCGCCGTGCTGGTTGAACCTGTGCAGAGCCGGAGGCCGGACTTTCAGCCAGCGGCCTTCCTCAAGAGATTGAGAGAGATCACGACAGCATTGGGAGCAGCGCTAATCTTCGACGAGGTTATTCTCGGGTTCCGTATCCACCCAGGAGGGGCGCAGGCGTGGTTTGACATCAAAGCAGATATCGTCACCTACGGCAAGGTGGTTGGCGGTGGTATGCCGATAGGAGTTGTCGCCGGCAAGTCCCATTATTTGGACGCGGTGGACGGTGGGATGTGGAACTACGGAGATAGCTCATTTCCTGAAAAGGAGAACACTTTCATCGCAGGGACCTTCAACCACCATCCCCTTGCAATGGCAAGTGCATATTCGGCGCTTGCTCATCTGAAGGAGTCCGGTCCTTCTCTGCAGGCCAATCTGAATCGGCGCACCGGGGAACTTGCGGAGCGGCTAAACTCCTATTTCGCAGGAGAAGGGTTGTCGATCCGGATGATCCATTTCGGCTCGCTGTTCCGGATTCCTGTAAAGGGTGACCAGGAGCTTTTGTACTACCACCTTCTGTCCCGTGGAATCTACATCTGGGAGGGGAGGAACTGCTTCCTGTCAACAGCGCATACCGATGATGATATTGGGTATTTCGTGAAATCCGTCCAGGAAAGCATTGAAGAGATGCGCGCAGGAGGTCTGTTCAAGGGAGGTATAGCGCCGTTGACTGTTGACCATTCACCGTTAAAATCAGATGGAACATCCTGCGATACGGTCAACGGTCAACGCTCTTGTAGCCAACGCTCTTGTGTCGGCTACAAGAGCGTCGGCTGGTCAACTGTCAACGATTTTTATCCGCTTTCCTCGGCTCAGAACCGGATGTTTATCCTGAGTCAGACGGAAGGCGGTGAACTGGGCTATCACATCCCTGTGGCGCTTTTTATTGAGGGCCAGTTGGATTATGCTAAAGTTGAAAAAATATTAGGAGAATTGCTTCAGGAGCACGAGATACTGAGAACGGGTTTTGTGATGGAAGAGGGCCGGGTGGTACAGAAGGTCCAGCATTATGTGAACTTTCACGTCATGCGCCGGGTGATCCAGGAAAGTGCGGTGGAGGAGACAATACGGGATATCATCCAGCCTTTCGATCTCTCTCAGCCCCCGCTCCTGCGAGTCTGCCTGGCGCGGATAAACGAGACACGCCATCTTTTTGCCCTGGATACGCATCACATTATCTTCGATGGCATTTCGGCTAATATCCTTATTAGCGAATTTATCAGTCGCTACAGCGGACAGGAAACCTCCGTACCTGTGGCTCAGTACATGGATTATGTAGCAGACGAGCAGCATTATTTTGTCGGCAGTGACTACTGTAAGCACGAAGCCTACTGGCTGGAAAAATTCTCAACGGAAGTCCCTCTCCTCTTTCTACCCACCGATTTTGCTCGCCCTTCGCTTAAAACCTTCAGCGGCGGCAAGACGTTCCGGAAAGTTGACAATGATGTTTTCCTGGCGCTGAAGCGCTTTGCCCGATCCGCCAGGACTTCTCTACACATGACCCTTTTCGCCGCGTATTTCCTGCTTCTCCACAAACTTACGGGGAATGAGGATGTTGTAGTGGGCGCAACATATAACGGCAGGAGTGAAAAATTCGCCAGTTCCGTGGGAATGTTCGTCAACACTCTCCCGGTGCGGTGCAGGCCAGAGGGGAAAAAAACCTTCAAATCATTTCTGGATGAAGTGAAAAAAGTGGTGCTTGATGCCTATGATTGTCAGGGTTACCCCTTCGAACATCTGGTGGAAAAACTTGCTCTGAAACGGGAGATGAGTCGAAATCCCCTTTTCGATACCATGTTCGTGTACGAGACCCAGGCAAGCGCTTCCATTGTCTCGGCAGGACTGACTTTTACGGAAAGACCTTGTGGGACCGGAGCCTCGGCCTTTGATATGATCCTTGATGTCACTGATTCCGGGCAGGAACTGAACATTTCCCTTGATTACAGCACTGATCTTTTCAGGGAGGAAACAGTACAACTGTTTCTTAAATACTATGAATACTTACTAAAAAATATTTCCGATAATGCCGGAAAGTTCATCGCCGATATTGATGGACTTCCTGGGGATAAAGAGGCATTGAGGAGTTATTTGGGCGATAAGTCGTCCGACTTTATGATACCGTCGCAATTTTCCATGATCGGAAAGACACCTATTACCTCAAAAGGGACGATAGACACAAAAACCTTAGCCATCGAAATAGAAGGCGATAGGAGCGAATCTTGTATTCGCTCTTTGCTAAAGCATGACACTGCCCCAAAATCTATTAATACCGGCCCGCAAACTGAAAATGAGGAAATGCTTGTCGGCCTATGGAAAGCGGTCCTGGGCAGGGAGGAGATTGGGGTTCTGGACAATTATTTCGACCTTGGCGGGGATTCCATAAAGACGATCCAGATACTGTCGCGTCTCAATCAGCAACATCTCAAACTCGAAGTCAGGCATTTTTTTGAGACACCCACCATTCGGGATCTGGCTAAAAAGATTGAGACAATAAGCAATATTCCGCAACAGGGGATGATCACCGGCAGAGTTCTGCTCACGGCCGTTCAGAGCTGGTTCTTCAGGGAACATGGCGGTGAATTGGATCACTATGTACAGGCGGTTTTGCTCCGTTCACAAGACATTGTTGATGAGAGAGCGCTTAGGCTGTCACTGCTGAAGTTGCAGGAGCATCATGATAGTTTGAGGACGATATTCCGATTTGAGGGCGAATCCGTTGTACAGGAGATTGCAGGTCTGGAATATCCATTGGGTTTTACAGTCGCCGACCTGAAAGGCAAGAAAGATGCAAAGGTGGAACTGGACAGGATATGTGCTGAAGTTTCCACATCGCTTCATCTGAATCAGGGCCAATTGATGAAAATAGTGCTGTTCAGACTGGACGACGGAGACCGCATTCTTATCGTCATCCATCATCTTGTCGTTGACGGGGTATCGTGGCGGATATTGATTGAAGATCTGGGCGTTTGTTACGGACAGGCCGTTGCGGGTCGAACTCTGGCTCTACCGCTGAAGACCTGTTCTTACCGATTATGGGCGGAAAAGATCGCCCAATACAGCACGAGTCAGAAGTTGCTCGAAGAAGTCCCCTTCTGGCGGCAAATCGAGGAGACGGTAGCGTTAGCGATCCCACCTGACTTTGAGGCCTCAACTGTAGATGATGCTCACAACCTCCCGGGACCGCCGCACCCCAGTGCGGCCAGCCCTCCAATTGTGGATGGGATTGCCAGCCCCTTGGCAAATCGTCATGTAGATGTAGGAACAGTTTTTGTGGAGTTGAGCCACAACGAAACTCTGGCGTTGATCACTAAAGCCAATAACGCCTATCACACAGAGGTAAGCGACCTGCTGCTGGCTGCATTTGGCAGGACGATGAAGAGGTGCTACGGAGCAAAGAGAGGTTTCATAGATATAAAGGGGCATGGCAGGCAGCCACTTTTCAATGATATCAATATCGGAAGGACCGTAGGTTGGTTCACAGGCATATATCCTGCACTGATCGATATCCCGGAATCCGATGAACCCGGCATGCAGGTCAAACAAATAAAAGAGGCCTTAAGACGCATACCGAACAATGGCGTTGGCTATGGCATCCTGAAATACATTGCTCCTGTTGCGGAAAAAAACCGAATGCGATTCAATCGGGCTCGGATACTCTTCAACTACCTCGGCGATTTCGATGCTGATGGAGAGAACAGGTTTTTCATAGACGAAAGAAACGCTGTAAATACCATTGGCGGCCAGTTCGAGTGGGAAAACGAGATCGAAGGCGTAATCATCGGTAAAAGGCTAAAACTCAATTTGAGCTACAGCACGAAGGTTCACTGCAAAGAAACGGTGGATATGTTTCTTCAGGCATACCGGTATGAATTGCTCGCTGTCATCGACCACTGCATTTCACGAGAAGTTGAAGAGCTTACACCCCATGATCTGACCTGGAAGGACCTTACGGTGCTGGAACTGGATAGCATCCTTTCCGAATGCGGAATTTCAAACGCCAACCTGAAGGATATCTATCCGCTTTCACCGCTTCAGGAGGGTATGCTGTTTCACGCCATGCTAAATGAGGGTCAGAGCAATAAACGGCTAACCATGACGCGCGATTTGAAGGTTAAAAACCTTACTCCGCCCCCCATTGCGTCAACTGCCGCCTACTTCATGCAGACATCCTTCGGGATCGAAGGGGAACTCAGTCTCGCATTTTTTGAGGCATGCTGGAACGTGCTGGTTGCACGGCACGACATCCTCAGAACCGTCTTCATCCACAAAGGCTCGGACCGTCCCCTTCAGGTCGTGGCGCGGAAGGGAAGTATCGATTTCAGGTTCGAAGCCAATATATCTTTTGGCAGCGATCTCTCTGATGCGCAGCAACGGGAGTATCTTGCTAAATTCAGAAACCGGGACAGGGATGAGGGATTTGACCTGATGCGGAAGACGCCGATGCGCGTGAGCGTCTTTAAAAAGTCAGAACGATCCTTTGAAGTCGTCTGGAGCCATCACCATCTATTGATAGACGGGTGGTGCGTCGGCATCCTGATGAGCGAGTTTTTTGAGGCATACAGCGTTTTACGGCAGGGCGGCGTTCCGGAAATGAAACCCGCAGCGCCCTATAGCGCCTATATTGGATGGATAGAGAATCTGGACATCCAGTCCACGATCAATTACTGGAGAGACTATCTCCAGGGGTACGACCATCCGGCTGTTCTGCCCAAAAAACCTTCTACTGATTTCAGGCCGGAGATGCTCGTTCTGGAGATCGAGCCCGAAACAGTCGAAGGCCTGAAACGATTTGCTTCCGGCAATCAGGTTACAATGAACACGGTTTTCCAGACGGCGTGGGCGCTTGTCCTTGGCCGATACAGCGGCGCTGACGATGTCGTGTTTGGAGCGACCGTGTCGGGAAGGCCGGCGCAAGTCGCTGACATTGAAAACATGGTAGGTCTATTCATCAACACCGTTCCGGTCAGGATACGGATCAATCCTGAAAAGACAGTGGCCCAGCTCGTTCGAGACGTTCAGGCTGATGCGTTGAAAAGCGAGCCGCATCACTATGGTTCCCTTGCGGATGTTCAGGCCGCGACTTCCCTGAAACAGGAATTGCTGGACCATGTGATGGTCTTCGAGAACTTGCCACTGGCCGACGAATTGATCGGACTGGAGCAAAAATACTCGCTGGGCTTTTGCATCAAGGATGTCAAGGTTTTCGATCAAACCAACTACGACCTGATCATCGTAGTGGAACCCGCCCAGAAGATGTGGGCGGAATTCAGGTATAACGCGGCGGTCTTTTCAGGAGACCTGATGGAACGGATGAAGGAAGCACTAAGGACGGTCATCAGTTCAATAGCCAGTGGCGCAGACATTAGCATCGGGCGGCTCCGGCTGTCGCTTATGAGCAAGGCGGAACAAAATGAGAGGGACTCTTTTATCAAATCCGCCCAGGAAATCAGCGAGGATTTTTAATTTATGTGCGGGATAGCAGGCATCATAGATTTGAAGGGAAGGCCCGGTGTTGAAAAGAGGCTGCTCGAAGCGATGGCGGATACCCTGATCCACCGTGGACCCGATGACTCGGGATTTCATATAGAAGAGACTTGGGGATTCGCCTTCAGGAGGCTTTCGATCATTGATCTGGCTACTGGTAATCAGCCGCATTACAATGAGGACCGCACGATAGTCTCCGTTTGCAATGGAGAGATATATAACTACATGGAACTGAAGCAGACTCTAATTGCCAAGGGGCATCGGTTCCGCACGAACTGCGATGTCGAGATACTCGTGCATCTGTATGAAGAGTACGGCGCCGCCAATATATCTTCTGGCCTGAGCAGCCTTAACGGGCAGTTTTCCCTCGCCATTTACGATATGAAGGAGCAGTCGCTTCTTCTGGCTCGCGATTGTACGGGGATCACTCCGCTTTTTTTCACAGAGGCCGAGGACAGTTTCATCTTTGCTTCCGAGATCAAGGCGATTTTAAAACACCCATCGGTTAGGCGGGCAGTTGATCTGACCGGGCTTGATCAGGTTTTCACCTTCCCAGGTATAGTTAGCCCTACGACGATGTTCAAAGGTGTCCAGAGCCTGAAGCCGGGACATTATGTCATTGTCCGGAACGGAAAGGTGGAAATCAGGGAGTACTGGGATCTCGTCTATCCAAAGGAGGGGGAAATTGGTGATCCGCAACCGGAATCCTTCTATGTCGGGAGGCTTGATGAACTACTGCGGCAAGCCGTTCGGTACAGGCTGAACGCCGATGTGCCGGTTGGATTCTATCTTAGCGGCGGTCTCGACTCTTCCCTGATCGCATCTATCATCAATGATTTTTATCCGGAGGAGAAATGGCGTTCTTTCTCAATCGGCTTTAATCAGGCCGACATCGACGAGAGGAAGTATCAGCGGATTGTCTCATCGCAGGTGAAATCCATTCACCATGAAATAGTCTTTGACTGGCCGGATATCATCAACAGGATCAAAACCGCTGTATATCACGCCGAATCTCCCCTGAAGGAATCGTACAACACCTGTTCACTGGCCCTTTCGGAACTGGTGAGGAGCCATGGAATGAAGGTCATCCTGACTGGTGAGGGCTCCGATGAGCTGTTCGGTGGATATGTAGGATACCGGTTCGATATGCTGCAGCGAGACGGGATTGATGAGATTGACGATGCGCAAACCCAGATCGAGAAAGAGATACGGCAGCGTCTCTGGGGTGACAGTCGTTTCCTCTACGAACGGAATTTTTACGAATTCAGGGAAACGAAAGCAGCCATCTATTCGCATGCGCTCGGAGCAATGATGGATGATTTCTGCAGCGAAGGAATGGAACTGGTCGATGTATCAAAAATGATCGGCAGGCATCCTTTGCACAAGCGGTCTTATGTGGATTTCAAACTGCGTCTTTCGGACCACCTGCTTTCCGACCACGGCGACCGGGTATCACTCGCCAATTCCGTCGAAGCCCGCTACCCTTTTCTCGACAAAGATTTGATCGAATTCGCTCGGACATTGCCTGTTGCTCTTTTGATGAAAGACTCGGCGGAGAAATACATCGTGCGCAAGACCGCAGAGCGCTATCTGCCTGGGGCCGTGATCAACCGGCAGAAGTTTGGTTTCGTTGCGCCAGGAAGCCCCTATCTTCTGAAGCAGGATGTTCAGTGGCTCAATGACATTTTGTCCTTCGACAAGATACAAAGAGAGGGTTATTTCAATCCTGATACGATCGAGCGACTAAAGAAGATGTATCGCAGCGACAAGTTCACAGTCAATCAGACCTTCGATAACGACTTGCTAATGACCGTCATCACCTTCGAGATATTTCTCGAACTATTCGACATGCCGGATTTTAGTTAGGTATTAAGCTTGGCAAGCAGTAAGCAGTCAACTGTCAACGGTGAACGGCTGTACTTACCTCTTAACACTGGATTTTTTCATGACGGAGCAAAAGACATTAGGCATTCTTGGGGGCATGGGGCCGCTTGCTTCACTGGCGTTTCTAAGGACGATATACGAATGTAATCTGGTCGGATCAATCGAACAGGATTACCCCAACATCGTGTTGCATTCTCTTTCATCAGTCCCGGACAGGACCAGCTCACTGTTGTGCAACGGGGAGAACGCCCTTGCGGATTCGCTTGTTCGGAACCTGAGAATACTGAATGCTTCCGGCATCTCCAAAATCGTTATCTGCTGCTTTACCTCACATGCACTGATTAGCAGGATTCCTAAGGAGATTGCAGAGAAAATCGTTTCCCTTGTCGATTTGACGGCTCGGGAATTGATCGTCAGGAAGGAGCGATCTCTTCTACTGGCTTCGCTGGGGAGTTATCATAGAGAAGTCTTCCGGTCCACAGAGGATGCGATAAAGGCTAAGGATTACATGGTGGAGCCGGATGAAAAAGACAAGGCGATCATCCATGGTCTGATTTATGAATATCTGAAACCAGGCAAGGATGTGGCCCCGGTTTATGCTGCGGTCAAAGGACTGCTTGACAAATACGGACTTAACTCCTTCATCGCCGGGTGTACGGAATTTCACCTGCTTTCCCGGCACATCCACGCAAACATTATCCCTGACATTTCTTTCGTTGATCCGCTCTTCCTGATCGCGCGGCGAATGGATCATTTTTGTAATATATCGCCTGATCCATGATGGATGGGTAAGTTCCTTTTTTCCTTTATCCTGTTCATCCTGGCCAAAATATAAGACTGACCATGTTCGTACTTTCAAAAGGAAATTCCGATGAAAAAGCGCATTCGTTTGCCACAAACGGATCAGCTCGGTCGTCAGCCGCTGAAATACCAGCGGTTTTTCCGTTTTGGCTGTGTAACTGCTATCGCACACGGGATGCCGGATCACCCAGCAAGGTGAAAGTTGTCACCATATCCTGGGAAGCGCCCTGCGAATAAGCCACCAGTTTGGCAACAGTACTGAGAACCCCCAGCCGGTATTCCCCCTTATTGAACGCGGCATCGAAGATAAAATGCTCCAGCAACT
>Ga0194044_10000150_pt1 | contig 29736 bp, 32 predicted proteins | sample JunL4417m_MetaG_FD_155460 | JGI IMG/M metagenome (GOLD analysis project Ga0194044, IMG submission 155460) | Anoxic zone freshwater microbial communities from boreal shield lake in IISD Experimental Lakes Area, Ontario, Canada - Jun2016-L442-17m | ecosystem: Environmental > Aquatic > Freshwater...
CTTTTGGTTATCGGATATTTTTTTGCAGTGACTTGGATTTTTTCAAAATTAGCTCTTTTTATTGATAAAAAAAACATTAAAAATTTAATATTGAAAAAATTTACAAAAATTTTTATTGGAATTTTGGTTTATACTATTGGTTTATTTATTTTTGGTAAAATTTTAAGCGAAGTCGGAAATTGGTTAGTTGCGCATAATTATATGGAAGGATAAATATATGAAATTACTCGTAACCGGTGGAGCAGGGTTTATTGGCTCCAATTTTATTCGTTATTGGCTGAGTAAGCATCCGAGCGATTCAATCGTAAATTTTGATTTGTTAACCTATGCCGGCAACTTGGATAGTTTGCGTGATATTGAAAATAATCCGAACTATAGTTTTGTAAGAGGCGATATTTGCGATGCCGGTGCTGTTCGCGATGCAATAAAAGGTGTTGATATTATTGTGCATTTTGCGGCTGAGTCACATGTTGATCGGTCAATTGATAATGCGAGTCCGTTTATTCACACCAATGTCCTGGGAACGCAAGTTTTATTGGATGCCGCTAGGCATCATGGTAACACCCGCTTTCATCATGTTTCAACGGACGAGGTTTTTGGCTCCCTTGATATTGATGATCCTAAGTTTAACGAAAATACACCCTACGATCCACGTAGCCCATATAGCGCTTCTAAAGCGGCCTCAGATCATTTAGTGCGCGCCTATTGGCACACTCATAAGTTGCCAATAACTATTTCTAATTGTACAAATAATTATGGCCCGTACCAATATCCAGAGAAGCTAATTCCATTATTTATTACTAATTTATTTGACGGCAGAAAAGTACCGGTCTATGGCCGCGGTTCGAACATCCGAGATTGGATTTATGTTGATGATCACAACGCCGGCGTAGAGGCGATAATTTTGAAAGGTAAAATTGGGGAGACTTATTGCTTGGGTGGTGAAAATGAATTGAGCAATTTAGAAATTACTAATGATATCTTACAATTAATGCATCAGGGTGAAGAGATGATAGAATATGTTGAAGACCGTAAAGGCCACGATTTGCGCTACGCCATGGATATTAGTAAGGCCAAACGCGAGTTGGAATGGTATCCAAAGATTGATTTTAAAACCGGACTGGTAAAAACACTTAATTGGTATAAAGAAAATCAAGAATGGTGGCAAGCCTTAAAAAAATAGACACAACATCATGAGAATAGTTATTCTGGGCGCGCAAGGCAATTTGGGTCAACAATTGGTGACAGTATTTAAATCCAATACGCTAAATGAAGTAATTGGCTGGGATAAAGGCGAGATCGATATTACGGATCAGGGCTTGGTGAAGAAAAAAATAGCAGATTTAAAACCGAATGTAATTATTAATGCGGTAGCATATAACGCGGTTGACCAAATGGAATCTGACGAAGGCTTTGAGCTGGCCAAAAAACTGAACGCGACTGCGGTTGGATATATAGCGCAAGCTGCGCTGGATAACAACGCGGTGATTGTGCACTATTCAACTGATTATGTCTTTGCTGGTGATAAAACAGAAGGCTACACGGAAAGCGACCAGCCGAGTCCTATTAGCCGCTATGGTGAAAGTAAGTTAATGGGTGAGCAGGAAATCATCCGCTTGAGTGGTCGTGGGTTAAAATGGTATTTGATTCGTACTTCAAAATTGTTTGGCCCGAAAGGCGAAAGCGAGGTGGCGAAACCAAGTTTTTTTGATGTAATGCGCAAATTAGGTGAAGAAAAAAAGGAATTGGAAATCGTGGATGAAGAAATGAGTTGTTTTACCTATACGCCAGATTTGGCCGCACAAACTAAGGAAATAGTGGAAGGGGATTACGGCTATGGAATTTACCATGTGGTTAATTCTAAACCAGTCACCTGGTTTCAAGCTGCTCAATTTATGTTTCGCCAGATTGGTAATAAAATAAAATTAATTCCAGTGTCGAGCGAAAAATTTCCTCGACCAGCCAAGCGGCCAAAGTATTCGGTTTTAGTTTCAACTAAGTTGAAAAAGATGAGAAGTTATCAAGACGCTTTAAAAGAATATTTGAGTATTAAATAAAATAATGAAAAAACAATTTAAAATAACGTTACTTGTTTTAATACTTATTGTCATTTCAGTTTTATATTATTTCATTATTGATTCAGAAACGTATATTGAATGCAAAGAAAAAACGTTTGATGCATTTTTATGTGATTCAAAAGGATTTATTGGTGATATTAGAATATTTTCATGTCCTTGTGGCAACGGTAAGACTAAAATCGCTACCGATTTTATCTTATCTCCAGGTGCTTTTGACGCTTTAGATTTAGATCCTAAAACATTAAAATACGACAAGTCAAATAAAATTTATTCAGATAAAAACGGAATCTATAAATATGAATGCACAGATGCATGCGCAGGGCGTCACCCTTGCGTGATTGATCCATCGGTAACCTGTTCACTTAATATATTGAAAAAATATTAGTAATTATCACTATGAAATGAATAATCTTGTCTGGTGGATCAGGTACACGCTTGCCATTATTAACAAATATAACTAACAAGCAACTTTTGCCATTACTATAAGACTTAAAACAATGTATTTGTATAAAATAAATTATGTCAAAACAATTTAAAATTACTATAATTATTTTAACAATATTTTTAGCTTTGTTTTTGATTTATTTTTTGTCATTATTGGGTGTTGTTGATTTTATTAAGTTAAAGGAAGAAATGTTTCCAACTTATTATAGTGAGAAATTTGAAAATGAGGGCTGGTCATGTAAAACCGTCCGCGATATTGAAGAAAAAAATGGTAATATTGTAATTATTGCTGAATGTGATTGTGGTAAATTATTATTTAATTGTAAGATTGCAGGATATTTTGAGGATTCTGAATTTAGAGACTTTAAAAATGTAGAAGCAAAATCTTTGCAGTATAATAATACCTTGGAAATGTATGAGGATAAAAATGGTTTTTATAATTTTGAATGTATGGGCGATAATGTTGGCAGTCGTTTAACTGACGGAAAAACTGAGCATATTTGTTCTCTTGAATTAGTTAAGAATAAATAAGTGATTGAATTAACTAGATTAATTATAATTTTATGAAAGGCATTATACTCTCTGGTGGCTCAGGCACGCGTTTGCGGCCACTGACTAAAATTACGAGTAAGCAACTTTTACCGGTATACAACAAGCCGATGATTTATTATCCGCTGAATACTTTGATTACCGCGGGCATTAAAGAGATTTTAATAATTGTAGCACCAGAGCGGGCAGGGGATTATTTGAATCTGCTTGGATCCGGTAAACAGTTTGGGGTGAAGTTTACCTATGAAATTCAAGATAAACCGGCAGGCTTGCCCGAGGCGTTTATCATTGGTGAGAGTTTTATTGGCAAAGATAATGTGACTATGATTTTAGGGGATAATATTTTTGAAGATAATTTTGCCAAAGAGATTAAAAAATTCAAGAAGGGTGGAAAGGTGTTTGCTAAGCATGTGCCGGATCCAGAGCGGTTTGGCGTGGTAAAGTTTGATGCTAATCTGCAAGCTGTACAAATTGAAGAAAAGCCAGAACAGTGGATTAGTGATTATGCACTAACCGGATTGTATGTTTATGACAATCGCGTTGTTAAAGTAGCGAAAGAATGCCAACCAAGTGCTCGAGGCGAGCTGGAGATTACTGATTTACATCGATGGTATATGGACAAAGGCGTGCTTGAAGTTGCTATGGTAAATGGAGAATGGCTTGATGCTGGTACCTTTGAGAGCTTATTAAAGGCGCAAAATTTTGCCAAGGATAAATTGGTAGACAAAATGGTAATTTAATCATGAACGAATCAAAACAAATTTGGGCAGGATTTATAACCTATGGCAAGGCCACGAGTGCCTATTTGCCTTTTTTTCTTGAGTCTTTACAAAATCAAATAGGAGTTAATCTTAAAATTGTTTGTGTAGACAATTCAGAAACTGCCGATGATAATTTAGAAATTCTTAAAATCCACCCCGAAATTGAAATTTTATCCCGAGGGCAAAATTTTGGTTTTGCCAAGGGCTACAATCTAATGATTAGTCAGGCAGCTAATGCCGGAGCTGAATATTTTTTAACGCTCAATGTTGATGTGTTGCTCGAGCTGAATACGGTAGAAAAATTGGTAGCAGCCATATTGCAGGATGAAAATATTTCAGCCGTGTGCCCCAAGCTGTTGCGTTGGGATTTTCTACAAAACAAAAAAACAAATATAATCGATAGTTGTGGCATAGCGCTGCTTTCAGGTTTACGTTTTGTGGATTTAGGGCAAGGTGTTGTTGATAATGGGCAATATGATAATGCTACCATATTTGGCGTTTCAGGTGCGTTGGCTTTGTATCGCCTTTCGGCATTAGAAAAGTGCAAGGATCAGTTCGGCTATTTTGACGAAAGAATGTTTATGTATAAAGAGGATTGTGATTTGGCTTATCGGTTACAGCTGGCGGGTTTTAAGGCAGAATTAGTCTCCCAGGCGATCGCCTATCATGATCGGACAACCTCAGGTAAAGGAACGTTTTGGCTACAGGTAATAGCAAGTCGTAAGCAAAAAAGTTTTCGAACCAAATTGTGGTCGGCTGTTAATCAGCAAATATTAATTAAAAAACATTGGCGAGCGTTATCATTAATTCAAAAAGCTCACGTTTTAGAACAAGAGTTGAAGTTACTGGGATACACAGTTGTGTTTGAATTTAAAATATTTCGTGCCCTAACTAAATATTGGCTTTCAGGCGATATTATTAAATAGCATATGACCGAGTTGTCAATCATTATTGTCTCGTGGAATGTTAAGGAAAAATTACGGGAAAATCTAACTGCACTATATCAAAGTGTTGGTGACTTAGGCTTGGAGGTATTTGTGGTTGATAACCATTCACATGACGGTACGGTTGCCATGATTCAACAAAGTTTTCCTCGAGTACGGCTAATCCCAAATAATCACAATCTCGGGTTTGCTAAGGCAAATAATCAAGCGCTTCGCCAAGCAGAAGGCAAGTATGTATTGCTGCTTAACCCTGATATGAAAGTGCTGCCTGACACTTTGCAAAATATGGTTAATTGGATGGATGCTAATCCTCAGGCCAGCCTGGCCGGTTGCCACTTAGTTGATCAAAATTTAAATACTATTTTACACGTACGGCAATTTCCTACGCTTAATGATCAATTAGCCATTGTCTTGAAATTGCCTCATTTATTCAAACATATTTTAAAAAATTATCTGCAAGAAAATTTTGACTATACTAAGGCGGCAAAGGTAGATTCGGTTAGAGGCGGCTTTTTTATGTTACGACAAAAAACGATTGAAAAAATTGGGTTGCTTGATGAGCAATATTTTATCTGGTTTGAAGAGGTGGATTATTGCAAGCGGGTGTACGCTCAAGGAGGCGAGGTGTGGTATACGCCTACGGCAACTTGCATTGATTATGTAGGACAGAGCTTTAAGCAAGTAAAAAACCGAACGACGCAAGCGTATTTTAAATCGAGTATGTTAAAATATTTTTTAAAGTGGCAGCCTAAATGGCAATATTATGTTTTGTTACTTGCTTGGCCATTCGGCCAAACATTGGCGTGGGTGGGTGGTTTGTTTCATTTTGCTCGAAAGGCTAAAACATAATATGATGAAAAAATTTATTTTATTTTTTGGTATACTTTTATTTACTGCTGGTTGCGGTAAGATTGAGCCTGCTCAAAAAACCATATTAACCCCAGGTCTGGATGGTATTAAGAAGGCTAGAGCGATAAACACTTCAAGCAGAGAACGAGCCGAAGAAATGAATCAATTGCTCGATGTAAAAGCGGCCACCGAAATTAAAATGGCTTCACCGGTCGCCAAAACTTATCTGGTAACCCGAGTGATTGATGGTGATACAATTGATGTAAGCATAAATCAAAAAAATGTCCGAGTTAGGCTGATTGGCATTAACACGCCAGAGACTGTTGACCCGCGTCGACCTGTAGAATGTTTTGGCCAAGAGGCTTCAAAAAAAGCCAAAGAATTACTTTTAAACAAAATGGTTAGTTTAGAGATGGATATTTCTCAGTCGGATAAGGATAAATATGGCAGATTACTACGCTATGTAAGAGTCGGCGATGTGTTTGTTAACCTTGAAATGATTACCCAGGGCTTTGCATATGAGTATACCTACATTACACCTTATAAATATCAAAAATCATTTAAACTCGCTCAAGCTGAGGCGCGAACTGCGAAGCGCGGTCTGTGGGCGGATGGAATTTGTGGTCAAAAAAACAGTACAACCAAAATCATTTCGGTAACCAGTACCACATCATCAATAAGCAAGACGTGTCTCATTAAAGGCAATATCAGTAGCAAGAAAGAAAAAATTTATCACATACCTAATTGTGTCTATTATAAAAAAACCGTTATTAATCCAACAGCAGGTGAAGAATGGTTTTGCAGCGAGGCCGAGGCTAAAGCAGCCGGATTTCGCAAGGCGTTAAATTGCACGTAACCGATATGTCTAAAGTCGCCGTTATTATATCGCCAAATTGGAGGGATTATGGTCGCAAATATTTGCCGGATTGTTTGGCGAGCGTACGAGCACAGCGATACGCAGGAGAAATTAAACTGTTTTTAATCGATAACGAAAGCACGCCAGAAAGCCTTGGTTTCTTAAAATCATTAGCACCTGAAGCAGAAATAATTGTTCATAAAAAAAACACCGGCTTTGCCGAGGCGCACAATCCGGCCATGGCCAGAGCGATTGAATCTGGTTGTAAATATGTTATTTTATTCAACATTGATACGATTGTTGAGCCAGAAGCAGTGAGCGAGATGGTTAAAACGGCTGATCAAAATGAACAAATTGGAGCGGTTCAGGCTAGGCTGATGTTGTGGCCAGACAAAACAAAAATCAACAGTTTAGGAAACTGCACTCACTTTCTTGGCTTTGGCTATTGTGCTGGGTATCGCGATGAAATATCAAGTCATTCACTCCAAAATGGATCAAAAATTTTTTACCCCTCCGGTGCAGCTGTTTTGTTTCGTGCAGATGTCTTAATGCAAGTTGGGCTATTCGATGAAGTGTATTGGATGTATGCCGAGGATCAGGATATTGCCTGGCGTATTTGGTTGGCAGGATATAGCTGTGTCTTAGCCGCTGATGCGGTAGTATTTCACAAATATGAATTTAGTCGCAGTACTAAAAAATATTATTGGATGGATCGGAATCGAATTATTACCATTATTAAAAATTATCATTGGCTGACTCTGCTAATTATATTTCCCGCCCTGGTTTTAATGGAATTTGGCTTGTTGTTTTTTTCACTTACCAATGGGTGGTTTGGACAAAAATTAGCGTTGTATGCTTATTTTTTACGACCCAAAACGTGGCAATATTTAGTTTACGCCAGACAAAAAACCCAATCCTTGCGCAAAGTGCCGGATAAGGCCATAATATCATTAATAAGTACTAGTATAGGCTATCAAGAAATCGATTCTTGGTCTAATCGGTTGGCAAATTGGTTTTTTACCTTATATTGGTCAATAATTAAGCCATTAATTAGATGGTAAGCGTAATATGGATTTGAGTATCGTAGTAGTTAATTTTAATACCAGAGAAAAGCTGGCAAGATGTTTAGAATCAATTGCCAAATCCGATTTGTCTGATTTAGCGACTGAGGTGATTGTGGTTGATAACCATTCTACAGAATATATTGGAGAAATGCCTCAAATGTCAGGTATTAGTCTTGCATTGATTAAAAATGACTCAAACAAAGGCATGGGTGCCGGTAATAATGTCGGCATTAAACAAGCGATTGGTGAATTTATTTTAGTGTTAAACCCCGATACTGGGTTAGCCTCGGACGCGATACGACACATGGTAATTTATTTAAAATTACACGACGCAGTCGGTGTGGTTGGTCCCAAATTGATTTATCCGGATGGTAGTCCGCAGGCATCCTGTTTTCATTATCCCAACATATTTTTGCCATTGCTAAGAAGAACTTTTTTTGGTAAACTTGCTCCCATACAGTTAGCGCATTTTATGATGACTGACAGTGATTTGAGAATACCACAAAGTGTTGATTGGGTTATGGGTTCTTGCATGATGTTTGCGAAAAAAGTTTTGGATCAGGTTGGTTTGTTTGATGAACGCTTTTTTATGTATTTTGAAGATACGGATTTATGCCGTCGGATTACTTGCGCTGGCTTCGGCGTTGTATATTTGCCCGAAGCAGTAGTAACGCATCATCATGGACGAGCCAGTGCCAAAGAACACTGGTATGTTTCCCCCTTTATTAATAAAATGTCACGTATACATATTGCCTCATGGTTGAAGTATTTTTGGAAATGGCGGCAGGGTAGGGCGTGATGCACTTTTTATGCAATTAATTTTTTTATTAATTTTTTTATTTATCGGCTACACCATTATTAAGGCGTGTGCCACATTTGCCCCATGGGTGCCAAGTTTTTCACGCGACCTCGATCGAGCTTTGCAATTAGCTGAACTGAAACCGGGTGAACGATTTTATGATCTTGGGTGTGGTAATGGTAAGCTAGTTTTTCATGCCGCCAACCATTATTTCGCCGATGCAGTTGGGGTCGAGTTGATGTGGCCATTATTCCTCTGGTGCAAAACAAAACAGTGGCTTATGCCGAGAACCTCAGCAACGTTTCATTTTGGTGATTTATTTAAACACTCAGTTAAGGATGCTGATGTGGTTTACTTATATGGTTTACCCAATCACATGACCGAAAAAATTACCAATAAATTAAAATCAGAGTTACCTGTCGGCGCGAGAGTTATTTGTTATTGTTTTCCGCTTAAAGATTTAGCGCCAGTGGCAGTAAGTCGCTCCAGTGAAATTGATTTACCAATTTATATGTATAAATTTTAATGTATGTCTCAATTTCGAATTAGAAAAGCCATTTTGCCCGTTGCTGGTTTCGGCACGCGTTTTTTACCCGCCACCAAGGCCATGCCTAAAGAGATGTTGCCGATTGTTGACAAACCCGCGATCCAATATTTAGTTGAGGAAGCAGTGGCATCGGGCATTGAGGAGATTATTTTTATCACTGGACGAGGCAAGCGAAGCATCGAAGATCATTTCGATTATTCGTTTGAGTTGGAGTACACTTTAGTGGAAAAAAATAAGACCGATTTACTTAAAGAAGTTAGACGCATTAGTGAGATGGCCAGCTTCGCTTATGTACGCCAGCCTTTGCCGTTGGGAGATGGTCACGCAATTTTATGCGCGCGCCATTTAATTGGCAATGAGCCGGTGGCTATAATGTTCGGTGATGATTTAGCCGATGCTCAGGTGCCCGCTTTAAAACAATTAATTGATGTTTATGAAAAGTATCAAGTTCCGGTCATTGCTTTAGCACAAGTACCACGTGAAGATGTACATCAGTTTGGAGTAGTGGGTTCGACAAAATTAGATGAACGAACCCACGAAATAAATCAATTCGTGGAAAAACCAAAAACCGAGGAAGCACCATCCAATGCCGCAGTGGTTGGAAAATATATTATCACTCCGGAAGTTTTGGATTACATTGAAGCATCAAAAAACGACAAAGGTGAAATCCGTTTGGCTAACGCATTTGTTCACATGCTTGAAGATAAAAAGCGGTTGATTGGCTACGAATATGAAGGAGTACGGCATGATTGTGGCGATAAATTCAGTTTTGTTCGTGCCACGATTGAGCTCGGCTTAAAACATCCTGAAATCGGCCACAAGCTTGATGCCTATCTCAAACAAAAGTTCGGTCAACATTAATTTAAAGCGAGACGGAATAAGCCGTCAACCTGATTAATTGTGCCGGAAACATATAAGGAATCACCCGTGGGGTTAATCGCTAAGCCGGTGATTTTTTCTGTGGTTAAGAGAGTAATGGTGTTATGCCGATCTCGTTCATCCAACTCTAGGCTGTTTACTTGGTGGGTGGTGGCATATACAATATAGTTTTTACTAGGATGCCACACAACACTAGTTATTGGCTGACTAATGCGAGTTAACAATCGTTTTTGGTTGTTGGCCGCATCAAATAAATAGATTTCATTAGCATTCCAATACAACAGTTGATTTTTGGCTACCCAAACACCATTTAAAAAACCAGCAAGTGATATTGTTTTTACCAAACGGTCACTACGGTTTAATAAATAGAGTTTGTTCGCCTTAGAATTAAGAAGCGCGATATAATTTATGGTTATATTGTGTATGGTAAGTGCTAATGCTTCCGGGGTGGGTAATGTTTCTACGATTTTTCCTGTTCGTTCATCTAAAATACTAATACTAGACCCACCTAATCCAAAAAGACTGATAAAAATTTGATTAGCTTGGTATTGAACGTCTATAATTTTTTCTTTTTGGTCGCTTGGCAGTTGATATATTATCGATACAGTGCCATTACTTAAATTGTATTCTAATAGTTGATTTTCTTTGATATAAATAATAGTTTGGTTATACCGGCCAAACACGAGCTTGCCGTCATGTTGGCCAATAAAGGCTTCGAGGTTGATCGGCTCTGCGTTGTTGGCAAGGTTATACAAGACATTATTAATTAAGACTTTTTTTTGATCGCTTGACCAGGTGATGTTGTCAATCGATGAAGTTGCTACCAGGTTGCCTGGGCCAGTAATTTCACGGTTAAGATAATAAACAGAGAGACCGGCAGCAGATTTCAGAGGCATAATTTCCGTGTTGGGTGAGGGTATGATTTGTGCCTGGCTCGTTTCTTCAATTAAATTGGCTTGGTCTTTTTTAAATAAAACAATATCTTCAGCAAAAGTAGTTTGACCAGGTTGGATAACTAATTGTTTTTGCCAGGGCCAGTAGCCATCAAGGGAGAGCGCAATGTTGTAGGTACCAGGTAATAGATTGGTGATTTTTGCAGGAGTGGTTTGATACCGATTCAAGAAACGCAAACGATCGCCGATGGTTTTTTGCTGCTGGCCATTGATAGAGATGGTTGCACCAGCAGGCGAAGTTTCTAACGCCATTGTTCCGGTTTTAATTAAGATACGGTTGGAAAAATTTAATTGATAGCCATTAGCATAAATAATCACTAAGGGAGTGATTATAAAAAAAGATAAAATAAAGGTGAGATAGAGCCAGCGTCTAGTGGCGAGGTTCATACGGTTATTCAACCCGAGTTATATTGGCACCCAGGGTTTTTAACCGGGTGTCAATTTGTTCATAGCCACGATCGATCTGGTAGATATTGTCGATTTCGGTTTTTCCATTAGCAATTAGACCAGCAATAATCATGCCTATGCCGGCACGCAAATCCGGACTGGTTAATTTATGTCCATAGAGCTCAGTTGGCCCGCTTACCACTACTCGATGTGGGTCGCACATAATAATATCGGCGCCCATCTGGGTAAGCATGTCAGTGTACAGCAGGCGACGATCGTAAATAGTTTCATGAATGATGCAACTGCCTGGGCACTGAGTGGCGAGGACAGTGTAGGGAGATTGCAGATCAGTAGGGAAGCCTGGATATTCATGAGTCTTTATGCCATAGCTACCCGTAAGTTTGCTGGGCAGGATCTCTAGCCAGTCGGCGCCAGCTTGCCAACGTACCCCTATTTTATGAAAGATGCTTAAAAGCGATTCAACGTGCTCGGGAATGCAATTAGTGATATGAAAATGTGAATTGCTGGCCGCTGCAAGAATAGCAAAAGTGCCGGTTTCGATGCGGTCTGGCATGATGGTGATATTGCCGGCTGAAATGGATTTTACCCCTTCAATTACCATGGTGGGCGTACCAGCACCAGTAATCTTGGCGCCTTGTTGGTTTAAATAGTTGGCTAAAAAAGGGATTTCTGGTTCGCAAGCACAATTTTTTAAGACAGTCGTGCCTTCGGCTAAAACCGCCGTCATCATCATGGTTTCGGTGGCAGTAACACTAATGGTGGTAAAGAAATAGGTGCACGCTTTAAGTTTTTTAGCCGCTAAACGGTAAAACCCGTTTTCTTCGGTTAATTCGGCCCCGAATTGAATCAAGCCATCTAAGAAAATATCAATTGGCCGTTTACCTGCACCAATGACACAACCGCCAGGATGTTGGAAAAAAACCTCACCGGTACGCGCCAAAATTGGTCCGACAAAAACGATTGAGGCCCGGAATTTATTTACAAATTTGGGATCAAGTTGATTTTTTTTAACTTCGGGTAGATGAATTTTGTACGTGCCATTGGTTTGCTCAATGGTTGCACCGATATCCTGTAAAATATCTAGAGATAATTTTACATCTTCAATTTCGGGTAAGTTAGAAATGGTAATGGGTTTGGACGATAATATGACTGCGGGAAGAACTTTAAGGGCAGAGTTTTTAGCGCCCTTAACTGCGATTTCACCAGCCAATTCATGCTTACCTTCGATAATAATTTTGTTCATAGGAGTATTGGTTAATATAAATATATTTTATTCTAATTTTAGATTAAATTCAAGTGTAGTGATTTGCTTATTGCAGTCCGGTCTGCTATGATAAAAGCACTTTGTTAAATTTAAATTATGATGAAACAAGAGCAAAAAAATGGGCTTTCGGTAATTAAAGTTGGTCTTGGCGTGCTAATTTTATTAGCGCTTTTAGGTGCTACTTTTTGGAGTGGAATGTGGTATAGCCAGTTAACCACTAAGCCAGGTAATATTTTATCTACAGAACAAAACAAAGAACGGCTCAGTCAAATATTAGGGCAAAAAACCAATGCCGATAAGTCATTGTCAAAAGAGGTTGATTTTAATTTATTTTGGGAAGTGTGGAATTTACTTAAAACTGACTATGTCAAGCAAGATACTTTAAATGAAAAGAATTTATTTTACGGCGCAGTTCGTGGTTTAGTCGCTGCAGCAGGCGATCCTTACACTATTTTTTTAGATCCTAAAGATTCAAAAACTTTCGCCGATGATCTTGCTGGTACCTTTGAGGGTATTGGTGCTGAAATTGGCATTAAGAAAGAACAATTAGTTGTTATCGCGCCATTGCCAGAAACTCCAGCCGAAAAAGCTGGCTTACGTGCAGGCGATAAAATTTTAGCTATCGACAAGCAGGCAACCATGGGCATAAGCGTGGATGAGGCAGTGAGTAAAATTAGAGGTAAGAAGGGAACCGTGGTAACACTAATTATTAATCGTCCAGGAGAAGACAAAAATAGAGAAATAAAAATCACGCGCGAAGTGATTATAGTTAAAAGTGTTAAGACCAATTTACGTAAAGACGGAGTGATGGTAATTACGATTACCAGTTTTAATAGTGATACGGCGTTGTTGTTTGAAAAGGCAGTGCAGGAAGCGGAAAAAACCAAACCCAAGGCAATTATCCTCGATTTGCGTAATAATCCTGGCGGATATTTAAATACCGCAGTTGAGGTGGCCAGTAATTGGATAGATAGCGGGCCAGTTGTTATTGAACAAGATTCTAAAAAGAACCGCCTGGAATATCCGGCTGTCGGTTTGGCTCGATTACAAAAATACAAAACCGTAGTTTTAATCAATCAAGGAAGTGCTTCGGCCTCAGAAATTGTCGCCGGAGCCTTGCAGGACGACAGTAAGGCCAGGATTATTGGCGCGCAATCATTTGGTAAGGGTTCGGTGCAAACGTTAGAAAAATTATCTGATGGCTCGTCACTTAAAGTAACTATTGCCCAATGGTTAACGCCTAAGGGTACAAATATTTCCGAGAAGGGCATTACCCCAGATCAAGCAGTTGAGCTAACCGCTGCCGATTATGAAAAAAGCAAGGATCCACAAATGGACGCGGCTATAAAATGGTTATTTCCCTTAGGTAAAAAATAATATTTTAAAAAAACCGCCTACACTTCAGTAGGCGGTTTTTTTATAGCCGGGGTAATTTATTCAGTCACCACTTCAACAAAGGTTATCTGGCGGAGTTTATTATTGAAACCAATAATATTCTTTTTGCCGAATTTTACTTTGCCAAGTTGGGTTGAAAATAAAGTGTCATCTTTGCCAATTTGGACATTCTTGCCGGGGTGAATCTTGGTGCCACGTTGGCGCATGATAATTGCCCCTGGTTTGGCAATCTCGCCGGCGTAAAGTTTGACACCAAGGCGTTGACTGTTCGAATCGCGGCCATTCGATGTTGAGCCGCCTGATTTTTTTGTAGACATACTAGTATTTTGCCCGCGGCCTCAAAGCCGAATAAGCCAATATTTAATAAATATTATTAAAATAAATAATATCGCGCTTTGCGATACCCTTATTTTTTACCATATGAGCAAAAGTATGTCAATAAGCGAGGTTTTTATGTAATTATTTTATTCAAAATTTGTAATATAATTATATAATGGCTAGATAATAACCGGCGTAGCGTAAAATTATAAAAATTTTAATATTAGCCAAAAATTTTGTATAAATCTTAATAAATTGGGAAAAAAATTAATAAACTCCAAATCGATAAAGTATATCTGAAATTGTCTAATAATGAGTAAAAGTTAAGCTATTGACATTATCTTTGTAAAATGTTTTAATTATAAATCTTTTTACCATGGTCTAATCTGACCGGAAAGGGGGTGGGTTCTTTGCAAATTAATTCAACCGACGAGCAGGAGGCTCGTCAAACTCAAACCGGAGATAATCCGGTGTGCCATATTTCAAACCTACATGTGGTCGACAACCAGACTCGCGTCAGAATCTTTACTGACGCCTGGAAATTTTTTTGGCTCGAGCACAAAAAAAAGGGTGAAAACTAGGGCACTGCCCAGGCGGGAGATTTACAATACATTTCAATGTACTGTAAATCTCCCGCCTATTTTATTTAATTTTAACTAAAAATAAAATATTTTATAGCACTCTTGACAGGAGAGTGCTAATAGCAGTAAACTGTTATTACTGCTTAAAGATAAAATGAATATGGAAAAGCGCGGTGAAAAAATCTTACTTGCTTTAATTAAGGAACATATCAAAAGCGGCCAACCGGTCGGCTCTGAAGTGTTAGTTAATAAATACAAGCTAGGTGTTTCATCTGCAACCGTTCGTAATGAATTGTCAGCTTTAGAGGAGGGCGGGATGATTATGCAACCGCACACCTCAGCCGGGCGCGTTCCAACTGAGGCAGCCTATAGGTTTTACTTGGAAAAAAACAAAGCCCGGAAATTAACCGATACGGAGGAACAGCAACTTAACGCACTCTTAACCGATACGGAGGAACAAAATCTCAAACAATTAGCCAAAACAGTGGCACAGCAAAGTGGCTTGGCAGTTATATGGGCTTTTCATCGACATAATTTATATTATACTGGCATTGCTAATTTTTTATCCCAACCAGAATTCAATCAGCCCAATGTAATTTATGATATTTCGGGTATCATCGATCGTATGGATGAGGTAATAGACCAGGTCTTTGATGAGATTTCTTTTACCCCAGAGATTTTACTTGGCTCGGCTAATCCGTTTAGTCCAGTATGTGCCACGGTGATTTCAAAATACCGGCACGGTAACCACACTGGCTTGGTTGGCATACTTGGACCGATGCGGATGTGCTATGAACGTAATCTTGCCATTGTAGAATATTTATCACAAAAATTAAATTCACCTATTATATGACCAATCAGTCTAAAATTGAACATCCGTTAGCCATTGTTGGTGCTTTCATCTTCAACGACCATGATGAGTTGCTCTTAATTTCCGCGCCAAAGTGGTTGGATAAATATGTCGTTCCAGGTGGCAAAGTTGAACTTGGCGAAACCATGGAACAGGCAATACGTCGCGAAATTAAAGAAGAAACTAATCTTGATTTGGAAGATTTAGAATTGATGGGTGTTTCAGAGCGAGTTGATTCTATGTCTGAAAATAATGCCGGAGTTAAGCACATGATTTTGATTGATTATAAAGCGAGAGTAAAGAAGCCACAGAAATTAAAATTAAATGATGAAGGTACTGAGTTTAAATGGCAAAAAATTGAGGATTGGCAGAACAATGATTCGGTTTATGCTGGCACGATGGGCAATATTAAAAAATACTTTCTTGACAAACCTGTAGATGAGTGGGAAGCACAATGCAAACGAGCCTTGGCCGATTATCAGAATTTACTCAAACAAACTACCAAAGAAAAAAATGAATTTATTAAATTCGCGAACGAGCGAATTATTAATGAATTTTTACCAGTGTATGATAATTTAAAACTATCTTTGGCACATATCGATGCGGCGGCAGAAAAAAGTAATTGGCTGGTTGGCGTGCAGTATGTTATTAAGCAATTCAGTGAGATTTTATCACGTCATGGTGTTGAGGAAGTAAAGACCGTTGGTGAAAAATTTGATCACAGCTCGATGGAAGCGATTGAGAATCAAATTACTGATGATGAAAAACAAGACGATGTGGTGGTTCGTGAAATTAAATCAGGGTACATGTTACATGGCAAGATAATTACGCCAGCGCGAGTAGTGGTTTATCACTACGAAGTAAAGGCTTAGTTATATATTAATTATTAAGGCCACCCCAGTGCATATTGCAGTAAGGTGGCACAGGGAGAAAACCATATGGCTCTCATCAAATGGACGCCCCTCCTTGAACCGTTCGAGGAGATGGACAAAGTGTTTCACGATTTTCTGCCAACAACCAGGCAGATGGGCTCTGGCTTTATGCCGGCCGTGGATATGTATGAAGATAAAGACAATGTGACCGTCGAGGCACAGTTGGCTGGTATTGATCCGGATCAGGTTAGTGTCTCGATCGAAAATGATGTTTTGTCAATTAAGGGAGAAGGTGAAAAAAAGAGCGAGGTTGAAGAAAAAAATTATTATCGTAAAGAAATTCGTCGAGGCAGTTTTTATCGCTCTATTCAATTGCCGACGCATGTTTTGGGTGACAAAGCCAAGGCAACGGCCGAAGATGGCGTATTAAAAATATCGATTCCCAAGGCACCAGAAACCAAGCCGAACACTATTAAGATTGAAACCAAGAAAAAATAATTGTCGGATGATACTTGGCCGAATATTCTTCGGTCAAGACTTGAGCCGAAAATTATGCAAATCGAATACGAAGCCACATTTTATCCAATCGACAAAGACGATATCCGCTCACGGTTGTTGGCGGTAGGAGCTGAATTGATTCGCTCAGAGTACGTGCAAGAGCGTTCGAATTATACTTTACCCAGTGGCCATGAAATTGCCGGCGGCTGGATTCGCGTGCGTAATGAGGGTGATAAAAATACATTAACGTTAAAAGTGGTCGATGGTGAAAAAATTGAGAATCAGCGCGAAATAACCACAGAAGTAAAAGATTTTAACGCAACGAAGCAGTTATTAGAGGCAATCGGCTGTAGACACAAAGCAACCCAGACAACCAAACGGGAATTGTGGCGCATCAAGAGTGTGGAGATTATGATTGATGAATGGCCCTGGCTTGAGCCGTTTGTGGAAATTGAAGGGCCGTCAGAAATAGCCGTGCGAAATATTGCAGAAAAGCTCGGCTTTGATTACAAACAAGCTCATTTCGGCGCTGTTGATTCTTTGTATGCCGCTAAATATGGTATTAGCAAAGAACAAATTAACACGACTGAGCAAGTTACGTTTGAAGGTGAAAATCCATTTAAATAATAAGTAATTAATTTTATGTCAAAAATTTTAGGCATCGATTTAGGCACAACCAATTGTGCTATGGCTATCATCGAGGGTGGCCAACCAAAAATCCTTGAAAATGCTGAAGGTGTGCGCACCACTCCTTCAATTGTAGCAGTCTCTAAAGCAGGTGAACGTTTAGTTGGTTTATCAGCAAAACGTCAGGCAGTAACTAATCCAGTTAATACCGTCTATGCAGTGAAACGATTAATTGGTCGTCGTTTTGGAGATGCAGAAGTGCAACGCGATTTAGGCGTAATGCCTTTTAAAATTGTAAAATCTGGTGATGGCGTCAAAGTGGTAATGACTGATAAAGAATATTCACCCCAGGAAGTGTCTGCTATGATACTGTCTAAGTTAAAGGCAGACGCTGAGGCGAAAACCGGGGAGAAAATTACTGAAGCTGTGATTACCGTACCGGCGTACTTTGATGATGCTCAGCGTCAGGCCACGAAAGATGCGGGCAAGATTGCCGGCTTGGATGTAAAACGCATTATAAACGAGCCAACCGCCGCTGCTTTGGCATATGGTTTTGATAAGAAGGCCGGCCAGCAGATTGTAGTTTACGATTTGGGTGGTGGCACTTTTGATATTTCTGTTTTAGATATTTCCGCTGACACGGTTGAAGTGAAATCTACCAATGGTAATACGCATTTAGGTGGTGAAGATTTCGATATGCGGATTATTAATTGGATTATTGAAGAGTTTAAAAAGGATCAAGGTGTTGATTTAAGTAAAGACACCTTGTCATTGCAACGCATCAAGGAGGCGGCAGAAAAAGCTAAGATAGAGTTGTCGACCGCCATGGAAACTGAAATCAATCAGCCATTTATTACTAGCGATGCTAACGGACCAAAGCATTTGGTAATGAAAATGAGTCGAGCTAAACTTGAATCATTGGTGATGGATTTGGTTGAAGCAACTTTAGAGCCAACCAAGGCCGCCTTAAAAGATGCTGGCTTAAGTGTTGGTCAGATTCAAGAAGTGGTTATGGTTGGGGGCATGACCCGTATGCCCTTAGTCTTACAAAAAGTGAAAGATTTTTTTGGTAAGGAGCCACATCTTGGTGTAAATCCGGATGAAGTAGTTGCCTTAGGTGCTGCAGTGCAAGCTGGTGTACTTCAAGGCGAGGTAAAAGATGTGTTGTTGCTAGATGTCACCCCCTTAACCTTAGGTATTGAAACTATGGGTGGTGTTTCTACCGCGTTAATTGAGCGCAACACTACGATTCCTACTTCAAAATCACAAGTATTTTCAACCGCTGCCGATAGCCAGACGAGCGTGGAGATCCATGTATTGCAGGGTGAACGGCCAATGGCAACGGATAATAAATCCTTAGGACGTTTCATCTTGGATGGTATTCCACCAGCACCTCGTGGCGTGCCTCAGGTTGAAGTTAAATTTGATCTCGATGCAAATGGCATCTTGAATGTTAGCGCTCGAGACAAGGCTACTAATAAAGAACAAAAAATTACCATCACTTCATCTTCTGGATTATCCAAAGAAGAGGTAGAGCGGATGAAAAAGGAGGCCGAGTTGCATGCCGACGAAGACAAAAAGAAAAAAGATCAGATTGAAATAATGAATCAGGCCGAGTCGGTTGTATTTACCACAGAAAAACTTTTGAAAGAATCTGGTGAAAAAATGAAGCCCGAAGACAAGACCGAGCTAGAGGGTAAGTTGGATGAATTAAAAAAAGCTAAAGAGGCGGGTGTAGCTGATACGGTCAAACAAAAGATGGATGAACTTTCAACCGTTGCACAACGTATTGGCGCAGCGATGTATCAGCAAGCGGATAGTGTTGCCAATGATAGTCAGGGCAAAGCTGGACCAGCAGGAGAAGAACCAAAGAAAGAAGATGGTCCAGTTGAGGGCGAGGTAGTACAATAGTAGTATTTTCATACGTTGTCCAAAACTTTGGACAACGGCTTGAGAATAGTAATAAAATTTTAACTATCAAAAAAATCAATGGCCAAGGATTATTATAATATATTAGGGGTGGACAAGGGTGCATCGGCGGAAGAAATTAAAAAGGCTTTTCGGAAAAAAGCCCACGAATATCATCCCGATAAACCGCATGGCGATGAAGCTAAGTTTAAAGAAATCAATGAAGCCTATCAAACATTAAGCGACGTGAATAAGCGGGCGCAGTACGATCGATTTGGTTCAAACTACGAACAGGCGCAGCAAGGTGGTTTTGGCGGCTTCAACGGTTTTAATCAGGGACAAGGTGGTGTTGAATTTGATATGGGTGATTTGAGTGAGATGTTCGGCGGGTTCGGTGATATTTTTGGTTTTGGCGGCGGACGTGGCAAGGGTCGTTCGCAACGCGGCAAAGACATTGAGGTAACCCTCTCTCTCAAATTTGAAGAAGCAATATTTGGCACGGAAAAAGAAATCGGTTTGAAAAAGGCGGTAGTGTGCGGTCATTGTCATGGTAATGGTGCAGAACCCGGTTCAAAAATTGATACCTGTCAGACCTGTCAAGGCACAGGTCGAGTAGTACGTATACAGCGAACTATTCTGGGTAATGTACAGACTCAATCAGTCTGCCCAGATTGTCATGGTGAAGGCAAGTCTTACAGTCAAAAATGCCGCCAATGCGGAGGTAACGGAGTTGAGCACAAGGTTGCCTCAATCAACGTAAAGATCCCCGCAGGTGTGGATAATGGCTCGGTGATTAAATTAGTAGGGCAGGGCGAGGCAGGTTTACACAGTGGCGGTATGGGTGATTTATATTTACATATTCGAGTTGAAACGAGTAAGCAATTTGAACGCAGGGGAGATGATATACTCGACCGAGTAGAAATCAGCATGACACAGGCTGCTTTAGGTGCTAAAATAGAGGTGCAAACCTTAGAAGGCGTCATTACCCTAAAAATTCCCGAGGGCACACAATCCGGTAAGGTATTCATATTGCGGGACCGCGGCGTGCCTCGACTAAAGAGCAAAGGCAGGGGTGATCAGTTAGTGACAGTGGTAGTTAAAACTCCCACTAATCTATCCCGACATCAACGTCAATTATTAGAACAAATAGGTTTATAATTATCACATATAATCAATCATTATGTGTAGCGAATTTAAAACATCCCTTTTTGAAGAACCTTTAATCATCGACTACACGGCGTTGCTTAAGGAGGCAAGAGATTTTTCGCCAGAGTTAAAAAATGCCATAGAAGGTGTGATTAATGAAAAGATTGGCAATATTGCCAGGCGAAAAAACATTATTATATCATCGAGCTGGTTATACGAAATTGAAGATAGGCTTAATCATGATAATCCAGCAACAATAAATTCTGATTTACGTAAAATTATTTTAAAGCTGCTAATAAAAATTACAAACAGTAACTTGGGCGTAAGTTCAGACAATAAAGAATTAAAACTATTACTTCATAATTTAACTTTGGAAGATAATAATGCTGATCTAATAGAAAAAGGAGCACACCCGGCCTTGGTCGGACAATACGGCGATGGGCACCAAGAAATTAAGGAGATTCTTGGCACAAATCCTTACATAAAAAATCATGGTAGAGGTAAAGAAGATGATATTGGCCATATTTATCGAACTAAGGGAAGTAGACGAGTGAATGGTAATTCTTCAAAACAGGTAATAACCGATCCAAATCAAGAATGGCTAAAAACACATGAGCGGGAAAAAGAGAAGGCAGAAGATGAATTAAGAAAACTTCGTTTTGGATAACTATAAACCAAAAAAAATGAAAACACGATTAAAATATTTTTTTCTCATTTCAGTCGGTTTTTTTATTGGTCTAAGTGCAATTGTGCTGCAACCCAAAACAATTGCTAATGTTTTGCAGTTAGATGAACAGGCGGCAACGGTATTGGCAATAAATAAAGTATCACCTGCGGTGGTAAATATCGATCTTTTTGCCGATCAAGTAGTAACAAAGCAAGATGAATTAACGGGTCAGTCTAAAAGCGAAAAGCAAACTAAAAAAGTCGGTTCGGGAACTGGTTTTTTGGTTTCAGCCGATGGTTTAATCTTGACCAATAAACATGTTATTCAAGTAGATAACCCTTCTGCGGCAAGTTATCGGGTTACTCTACATAGCGGTAAAAAATACTACGCGCAACTTATTGGCAATGATCCGTTAAATGATTTAGCGGTTATTAAAATTTTTGATAAAAAATTACCGTTTGTAGAGTTGGGTGATAGTGATAAGTTAACCGCTGGGTTATCTGTTATTGCCATTGGCAATGCGCTCGGTATTTATCAGAATTCAGTTACCAAGGGCATTGTGAGTGGTTTAAATCGGGATATTGTGGCGAGCGATCAATCGGGCAATGCAGAAAATTTGGGTAACATCATTCAGACTGATGCAGAAATAAATGTTGGCAATTCGGGCGGGCCGTTAGTTGATCTAAATGGTAAGGTGGTTGGCGTGAACGTTGCCACAGATCTTTCCGGTGCCTCAATTGGCTTTGCTATACCAATTAACGATGCGAGGCCAGTAATACAAAGCGTTTTAAAATCGGGACGAATAATTCGACCACGACTGGGAATAAGATATTTAACGTTAACCCCTGAAATAGCCAAAGAAAATAAATTGGCGCGTGATAGCGGAGCCTGGCTAAATACAAGTGAAACAGGCGAATCGCCGATTACACCTGGTTCTCCAGCTGAAAAAGCTGGCCTTAAAACTGGGGATATTATTTTTGAAATCAATGGCAAGGCGCTGTCGGAGGCCAACACTCTAATAAGTTCTACTCAAAAACTAAAACCAGGTGACAGTATAAAATTGAAAGTTTTTCGTGATGACAAGGTAATAATACTGCAGGCAATATTAGATGAGTTTATGATTAACTTGCGTTCTTAATCTTTCTCAATTATAATAGAAGTAGAAATCCACAGTGATGGGGATTTCTCTTGTAGTAGAATAAAAAACCTTATGATTGAAATCACAAATCTCGTGAAAAAGTTCGGACACCACAAGGTGCTCGATAATGTGAGTTTTACTGTTTCTAAGGGGGAAGTGCTTGGTTTACTAGGGCCGAATGGTGCCGGTAAATCGACCACCATGAAAATTTTAACCACTTTTTGGTTACCGACCAGAGGCAGTGTTAAAATTGACGGGCTTGACGTTAACGAACAGCCATTGGCTATTCGGAAAAAAATTGGGTATTTGCCCGAAACAGTACCATTGTATGACGAAATGCAGGTGCGTGAGTATTTAAAATTTGTTGCGGGTGTTCGTAAAATACCAAAAGAGAGGGTAAATAGTCGCTTACGAGAAGTGGCTAAGCGGTGCGGTTTAGAAAAAGTCTGGAAACAGCCAATCGAGGAACTTTCAAAAGGATATCGACAACGGGTCGGTTTGGCTCAGGCGATTATTCATGATCCAGAAATTTTAATTTTAGATGAACCAACCACCGGACTCGACCCGAATCAAATAGTTGAAATTCGTGAACTTATTAAAGAACTAGGTAAAGAAAAGACAGTAATTTTTTCCACTCATATATTAACCGAAGTCAGTGCTACTTGCGATCGTGTGATTATTATTAATCAGGGCAAAGTAGTTGGCGAAGGAAAACCGGATGATCTCACTAATGCGCTGGGCGGGAAGAATACGGTGGTTGTTAAAGTAAGCGGACCAGCCGATGAAATTGTTCGACAGGTGCAGGCCTTGGCTGGAGTTGAAAGTGCAAGCATTGTTGAACGCGGATTGAATAATCAAACTATTTTGGAAATCGTACCCAAGCCGCAAGCTGAAATTAGAGACGAGATCCTTAAGGTTATCATCGGAGGTGGTTGGCAGTTGATTGAATTTAACCAAAAAGCTGCATCGCTTGAGGATGTATTTAGAACTTTAACTAAATAATATGACTATCAACAAAGCCTATTTAGAAACGGTCTATATCTTGGGCAAAAAAGAACTGGCGTCATATTTTAATTCGCCGATCGCTTATATCTTTATCGGTGCATTTTTGCTGGTTGGAAATTGGTTATTTTTTACCAATTTTTATTTGATCAATGAGGCAAGTATGCGGCAATATTTTAGTTTTTTGCCGTGGATGTTTATGTTTTTAGCCCCGGCTATCACCATGCGTTTGTGGGCCGAAGAAAAAAAATCTGGTACAATCGAATTTTTGCTTACGTTGCCGATTACCAACTTTCAGGCCGTATTAGCAAAATTCTTAAGCTCCTTAGCCTTTATCGCAATTGGTTTATTGCTTACATTAACATTACCAATTTCAGTTGCACAAATCGGGCATTTAGATTGGGGGCCAGTCATTGGCAGTTATTTAGGCGCATTACTTTTAGCTGGAGCATATTTAGCCCTGGGTCTATTTATTTCGGCATTAACTAAAAATCAGATTATTTCATTTGTGTTAGCGTTGTTTGCCAGCTTTGGTTTTTATATAATCGGTTCTGATTTTGTGGTCGCTAGCGCCCCACAATTATTCGTACCGATTTTTAGTTTTCTTGGGTTGGGTAGTCATTTTCAGACAATTGCCAAGGGCGTAATCGACACTAAAGATTTGTTTTATTACTTATCATTTATCCTGTTTTTTCTCTGGCTCAATCACCGAGTGATTGAACAGCGGAATTGGCAATAACGTTTATCAGTATGAAATTAACTAAACAATTAAGCGCCTGGCAAAAACAAACTAACTTCGGCATAACCATCGTATTAGTAATCGCTGTTGTGGCGATGCTTAATTTTTTTGCCAACGAGATTTTTTTTCGCTTCGATTTAAGCCAAAATAAAAGCTATACCTTATCAACGGTTAGTAAAAATTTGGGCAAGAATCTAGATGATGTTATAACCATTAAAGCTTTTATCAGTGATAATTTACCCAGCCAATATTTTACCGCCAAGCAAGAGGCCTTGGACTTACTCAATGAATACGAGCGGTATGGCCGAGGTAAAATTAAAGTGTTATTTTTAACACCCAAGACTGATCAAGAAACAGCCATGGCCATGCAACGTCAAGGCATCCCCCAGGTTCAATTTAATGTAACAGGCAATGATAAATTTGAAGCGGTAAATGGATTTTTTGGCATCACTATTGCCTATGGCGGTGATCAAGAAGTAATTCCTGTTGTACAGCCAGGTGATAATTTAGAATATCAAATTACAACCGCTATTAAAAAATTAACCAACAAAGAGGGATTGAAAATCGGTTGGTTAACGAGTAATCAAACGTTGAATACACAAAATGAAGTAAATACCGTTTATAGTGAACTGTCCAAGCTCTATACCATAACTGATGTCGATTTAACAAAGGAAAAGGACGTGCCAGCTGGTCTGAAATCGTTAATTATTGCTGGTCCAAAATTAAAATTTGAAGCCAAGGAATTGGCTGCAATTAAAGCCTACCTTGGCCGAGGTGGCTCAGTTTTGTTGTTAGCCGATGGTGTTAAAGTTGATCAAGGCTTGGTCGCTGCTACTCAGGATTTAGGACTTAATGGATTACTAAATGAATACGGTTTACATTTAAATCAGAATCTAGTCATGGATTCACAGCAAGGTATCGCTTCGTTCAATTCTGGTTTTATGGTTATAAATTTGCCCTATCCATATTGGCCAAGAATTTCTGCGAACGGTTTTGATCAAAAAAATCCAGCCGTATCAAAATTGGAAAATCTTGTCTTGCCCTGGGTAAGTAGTATTGATGTTACCAAGGAAAAGTTACCAGCTAATTCGACTGCTGATCTTTTAGTAAAGTCGTCCAATAAAGCGTGGTTGGCTGCCGACAAACCAGACTTAAACCCCACCAACACGATTAAGCCAGGTAAATATGCGCAGTATAATTTGGCAGTTGCGGTAGCTGGCCAGGGGCAAAATCTCTTCCGTTTAGTGGTAGTCGGCGATAGCGACTTTATTAAAGACAATCTTTTATCCGTGGGCGATAATGCCACCTTTTTCTTAAATTTAGTTGATTCAATTAGTCTAGATGGTGATTTAATGGCCATTAGAGCTAAGGCTGCACAAAGTAGTCCAATTGATAAAACATTGAGTGATGGTACTAAAAAAACCATTCGGTATGCTAACGTTTTTGGTATTACTATTTTGGTAATCAGTTTTGGCATTTATCGGTATTACGCCCGAAGGCGAAAAAAGACTAACGAACTTGAGGATTAAACCATGAAAATAGTGAAGTTTTCCGCTCTTTGGTGTGCTGATTGTATTGTCATGCGACCAATGTGGCAGGAAATAAACAACGTTTATCCGGACATTTTAATAGAAGAATTTGACATTGATGATTATCCGGATGTAGCTAAGACACTAGGTGTTGTTAAAGCGCCCACTACCATATTTTATGGTAGTGATGAAATTGAATTGACTCGATTGATTGGGATTCAAAATCAGCAAACGCTATTTGATTATATAAAACGATTAAGTGAAACATAATTATGACTACACAAGCAAAACAAAACGCCTGGTTGGGCGGAATATTAGTCGGTTTGATCGTTCTAGCCGTACTCTATCAAGGGCCATATCGTCAATGGCAAGTAAGTAGGAGTGAACCGATAAATGTGTTTAGCGGAATTCAGACCGATGATATTAATCGCATGACAATAGAAGTAAATGGCAAGACCATTGAATTAATCAAAAAAGATAACGGCTGGGAGTTTCCCGACCAAGCACATGCCTTTCCGTTGGAGCAGTCATTTGTAGTCCAGGCCATTGACCGTATCAAGGCCGCTGCCAAGGCCAAGGTGCAATTAGTCAGTACCAAGAAAGAAAAGCAATCAGAATTTGGTGTTGGTAGTGAGGGCTCAACGGTTAAACTGTTTCAGGACAACAAGGAAAAAGTCGCTGTAGTCATAGGTAGTACGGCAAAGGATTATGTCAGCACCTATCTCCGTCCAATTAAAGATGACAATACATATAAGCTTGATGGAATAAGTTTGGCCGTTTTTTATACGCCAGATTGGCGCAGTAAAGAAATTGTTAAATTCGATGTTAAATCTATTAATAACGCAAGGCTGCAAACACCCAAAAGTGAGATCAAATTAACCAAAACTGGAGAGGATTGGTTTGCGGGCAAGGTTAAATTAAACAAAATCAAGGTAGAATCACTTCTTTCAACGTTATCGAATCTTTTTGCGGCTGATATTCCGGAACAAAAATTTGAACCAAGTGGGTTAGCGAAGAGTTCGCTTATTATTCAAGTGGGCGGCAAAGATGCCAATATCACGGTTATGGTTGGTAATAAAAACAGTAAAGGTGAATTTTACGTAAAAACAGGGGACAGTGATCGAATTTACTTGATTGGCGGTGGTGATCAAGCGTCATTAAGTAAAAATTTAAATGAGTTGAAATAAATATCAAGGGGTAAATAAAAAATGAAGCTGGAAAAATCTAGCTTCATTTTTTGTTTCATGATATTATGGTATAATATTAAAAATAGAATTCATTATGCAATACCAAATAATAACAATCGGAGGAGCGACAGAAGACATATTTCTCTATACTAATGAAGGAGTCTTAATTCATAATGATCATGATGTTGTTAGGCCAAAACTATTAGGCTTTACTTATGGTGCCAAAATTAAAATCGACCGTTATTTCAGCTCGGTGGGTGGAGGTGCAGCAAATACTGCAGTTTGTTTGAGTCGACTTGGCTTTAAGACCGCAGCTGCAATTGCGATAGGCAAGGATGATCGTGGGGCTAATATAATTTCTCAATTAAAACAAGAAAAAGTGGCTACGGGTTTGGTGCAAAAATTTAGCCACGAGATTACCGGCATGTCTTCTATTGTGGTAAATAATAATTTTGAACATGTAACGTTTTCCATTCGAGGCGCAAATACACAATTGGAAATTACCAATCGAGTAAAGCGCAAGTTAGGACAAACTGAATGGATTTATCTTACATCTCTTTCAGGTAAATGGCAGCATAGCCTTGACCAAATTTTTTCCTTACCTGACGTAAAAGTCGTTTGGAATCCGGGCAATGTTCAACTGAAAGCAGGAAAACAAGCTTTATCAAAATATTTAAAACAAACACATGTTTTGATTTTAAATCACGACGAAGCAAGAGCATTAGTACATTCAGATAAACGCTATGTCCGCAAACCCTTACGGTTCTATGATGATCCAGCGCAACTAATCAAAGTAATTAACGGTTGGGGACCGCAGATTGTGGTAATTACATTAAGCGATAAGGGTGCGGTCGGCTGTACTCATAAACAGTGCTATCATGTGCCAAGTATTAAAGTGCGTCATCATATCAATACTGTTGGCGTGGGCGATGCCTTCGGCTCAACTTTACTAGCTGGCTTAATATGGCACCCTGATGATTTAGCTAAGGCGATGCAACTAGCAGCTAAAAATGCTGCAGAGATTGTAAAAAAATTAGGCGCGCAAACGGGGCTACTGCGCCGGAAACAATTAATCGAAGAATAATATATGTTTATCCGCAATAAAAAAACCGTGCATGTTGAGATGTCAGCTCGACATGCCCATTTAACAAAAGCTCATTTTGAAAAGTTGTTTGGCAAGGGTGCAGTTTTTTCAGTTTTACGAGCACTTTCGCAACCAGGAGAATTTGCCAGCAGCTTAACACTTGACGTAGTTGGCAAGCATGGTGAATTGAAATCGGTTCGAATTCTTGGTCCGTTACGACCATATAGTCAAGTCGAAGTATCATATACAGATGCACGTGCGCTAGGTGTAGTGCCACCTATTCGGGAGAGCGGTATGCACGATGGCACGCCTGGTGCTACGCTGGTTGGCCCTGCTGGCTCGGTAACGATTAAAAAGGGGGTGGTGGTTGCTAATCGACATATTCATTGTTCTACGGCGCAAGCCAAGTCGCTTCGTTTGCGACATGGGCAATTTGTTAAGATAAAAATCGCTGGCGCGCGTGCTGCGGTGTTAGATCGAGTTATGATTAAAGTTAATGATAACTACGACTGGCATTGCCATCTCGACACAGACGAGGGGAATGCGGTTGGCATAACCAAGGAGAATGATCTTGCCGAAGTAATTATTTAATATGCCCAACACATTAGTTTTAAATGCCGGCTCAACTTCTATTAAGTATAAACTTTTTGACGAAGTGGAAAAGGAATTAGCGCAAGGCCAGGTTAACACCGTCAAAGATTACCCCTCAAGTTTTAAGCAGATTTTACGACAAGTAATCAAATTTGGTGAAATCAGCTTAGTTGGTCATCGGGTCGTACATGGTGGGTGGCGCTTTACCGAACCGACCATAATTGGACAAACAGAACTCGCTGATCTAGCTGAATTTAACCATCTTGCCCCTTTGCATAATCCATATAATTTTGAAGGTATTAAAGTGGCTATGGAGTTTTTGCCTGAGTCAAAAAACGTGGCTGTGTTTGATACTGGTTTTTTTGCTGAATTACCAGATGAAGCCAAGACCTATGCTATTCCTAATAAGGTGAGCGAACAATATCATTTACGTCGTTATGGCTTTCATGGCATCTCCCATAATTATGCCATGTTAAATGCGGCAGAAATTTTTAATATAAAATTACATTCGTTAAATTTAATTAGTGTACATTTAGGTGGTGGCTGTTCAGTCGCTGCTATTAAAAGAGGCAAGGCAATAGATATCTCCAATGGATTTACTCCTAATGAAGGGCTGATTATGATGAGTCGTAGCGGTGATATTGACTCTGGTTTGGTGTTAGAACTGTTACGACTTTTACCCGGAACAATCAACGCCGAAAAAGTTGAAGCATTAAATCATTTATTAAATTACGAATCAGGTATTAAGGGGTTATCTCCCCGTGATCATGATTTTGTCGAGCTGTTGCGTTCGGTTAGTTTAAGTCAATCAGCCGCCACGCGGGCATTTAATTTGTTTGTCTATCGAATTGTTAAATATGTCGGTGCTTATTGGGCGGTGTTAGGTGGGGACGTGGATGGTATAGTCTTTACCGGTGCCATTGGTGCTGGGCAAGCTCAGACACGTAACGCCATTATGCGCCGTCTAAAATTTTTATCTGGCATCCCCACGATTGTAATAAAACCGAATGAAGAGTTGCTTATCGCCCGACAGGCCCGCACAATTGTTTAAATATGATACGTAAAATTTTACACAACAAGACTTCAAGCATAGCAGCGGCCGCTTTATTTGTGGCCGCTTCTTCGTTAGTTTCTCGAGTACTTGGCTTGGTTCGTGATCGCATTTTAGCCGGCAGTTTCGGTGCAGGCGATACCTTGGATGTATATTAT
>Ga0194044_10000151_pt1 | contig 29648 bp, 26 predicted proteins | sample JunL4417m_MetaG_FD_155460 | JGI IMG/M metagenome (GOLD analysis project Ga0194044, IMG submission 155460) | Anoxic zone freshwater microbial communities from boreal shield lake in IISD Experimental Lakes Area, Ontario, Canada - Jun2016-L442-17m | ecosystem: Environmental > Aquatic > Freshwater...
CCCCAGCGAATGAGCCACTCGAACTTCGTGGAGATCGTCCAGGCGCGGAAGTTCTCCACGACCGTCAGTGTCGGGAGAAGACCGAGATCCTGATGGACGAAGCTCATCCCGAGCTCCGACGCCGATCCGGTGCGCACCGGCAGCTTCACCGGGCGACCATCGATCTCCAGCTCGCCTCCCGGGTCGGGGTGATGGTAGCCGGAGAGGATCTTGATGAGCGTCGATTTGCCGCACCCGTTCTGGCCGACAAGGCCGTGGATCTCTCCGCGTCGGATGCTCACATCCACCGCGTCCAGGGCTCGCTGTCCACCGAACGTCATGGACATGGTGCGCACCACGAGCGCCTGTGCAGGATCCACGGCCTTGTCTCCCTCTACTCAGGTGGTCTCGAGACTGCTTACTGCAGTCCCCAGAGCGTCTTGTACTCGGCCTGGTACTCGCCAAAGCCAGCGGAGAACTCCGCGGGCACGCCGGCCTCGGCGGCGTTGTCCACGGTGAACATGCGGAACGGGTTGTTGAGGTACTCGCCGACGGCGCCGTTCACCGGGATGTCCTGCCCGTCGATGATCCGCATCTCGGCGTCCGCGATCGCCCAGCCGGCCCAGTTCAGGCAGTCGCCGAAGGTCATCTCGACCTTGCCCTCACGGACGAAGTCGATCACGAACGGATTGGCGTTGAAGCCGATGATCTTGACCTTGTCCGCGGCGTTCGCGGCGGTGACGCCCGGCACGACGAACTGCGTCATGGCGTCGTAGATGCAGGCGACGTAGGTCAGCTCGGGGTCGGCCACGATGGCCGACTGCACCTGCGGCTGGATCTTGGTGCCCCACTCGGGGACCGTGACGTTGAAGTACGTGAACTGGACCTCCGGGCCATACTTCTCCAGCTCGGACGTAAAGCCGTCGTGCACGGCCTGCGTCGAGACGATCTCGTCGGAGCCTATGAGCAGCACGTGAGCCGTGTAGTCATGCGCGATGATCCAGTCGGCAAGCACCTGGCCGGCCTTCGTGTAGTCCTGCGGCAGGTTGTAGTCCACGTACGGCACCGTCTGCTCGAAAGCCGTGAGGTGCGACGCGACGACCTTGATCCCGGCCTTCTGCGCTTCGTCGATCTGCGGCTTCAGGGAGTTGGGGTCGGGCCCGGCGAGCAGGTCGATCACGTTGACCTTCTTCGTGATGCCCTGCTGAAAACCCTGCTGATACTGCGAAAGCTGGCCCTGGTTGTTCCACGTCGAGAACGGATAGCCGACCGCCGTGGCAGCCTCCTTCATGCCGGTCTCGATCTGCACGTAGAACGGGTCGGTGCCCGTACCGGGGATGCTCAAGATGGACTTCCCGGCCATCGCCGCCTTGGCGTCGAAGGCCGGACCTGGGGCCGCGAACGTCGGCACGTCGGTCATCCCCGCGAACGCCGCTTCCGCGGCCGCCTGGTTGGTGGTCTGCGCGCCGCCGCTGGAGGCCGAAGCCGATGGCGCCGCTGTTTCCTCTGTCGTCCCGCCGCAGCCGATCGCCGCGAACGCGACGACCGACAGGCACACGATCAACACGAGTGCCAAAATGCCGTACCGCCTGCTGTTCATCCCGCCCCCTGTCTGACGCTGTTGCGGGCGATCATCGAGTGTGATCCTCCCGCCTAAACGATCCGACCCACTAGACCATGACTCGCCAGACCTGTCAACAAACTCCCCGCGAGCCTGAGATGGATGCCATACAACACGACCTCAGGCGGTCGCCGCCTGGACTTCGGGCACGAGCGGAGCGCCGACTCACGGCACGATGATCGTCCCCGTCTTGCCCGCCAGCGCCTCGGCGGCCTTGTCGAGGGAGCTGATGATCGCCCGCGCCCCGCCCTCTTCCACGAACTTGATGGCCGAAGCCACCTTGGGACCCATGCTGCCGGCCAGGAAGTGGCCCTCGGCAGCGAGCCGCTGCGCTTCCGCGACGGTCACTTCGCCGATCGGGGCGGCGTTCGCCTTGCCGTAGTTCAGGAAGGCGTGCTCGACATCGGTGAGCATCATGAAGGTGTCCGCGCCGATCTCCTGCGCCATGACCTCGCCGGCGCGGTCTTTGTCGATGACCGCCTCGAGCCCCTGGTAGTCGCCTTTGGCGTCCTGCATGACAGGGATGCCGCCACCGCCCGAGGCGATCACGATGATGCCCGCGTCCAGGATCCGGCAGATGGCCCGGGCCTCGACGTTGAGGCTGGGGATGGGCGAGGGTACGCAGCGCCGCCAGCCCATCTCGGCGCCCGGCTTGACCTCTTTGACGACGTACTCCGGATGCTCGGCCTTCAGCGCCCTGGCTTCCTCCGCGGTGAAGAAATTGCCGACTGGTTTGGAGGCCGTGTCGCCGCTGAACTCGGGGTCGTCGGGGTCGACGAGCACCTGGTTGACGACCGCGATCACGTCCAGATCCACGCCGCGAGCCTTGAGGTGCTTCTGCATGGTGTTCTGCAGCATGTAGCCGATCTGGCCCTGGGTCATCGCTCCGATGACGTCCAGCGTCTGCACGGGCACCGTGTCCCTGGCGGCCTCCATCTCGACGCTCAAGTTGCCCGACTGGGGCCCGTTGCCGTGCGTGATCGCCAGCCAGTCGCCGGGACCGAACTCACTGACGATCGCGGCGAGCTGTCTGGTGGTCTTCTCGCAGTTGTCGAACTGCTCAACTGTCGTGCCGGCCTCATGGGCTTGTTTGATGGCGTTGCCGCCAAGAGCAACGAGCAGCTTCATTCACACCTCCACTTCTGTCGTTCGATCCATACACCGCGGGACACCGTGCCTTCACGGCGCGCCTGGGTGCGTTCCCCTGGCCGGCCGCGAGGCGCTCGCGGCCGGCCAGGGGAACGCGGAAACACTATCAGTCGGTCAGCCGTTCATGATGATCGACATGACCCCGTTCTGCGCGTGCATGCGGTTCTCGGCCTGGTCGTAGACCACGGAGTGCGGTCCGTCGATGACGGCGTCGGTGACCTCGAAGCTGCGGTCGCACGGCAGGCAGTGCATGTAGATGCTGTCGCGATTGGTGAGCTCCATGATCTTCTCGTCGCAGATCCAGTCCTTGTTGGCGTCGAAGAGCTCGTCCTGGGCCTTCCAGTCGGCTTCCTTGTCGGGAGTGGCGAAGTACTTGAGCGAGGGCCAGCACTTCGGGTAGACGACGTCGGCGTCCTTGAAGGCTTCCTTCATGTCGTTGGTCTCGGTGAAGGAGCCGCCGTAGCGGGCGACGTTGTCTTTGGCGTGCGCGATCTGCGCCTCGTCGAGCTCGAAGCCCTGGGGATGCGCGAACACGACGTGGGCGCCGAACAGCGAGCTCACGGCCATCATCGAGTGCGGCACGCTGACCGGCTTCCTGCGACTCGGAGAGTAGGCCCAGCTGATGACGACCTTCTTGCCCTCCAGGGTGCCGAGCTTCTCCTGCATGGTCATGACATCGGCCATGCCCTGGCAGGGATGGAACATGTCGTCTTCCATGTTGATGACCGGCACGTCGGCGGCCTTGGCGAACTCGCGCATGTAGTGGTTGCCGGCGCCGTACACCCAGCCGACGGGATCGCCGAAGATGCGGATGCAGATCGCCTCACCGTAGCGCGAAAGCACCTTGGCCACGTCGTCGAGGCGCTCGGTGGCGAAGGCCTGCTCCGCGCCTTTCACGGCCGGCGTGTACACCGCGTTCGTGTCCAGATAGTTCGCGTGACCGCCCAACTGGAAGATGCCGGTCTCGAAGCTGTTCCGGGTGCGCAGGCTCTTGTTGTAGAACATCAGGAAGATGGCCTTGTCCTGCAGGATGTGGTGCGGGACCCCGCGCGCGTTCTCGAGCTTGAGCGCGACCCCGGCGTCGAGCATCGTGACGATCTCTTCTTTGGTGAAGTCGGAGATCGCGATGAAGCTCTTTCCTCTAAGCGATTTGACTTGCATGTTGCCAACTACCTCCTACGTGTCGCGATTACTACTACTGACAGGACAGCGAGCCTACCGCCATTGAACTGCGGGTGCTGCCGACCGTACGATTCTCGGCGCCTCCGGAACGGGAGGGGCCATGACGCGCCGCGCCCGTGTGCACGATGGCGCGACCGGCGGGCCGCACGGACTTCTCCATCATCCCACCACGCGACCGGCCAAGCCTCCTCACACGCGGCCGGGCGCAAAGACCACGGCGATGCGGAAGGTCTCGCTGCCGACCACGTCGACCTTGTGTCGCACCCCTTCGTTCATGAGGAGACAGTCGCCGGGCTCCAGATCGAACACCTCGTCCTCGACGCACATTTTGGCGCGACCGGCGATCACGAAGTAGACGTGCTCGCAGCCGGGGTGGGTGTCCCAGTCGGCGCCACCCCCCTTCCTCATCTCGGTGATGTAGAACTCGCACTGCGTGTTCCCGGTGTTCGCCGGCTTCACGAGCACCCAGGTGTCCGTGTTCACGTGCAGCGGCGGCACGATCGGGGCGACGTCGCCACTCTTGATCAGGACTGCGGCCTTGTCCATACCATTCCTCCGGCTCGTGATCGCTGAAGCCCGGGCGTTCGCGGGGAGCGCCCCTTACCAGCGAGTGATGACCACCTTGCAATCCGTGAACAGTTCGAAGGAGTCGCGCTGCCCGTGCGTCGAGCCGAAGTGAGACTCCTTCATGCCGGCGAACGGGAAGTACGAAACCGGCGCCGCGACGCCGATGTTCACGCCGATGTTTCCCGACTCGACTTCATACCAGAACGTGCGCGCGCTTCTCCCGCTCGTGGTGTAGATGGAGGCCGCATTGCCGAACTGGGTCCCGTTCGTGATGCCGATCGCCTCCTTCAAGTCCTTGACGCGGGCGAGCATCGCGACCGGGCCGAAGATCTCGTCCTTGCAGATCGTCATGTCCGGGGTGCAGTTTTCGAACACCGTAGGCGCGATGTAGTGACCGCCCTCGAAGCCCGGCACTTCGACCCCACGCCCGTCGAGGAGGAGGTCGGCGCCCTCCTTGATGCCGGTCTCGATGTAGCCGTGGATGCTCGCCAGGTGCCTGGCGGAGATCACCGGCCCGACGTTGACCGACTCGTCGAGCCCGGGGCCCGTGGCGAGCGCGCCGGCAGCCGCCAGGAACTTCTCCTTGATCTCATCGTAAACGTCGCCCACGGCCAGGAGGACGGAGGCGGCAAGGCACCGCTGCCCCGCGCAACCGAAGAAGCTGGCCATCATGTTGCTGATCTGCCGGTCGATCTCCGCGTCGGGCATGACGGTGATGAAGTTCTTGGCGCCGCCGTTGGCGCAGATGCGCTTGCCGGTCTCGCCGCAGCGCTTGTAGATCTGCCTGGCGACCGGCGTGGAGCCGATGAAGCCGACAGCCCGCACGAGTGGCGACTCCAGGATCGCGTCGCCCACGACGCGGTCGCCCTGGACCAGATTCATGACGCCATCGGGCAGATCGGCGTCTTCGAGGATCTCGAAGAACCGGGTGATGGTGAGCGGCGTCTGATGCGACTGCTTGATGACGAAGGTGTTGCCGGCGGCGACCGCGTAGGGCCACCAGAAGCCGGTCATCATGAAGGGGAAGTTGTACGGCGTGATGCAGGCCCCGACACCGAGCGGCTGGCGCACCATCGTCTCATCGATGTTCTTGGCCGCGCCGTCCTCGAGGTTGTAGCCCATCATCAGGCTGGTGACGCCGGTCGCGGCCTCTACACACTCCACCGTCCGGCGAGTCTCTCCGCGGGCCTCGTCGATGGCCTTCCCGTGCTCCTGCGTGGTGATGCGGGAGAGCTCCTCGAAGTTCTTCTCCAGCAACTCCCTGATCTTGTACATGTACCTGGCACGCACCAGCGGCGGCGTGGAGCGCCAATCCCAGAACGCGTCCTGAGCGGCCTGTATCGCCCGGTCCGTGTCCGCCTTGGTGCTGCACGGGACCGAGGCGATCGTCTCGCCCGTGGCAGGATCTTCCACGTCGAGGAACCGGTCCGTCTCCGGCTCGACCCATTCGCCGCCTACGTAGTTGCGCAGCGTCCCATAGTGCTTCTTCGGCGCTTCAAGAAGGTTGAAGGCCCGCTTGGCTTGGTCGCTCACGGCACTCCTTTCGTACTTGTCTCGATCGCGCATGACACGTTCCTGGATCATCGTTCGACGACGCGGCCATCAGCTAGTCGATGCGCAACGTCTCCCGGAGGTCTTCGATCACCGAGGGATCCTCAATGCTCGCGGGGATGGCAAAATCCACGCCGTCGGCGATCTTGCGGATCGAGCTGCGCAGGATCTTGCCGGATCGCGTCTTGGGCAAGCGATCGACGACGACCGCACGCTTGAACGCCGCCACCGGCCCCACCTGCTCTCTGACCATGCGCACGAGCTCGGCGGTGACGTCCGACGCCTCCCGATCGACTCCGGACTTGAGCACCACGAGCCCAAGAGGGATCTGGCCTTTGAGATCGTCCGCGGCGCCGACGACGGCGCACTCGGCCACGTCCGGGTGCGCGGCGAGCACCTCTTCCATGCGACCGGTCGACAGCCGATGGCCGGCGACGTTGATGATGTCGTCGACGCGACCCATCACGTAAACGTAGCCCTCTTCGTCGATGCTGCCGGCGTCGCCCGTAAAGTAGTAGCCGGGAAATGGGGCCAGGTACGTGTTCACGAAGCCCTCGTCGTTCTGCCAGAGGGTCGGCGAAGCGCCGGGGGGCAACGGCAGACGCAGGGCCAGCATTCCTTCGGCCGGTGGCTCGAGAGGCTCACCGGCGGCGTCGAGCACCACGAGGTCGAAGCCCGGCACGGGCTTCGTGGGCGAGCCTGGCTTCGTGGGCAGATCCTCGAGCCCCCTGCAGTTGGCGCAGATCGCCCAGCCGGTCTCGGTCTGCCACCAGTGGTCTATGACGGGCACGCCAAGGACGTCGCGCGCCCAGTGATACGTGTCGGGATCAAGGCGTTCGCCGGCGAGGTAGAGCGCCTTCAGCGAGCTTATGTCGTACTGTCTGACGAGCTCACCGTCCGGATCCTCTCGCCGGATGGCGCGAATGGCCGTGGGAGCCGTGAACAGCACGTTGACGCGGTGCTCCTCGACGACCCGCCAAAACGCCCCGGCATCGGGCGTGCCCACCGGCTTGCCTTCGTACACGACGGTGGTGGCGCCGGCCAGCAGCGGCCCGTAGACGATGTAGGAGTGGCCGACCACCCAGCCCATGTCCGAGGCCGCCCAGAAGACATCTCCGGGACCGGCGTCGTAAAGGCCCTTCATCGACCAGAGAAGAGCGACCGCGTGGCCGCCGTGATCTCTGACGACGCCCTTCGGCTTGCCGGTGGTCCCGGAGGTGTAAAGGATGTAGAGGGGGTCGGTGGCCTCGACGGCGACACAGGCGGCAGGCTCGGCCTGCCGCGCCAGCTCGTCCCAGTCGTGGTCTCTCCCCGGCACGAGCTCCGCCGGCTGCCGCTCCCTTTGGGAGACCACGGTGGTCTCCACCCGCCAGTGCGCCAGCTCGAGCGCCTGGTCGATCAGGGGCTTGTAGGGGATCACTCGGCCGGGCTCGACGCCGCAGGAGGCCCAGACAACGAGCCTGGGCTTGGCATCGTCGATCCGTATGGCGAGCTCCTGCGCCGCAAAGCCGCCGAAGACCACCGAGTGCACAGCGCCGAGGCGGGCACACGCGAGCATGGCGATGAGCGTCCGTGGGATCATGGGCATGTAGATGATGACCCGGTCGCCGCACTCCACGCCGAGATGGCGAAGGGCGCCCGCGAAAGCCGAGACCTGTTCCAGGAGCTCCGCGTAGGTGAGCTTCCCCGCAGCGCCGGTGAGCGGGCTGTCGTAGACGACCGCGGTCGCGTCACCGCGACCGGCCAGGACGTGGCGATCGACGGCGTTGTGACAGGTGTTGAGGGCGCCGCCCACGAACCAGCGCGGCACGGGGCTCGCCGACCGGTCCAGGACCTTGTCCCATGGTCTGGTCCACTCTACGCCTGCGCCGGCTTCGCCCCAGAAGGACTCTGGTCGAACGATCGAAGCCTCATAGGCCGTCTCGTATGCTCCGCTCATTCAACTCCCTTGGCCCCAGACCATGCCGGGCAGTCAAAAGCGATTCGACGCGGCGCCTTGTCGGCGCCACGCCGGCGAGCCACACCTCATGGCTCGACTATAGCTACCTGCCCGAGCGAGTCAAACCCTCCAGGACCGCGTAGGGGCGAGAAAGGTCGAAGTCGTCAGCGATGGCTTTCTGTATGGCAAGACCATCCACCACGGCGACGATCAGCTCCGCGAAACCAAGGAGGGCGTCGGTGTGAGCTTGAGTGTCCAGCTCCCTGTCCTTCGCCCGCAACCACTCCAGCTTGGTCTGGCGATACCAGTCGTAGACCGCGGCCATGCGGCTCTTGTACTGCTCACGGCGCAGAGCGTATGGCAACACGTCGAAGAAGACCCGGAACGACGGCCATGCGCTGATTGTCCGAAGACTCTCCACGTACCTGGACAGCAGGTCGTCACCGGTGACCGAGCTCATGACCGAGGTGACCCCTGCCAGATCGTCGCGGAAGTTGGAATCGATCAGCGCCGTCACCAGGCCCGCCTTGTTCCCGAAGTGGTACTGGACCATGGCGGGAATTCTCACCGGACTCTTCGGCGATCGCCTTCAGGGTCAGGCCACCGAAGCCCTTTGTCACGAGCACCTCTCGTGCGGCGGCGAGTATCCTGGCGGCAGCCGGGGGCAAGTCCGCCGGAGTATTCCCGATAGGCATGCCGCGAAGTGCCTCACCCGTCCCGTCGGCGCTGTCTGGTTCCAAACGATCGGGCATCTCGTCTCCCTGCTGCGACGGTCAGTAGCCCCCGACCGAAGGCCGGGTCTCCGACGATCACGCGACTTTGGCATCCACAGCGCCATGGCATCGCCATGGACCGCTGACACGGCGATGCTACTCAATTGCTTGATTAAGCATACCACGAGTCCGTCGCGACAGTCGGTTTGCAGCCTCGCTGTCCCGGCGCGACGCCGGTGCGGAGCCCCCGTCCATCCGGGATGCCGTGGCGCGCGGCCGAGCCCCAAACGGCGTGCCGTCCGCTTGGCGCTAGAATCACTCAGGCGCGGTCGCCGGCGGGAGTCGTGCCGCGGGGCGCTCATGGGCCGTGCGCGGAAAGTCGACCGACGAGGGGGGCGTGACCATGCACGAGCGGCCGTTCGTGGTTCTGGGCATACAGCAGGTCGCCATAGGCGCGGCCGACAAGCGCCGCCTCACCCGGCTATGGGTCGAGACTCTGGGCCTGACGCCCGCGGGCAGCTACCGGTCCGCGGCGGAGAATGTGGACGAAGACATCGTGTCGTTCGCAGCGGGACGACAGCACTGCGAGATCGACCTGATGCAGCCTGTCGTCGCGGAGGCGAAGCCGCGCATCGACGAGCCGGCCCTCAACCACATCGGGCTGTGGGTGGACGATCTCGCCGCAGCCTATGACTGGTTGAGCGCGAAAGGCGTGCGTTTTGCCGCCGGCGGCATCCGCAGGGGAGCCGCCGGACACGATGTCTGCTTCGTCCACCCCAAGGCCGACGAGCAGTCTCCCATCGGCGGCGAAGGCGTGCTCATCGAGCTGGTGCAGGCGCCCGCGGCGGTGGTCGACGCCCTGGGCGGCGCCGCCTAGACGCGGCCGCCGCAGCCGCGCCTCGTGTGTGCACCGAGCCGCCTGCTCCGGCTACCCAGGCGTGCGCCCGGCGAGCGTGAACAGCTCGTTGGCGGCCGTCGTCGGGGTCATGTCGCCGCGCGCGACCGCAGCCTCCATCTCGGCGAGCCGCTCCCGCACCGCGCTGTCGCCGAGAAGACTGCTCCGCAGATGGGCGTCGATGAGACGCCACATGCGCGCGACGCTCTGACGCCGCCGCTTGGCCGCGAGAGCGCCGCTCGCCGCCAGGACCTCCTGGAAGCGCTCCAGCTCCGCCCAGAGCTCCGCCACGCCTTGCCCAGTGAGGGCGCTCACCGTCAGGGCGCGCGGCCGCCAGGCCGAAGAAGCCGGGCGCAGCAGGCTGAGAGCGTCGCTCATGCGCGCGCAGGCCGCCGCCGCCGCGACCGGGTCAAGATCCGCCTTCGCGTAGGCGACGACGTCCGCCAGCTCCGTGCTCCCTCTCTTGATCGCCTGCAGCCCGTCACCGGCAAAGGGAGGCTCCAGCAGCACGAACGCATCGGTCATCCCGGCGACCTCCGCCTCGGCCTGGCCGACGCCTACCGTCTCGACGATCACCACGTCGAACCCCGCGGCCTCGCAGATCTCGATGGCTTCCGCGGTGCGCGCCGTCACGCCGCCGTGGGCGCCGGCGGACGGTGAGGGCCGGATGAAGGCGGCCGCCGTGCGGCCCAGGCGCTCCATGCGCGTCTTGTCGCCGAGCACCGACCCTCCCGAGACTGCCGACGACGGGTCGATGGCCAGGACGGCGGGCCTGTGACCGCAGGCGACGACATGCAGACCGAGGGCCTCGACGAGCATCGACTTGCCTACTCCCGGCGCCCCCGAGAGTCCGATGCGCAGGGAGCCTCCGGTGAAGGGGTGCAGCTCCTCAAGGAGGGCCAGGGCCAGGGGCAGGTCGTCGGCGCGCGTGGACTCGACCAGGGTGATGGCTTTGGCGAGCGCGCGACGGCTGCCGCCGCGGACGCCTTCGGCGAGCTCGTGGGGAGGCGACGATCCTTCTGGCGCCGACCCGGGCGCCTTCACGCCCGGGTCGCGCGGATGCCCGCCAGCAGAGTCCGCGCGCACTCGATGATCGTGGCGCCCGGCCCGAGGACGGCCTCGACCCCAGCCTCGTGGAGGGCCTCGACGTCGAGCGGCGGGATCACCCCCCCGGCGAACACCGCGATATCCGCGGCCCCCTGACGGCGCAGCTCCTCGACGAGCGCCGGCAGGAGGATCCTGTGGGCGCCCGCCAGCGTCGAGACGCCAACCGCGTGGACATCGTTGTCGATCGCCTGCCGCGCGACCTCCTCCGGAGTCTGAAAGAGGGGTCCGATGTCGACGTCGAACCCGACGTCGGCGAGTCCGGAGGCCACCACCCTGGCGCCGCGGTCATGGCCGTCCTGCCCGAGCTTGGCGACGAGCACGCGCGGCCGGCGGCCCTCCCGGCCGGCGAAATCGGCCACCGCGGCCTTCGTCCGGCGCCAGGCCTCGTCGCCCTCGCGGAGAGCGCCGTACACACCGACCACGCCGGCGCTCGTGGCCCGGTAGCGGCCCCATACCTGCTCGAGCGCGTCGGAGCACTCTCCGACCGTGGCCCGCAGCCTCACGGCGGCGATGGTGAGAGCGAGCAGATTGTCGGCCGGGGTGCGCGCCCCGGCGGCGAGGGCCGTCAAGGCAGCCCGCACGGCGTCCTCGTCACGCGCCGCGCGGACCTCGCGCAGCCGCGCCTGCTGGGTGGCGAGCACGGCGGTGTTGTCGATCATCCGGATCTCGACCGCCTCGTCGTCGGGCGCCGGGTACTTGTTCACGCCGACGACCACGTCGGCGCCGGCGTCGAGGCGCGCCTGCTGCTCGGCGGCGCAGCGTTCGATCTGGAGCTTCGCCCAGCCGGACTCCGCGGCGCGGGTCATGCCTCCCTGGCTTTCCGCCTGCTCGACGATCTCCCAGGCGCGATCGGCCACATCCTGGGTGAGGCGCTCCATCATGTAGGAGCCCGCCCATGGGTCGATGACGCCGGTGACGTGCGTCTCCTCCTGGATGATGAGCTGCGTGTTGCGGGCCACGCGCGCCGCAAAGTCGCTGGGCAGCGCCAGCGCCTCGTCGAAGGCGTTGGTGTGCAGGCTCTGCGTCCCGCCGAACACCGCGGCCAGAGCCTCGATCGAGGTGCGCACGATGTTGTTGTAGGGGTCCTGCGCGGTCAGCGACCAGCCCGAGGTCTGGCAGTGCGTGCGCAGCATCAGCGACGCCTGCTTCTGCGCGCCCATGTCCTTCATGATGCGCCACCACAGCAGCCGCGCCGCGCGCAGCTTGGCGATCTCCACGTAGAAGTCCATGCCGATGCCGAAGAAGAACGAGAGCCTCCCGGCGAACTCATCGACGTCCATGCCGCGCGCCAGCGCCGCCCTCACGTACTCCTTGCCGTCGGCGAGCGTGAGCGCGAGCTCGAGCGCCGGAGGCGCGCCGGCCTCGTGCAGGTGGTAGCCGGAGATGGACACGGAGTTGAAGCGCGGCATGTGCTCCGCCGTGTAGGCGATGATGTCGGAGACGACGCGCATGGACGGCTCGGGCGGATAGATGTAGGTGTTGCGCACCATGAACTCTTTGAGGATGTCGTTCTGGATCGTCCCGGAGAGCTCGCCCTGCGAGACGCCCTGTTCTTCGGCGGCGACGATGTAGCCGGCGAGCACGGGCAGGACGGCGCCGTTCATGGTCATCGACACCGACACCTCGCCCAGAGGGATGTCCGCGAACAGGAGCTTCATGTCTTCGACGGAGTCCACGGCCACGCCGGCCGTACCCACGTCGCCGGCCACCCGCGGGTCGTCGGAGTCGTAGCCCCTGTGGGTGGCCAGATCGAAGGCCACCGAGACGCCGCGGGCGCCCCCGGCAAGAGCCTCGCGGTAGAACGCGTTGGACTCTTCTGCCGTCGAGAAGCCTGCGTACTGGCGGATCGTCCACGGGCGCCCGCTGTACATGGTCGCGTGCGGCCCTCTGAGGAAGGGCTCGAAACCGGGCAGAGTATCGGCGTACTCCAGACCCTCGACGTCCTTCGCGGTGTAGAGGACCTTGACCGCGAGGCCGTCCGGCGTGATCCGCGCCGACCCTTCGCCGGCGTCCCCCGGCGCCGTTCCGGCGGCGGCGCACCAGTCGGCCAGGTCGGCGGACGTGCGCAGAGGTGGGCCGGCGGGCTGGTCCGCCGCTGGTGCGCGCTGCTCGTCGGTCATCTGAACTCCATGACGCGCTGGCCGACCGCGACGCTGTCGCCGGGCTTGACCAGCAGCCGGTCGACCACGCAGTCGCGGTCGGCTCTCAGGATATTTTCCATCTTCATCGCTTCGATCACAAGGAGCGGCTCGCCGATCCTCACCGCCTGACCCTCGTCGACCTCGAGCAGCGTCACCAGACCCGGCATGGGAGAGAGCAGGAAGCGGGACAGATCGCGCTCGGGCTTCTCGGGCATGCGCTGAAGGAGCTCCGTCGTGCGCGCCGTCATGACTCGGACGTCGGCCTGAGTGCCGCCGTGAGTGAGCCGATACATCTGCCCGACATGCTCGACCTGGATACAGAAAGGCCTGCCGTTGCAGGCGCCGCACAACAGCGGTTCGCCGAGTCGCCAGCCCGAGACGATCTCTCTGCTCTGCTCTGCATCCAGGACAACGTATCCGCCGCTGACCGGTCTCACGGTGACGGGATTGCGCTCGCCGTTGAGGACGACGGTCCACTCCTCGGCCACCTTGAGCTCGTGCCCCGGCATCTGGCCGCCGACCGAGGCGTGCCGGTCGATGCGCGAACGGTGCACGAACGCGGCCACGGCGACGAGCAGCGACTTGTCGACGTGAGGCATGTCGGCGGCGTTGAATCCGCGCGGATACTCCTCGGCCATGAACCCGGTGTGGAGATCGCCGGCGAGGAATCGCGTGTGTCGCAGCAAGGCCGCCTGAAAGGCGATGTTGGTAGCCACGCCTCTGACCACGAACTGGTCGAGCGCCCGTCGCATCATCGCGATGGCGCCTTCTCGCGTCGCATCGTGGGTGATCACCTTGGCGATCATGGAGTCGTAGTGCGGCGAGATCGCCCCGCCTTCCGCGACGCCCGTATCCACGCGCACCCTGCCGGCGCTCTCGCGCGGCGGGATGTACCTCACCAGGCGTCCGCTCGAGGGAAGGAAGTTGTGAAACGGGTCCTCCGCGTTGATGCGGCATTCGATGGCCCAGCCGTCGCAGCGGATGTCCGCCTGGGAGAACGGCAGCGGCTCGCCGGCCGCGACCCGGATCATCGCCTCGACCAGGTCCACCCCCGTGATCATCTCGGTGACCGGGTGCTCGACCTGGATGCGCGTGTTCATCTCCAGGAAGTAGAACGAGCCATGCTTGTCGACGACGAACTCGACGGTCCCGGCCGACTGGTAACGCGCCGCCTTCGCGAGCGCCACAGACTGAGCCCCCATGGCCTCGCGAGAGCGCCCGTCAAGGCACGACGACGGCGCTTCTTCGATCACTTTCTGGTGGCGGCGCTGGATCGAGCAGTCGCGCTCCCACAGGTGGACCACATCGCCGAACGCATCGCCCAGCACCTGAAACTCGATGTGGCGCGGATCCTCGATGAACTTCTCGACGAAGACGCGGTCGTCGCCGAAGCTGCTGCGCGCCTCATTGCGACAGGCGGCGAAGGCCGCGCGCAGCTGGGCGTCGTCGCCGGCCACCCGTATGCCTTTGCCGCCGCCTCCGGCGGCGGCTTTGAGCATCACGGGGTAACCGACCTCCGCGGCGGCGCGGCAGGCGGCGTCCTCGTTCTCAAGGACGATATCCGACCCGGGGACGACGCCGACGCCCGCCTCCAGCGCCAGCGCCTTGGCGGCGATCTTGTCGCCCATCGCGCGGATCGAGTCGGCCCTGGGACCGATGAAGGCGATGCCTTCCCTCTCCAGGCGCTCGCAGAGCTCCGCGTTCTCGGCGAGAAAGCCGTAGCCGGGGTGCACCGCGGTCGCCCCGGTCTTGAGGCAGGCGTCGACGATCCTGTCGATGGACAGGTAGGAGTCCCCAGATCGGGCAGGTCCGATGCCCACGACCTCGTCGGCGAACTGCAGGTGCAGGGCGTTGCGGTCCGCCTCCGAGAACACGGCCACCGTGGCGATGCCGAGCCGCCGAGCGGTGCGCATCACCCGGCAGGCGATCTCCCCGCGATTGGCGACGAGGATCTTGTCGAAGATGCTCACGCGGTGCTCGACGCGCGATCTAGAGAGGCATCGTGTTGTGCTTGCGCCACGGGTTCTCCAGGCGTTTGTCACGGAGCATGGACAGAGATCGGCAGATGCGCTTGCGCGTCGCCCGCGGCATGATGACGTCGTCGATGAAGCCCCGGTGGCCGGCGACGAACGGGTTGGCGAACTTGCGCGCGTACTCCTCGGCGCGCTCCGCGATCCGTGCAGGGTCGTCGGCGTCGGCCCTGAAGACGACCTCCACCGCGCCCTTGGGCCCCATCACGGCGATCTCGGCCGACGGCCAGGCGAAGTTGACGTCGCCGCGCAGATGCTTGGAGCTCATGACGTCGTAGGCGCCGCCGTAGGCCTTGCGCGTGATCACCGTGACCTTGGGCACCGTGCACTCCGCGTAGGCGAACAGGAGCTTCGCGCCGTCCTTGATGATGCCGCCGTGCTCCTGCTCGCTGCCGGGCATGAAGCCGGGCACATCGACGAACGTCACAATGGGGATGCCGAAGGCGTCGCAGAAGCGCACGAAACCGGCCCCCTTGACGGCCGACCGCACGTCGAGGCAGCCGGCCAGCACGAGCGGCTGATTGGCGACGATGCCGACGGGCCGGCCCGCCATGCGTGCGAACCCGGTGACGATGTTGCGCGCGTAGTCCGGCCGCAGCTCGAGGAACTCCCAGTCGTCGACCACCTTGAGGATGAGCTCCTTGATGTCGTAGGACTCGTTGGGGTCGTCGGGCACCAGGCTGTCGAGGGAGGGCTCGAGACGATCCGCCGGGTCGCTGGTGGGCTGCAGCGGAGGCGCCTCGCGGTTGCTCGACGGGAGGAAGTTCATGAGGCGGCGCACCATCATCAGGGCGTTGATGTCGTTCTCGAAAGCAAGATGGGCGACCCCCGACTTCGTCGTGTGGGTGACGGCGCCGCCGAGCTGCTCGGCGGTCACCTCTTCGTGGGTGACCGTGCGCACGACGTCCGGGCCGGTGACGAACATGTACGAGGAGTCCCTGACCATGAAGATGAAATCGGTCATCGCCGGCGAGTACACGGCGCCGCCGGCGCAGGGACCCATGATCACGGAGACCTGCGGGATGACCCCCGAGGCGAGGACGTTGCGCAGAAAGACATCGGCGTAGCCGCCCAGCGAGGCGACGCCCTCCTGGATGCGGGCGCCCCCCGAATCGTTGAGGCCGATCACCGGGGCGCCCACCTTCACGGCGTGGTCCATGATCTTGCAGATCTTCTCGGCGTGAGCCTCGGAGAGAGACCCGCCGAACACGGTGAAGTCCTGGCTGAAGACGAACATCAGCCGGCCGTTGATGGTGCCGTAGCCGGTCACCACGCCGTCCCCGGGGACTTTCCGGGTCTCCATGCCGAAGTCGCTGCAGCGGTGCTCGACGAACATGTCCCACTCTTCGAACGAGTCGGGGTCGAGCAGCACCTCGATCCTCTCCCGGGCCGTGAGCTTGCCCTTGGCGTGCTGGGCGGCGACGCGCTTCTCGCCGCCGCCGGCGCGCGCCGCGGCGCGCTTGGCGTCCAGCTCGCGAAGGATGTCGAACATGCTCTTGACCATGTGCTCGGGCCTTCCGGTCAGGGACTGCGGGGCGCACTCCGACCACGGGCTCTTGAGGATGCGGGCACGGCCGCAAGAATGGCGGACTTCGCCCGCGGCCGGCCCCGGCACTGTGCCCCTGAGGCGGCGACAGGAATCAGAGCAGGCGCTTCAGCTCTTCTGCCACCGCCCGGTCCTGCATGGCGCTCTTCTTGAAGGCGCGCGCGCTGTGGGCGAGAATCTCCCCACACTGCTTGACGAAGTCCTCGTGGTAGCGCGCCGTGTCCTCTTCGGCGGCGATGAGTTGCAGGGCCACCTCCGGCCAGCTCGTGGCCGGCTCGGCGTCGAGCGTACCGAGGTAGTCGCCGACCACGAGGGAGTAGATCGGCTCGAGGATCATCTCGTTGACCGCCTGGCGGATCACGATCAGCTTGGCGACGCGGTCGTCGTGGGTGCAGACGACCTCCTCGAGCTTGTCGCGCCAAACCTGGTCGGGGGCCAGTACGCCGGCCGCCGCGGCGAAGTCGGCGCAGGCCTGCTCCGCCTCGAGGGCGAAGCGGAACGCCGAGCCGTAGGCCACGATCTCGGGGAACTGATGAGCCACTACTTCTCCTTCTGGTTCGCGGGCCGGCGCCTGCCGGCTGGTGATGACGAGCCGGCCGCACGCTGAACAACCGCACCGCGTCACAGTCCTGTCTGCGCATTGTATCGAAGAAGCCGTCCCTGCGCGCGGCGCCGAGCCGGCGCAAGACGTGCCGCGAGCCCAGACGGCCGGGGCCGCGTGTGCTACATTGTCAGCGGCCAGAGGGCGACCGGCAAGGCTCCTCGGGCACGATCCAGGCAAGAGTCGAGGGCGAACGAGAAGGAGGCCCAGAAGTGAAAACGATCATCGCGGGTGGCACTGTGGTGAGCTCCGAAGGCGAATACCAGGCCGATGTTCTCGTGGACGGCGGCCGGATCGTCGCCGTGGGCCTGGACCTGCCTCGTGACGGAACGGAGGTCGTGGATGCCTCAGGCGCCTACGTGCTCCCCGGGGGCATCGACGTACACACGCACTTCCAGATGCCCTTTGGAGGCACCGTCAGCTGCGAGACGTTCGCCACGGGTACGAAGGCCGCCGCGACCGGTGGCACCACGATGGTCGTCGACTTCGCCCTTCAGGCGCCCGGCGACACGCTGATGAAGACCTACGCCGACTGGCGCGAGATGGCCGACGGCCACGTGGTCGCCGACTATGGCCTGCACATGGCCATCACTCGTCTCACCGCCGACACCTTGGCCGAGATACCCCTGCTGGTCGACGAGGGCGTCACCAGCCTCAAGCTCTTCATGGCCTACAAGGGCGCCATCATGGTCGACGACGCGACGCTTCTGCAGGCCCTGAAGACGGGCAAGCACTGCGGCGCGCTCGTCTGCGTCCACGCCGAGAACGGCGATGTCATCGACGTCCTCGTCAAGGAGCATCTGGCGGCGGGCAAGACCGCCCCGAAGTACCACCTCGCCACGCGGCCCGCCGCCGCCGAGAGTGAGGCGACGCGGCGGGCCATCATGCTCGCCGAGATCGCCGACGCTCCCATCTACATCGTTCACGTCAGTTGTACGAGGGCCCTGGACGAGATCCGCGCGGCCCGGCACAGGGGCCAGGCCGTCTACGGCGAGACGTGCCCGCAGTACCTCGCATTGTCGGTCGACGACTTCGACGCGCCCGGGTTCGAGGGCGCCAAGCTCATCTGCTCGCCGCCCCTGCGCGACAAGTCCAACTGGCCCGGCCTGTGGGCCGGGCTCCGCACCGGCGATCTGTCGGTCGTGGCCAGCGACCACGCCGCGTTCAACTACGCGGGGCAGAAGGAGATGGGCCGGACCGACGGGTTTCACAAGGTTCCGAACGGATGCCCAGGGGTGGAGCATCGTCTGCTCATCCTGCACACGCTCGGCGTGGTGGGCGGCGAGATCGGCATGCCGAAGCTGGTCGACGTCTTCAGCAGCGCCCCGGCGCGCCTTTTCGGGCTCTATCCTCAGAAGGGCGTCATCGCCCCGGGCAGCGACGCCGACGTGGTCGTCTTCGATCCGTCGGTCGAGGCGGTGATCTCCGCGGCGACGCAGGTGCAGAACGTCGACTACACGCCGTATGAAGGCATGCGTGTCAACGGCGCGGTGCGGACAGTGCTGAGCAAGGGCGAGGTCGTGGTGTCGGACGGGCGTTGGGTCGGCAAGGAGGGCGCGGGCAGGTACGTCAAGGCGAAGCCGTTCGTCGCGTAGCCGGCAGGCGGTACGAGAAGGCGCGGCGGCGGCCGGAGTCTCGGCCGCCGCCGCGCCACACCCGCGAGGGGCCACCGGCAGCGCGACTGTCGCACCACGCCACGCCTCGTCGGCGGCCCGGCGGGCCGCCGCCCGGGCCGGCTAGCTCGTCGTTTCGAGGATCTCGTACAGGTGGTCGCAGGCCCACGACACATAGCCCTCGCAGAACACGTACTTCCCGTCGGCCCTGAACCTCTCGTAGCCCTCCGGGGTGTCGGTGGCGTAGCCCACGAGCCCTCTGCAGGTCATGGCGCCGAACTCAGCCTCAAACCGCCGAAACAGCTGCTGCACCTTCTCGGTGTCGGGCGACGCGCCGTCCGGCCAGGAGAGGCCACGGCAGCGGTCGCGGAGCCCCAGGGATAGAGCCGCTCCCGACAAAGCTCCGCAGACCTGACCCATCCGCGTCATGCCCCCGCCGAAGTAGCGCGCCAGGACGACGGAATCCTGGTCGGCGCCGAGCAGCATCGAGGCACAACGGACCACCGCCTGGGCGCAGTTGAGATGCCGCGATCCCATCTCCGCAAACCCCGTCAAGGCGGCCGCCTTCGCTGCCTGAAATCCATCCCTGTTCATGGCTCCCCTTCTTCGGATCGAGTCCACACGCTCTTCCGTCTCTGTCACTCCCTGAGCGTGAGTCCAGCTCCCGGGGCCGCGGATGACCCGGGCATCGTGCGTGTCAGATTCGCAGACCGCCGGGACGTGCGCAACCCTTCGCCGCCCACCGAGGCAGCCGAGGCCGCGTGCCCGGCCACGGCCGCGCGCACCGGTCGGCCGCGCCTCGTATCGTGGCCGATGTGCTCGCGGGTCGCGAGGTACTTCTGCAGGGCGGCGACGGCGGAATGGGGAGAGCAGCGCGTTCCGCAAGGTCGCGCGGAGCGCGAGTCTACAGCTTCGGCTGTGCCGGAAGACCGTGAGCCGCCAGGAATGCCGAGAGGTCGGGCGGCAGCGGGCTGGCGACGCTCATCCGCCGCCCATCCCCGGGGTGTGGGAACGCCAGCTGCGCGGCGTGCAGGAACTGGCGCTCCAGGCCTTCCGGCCTTTCTCTCCCGCCGTACTGGGCATCGCCGGCCACGGGGTAGCCGAGGGCCGCGAAGTGCACGCGGATCTGATGGGTGCGGCCGGTTTCCAGTCGCACGCGCACGAGCGTGAAGCCCGGGGCGCGGCCCAGCACGCGGAAATGCGTCACCGCGCGCTTGCCGACGGTCGTGTGCAGCGACATGCGCTTGCGGTCGCGCACGTGCCGGCCGATGGGCGCGTCGATGGCGCCCTCATCCTGGGGCAGGTCGCCGCGCAGGAGCGTCACGTAGACACGTTTGATGTCGCGGCGCTCCATGGCGGCGACCAGCGCCTGGTAGGCGGCCTCGCCTTTGGCCACGATCAGCAGGCCCGAGGTCTCTTTGTCGAGGCGGTGGACGATGCCGGGCCGCCGCTCGTGACCACCGCGGGCGCCGTGCTTCACGAGCCCCTGAGCCAGCGTGCCGTGCTCGTGCCCCGGCGCCGGATGGACGACGACGCCGGCCGGCTTGTCGACGACCAGCAGCCAGTCGTCCTCGTACACGACGTCGTAGGGCACGTCCTCCGCGGCGAGCGCCGCGGGCGGCTCGGGGCCGCGCCGCCAGGCGACCTCTTCTCCGGGGCGCAGCGCGTGGCGCTTGCGGGCGGGCCGGCCATCGACGGTCGCCCGCCCCTCCTCGATGAGGCGCTGGGCGGCCGCGCGGGAGAGGCCGGCGCGCGCCGCCAGGACGACATCCAGGCGCGCGCCGGCCGCGCCGGGAAGCACCGCGAAGCGTCCCTCGCGCTCAGGCTCGCGAACCACGCAGAACCTGCAGGACCAGGATGAGCGTGCCCGCCACGATGGCGGCGTCGGCGAGGTTGAACGACGGCCAGCCGTACACGCCGATGAAGTCGACCACGGCGCCGCCGAAGCGCAGGCGGTCGACGAGGTTGCCCACGGCCCCGCCGAGGATCACGCCCAGAGCCGGCCGGTACCGCGGCGGCGCCAGGAAGAGCGCCGCCGTGACGCCGGCAGCCACGGCCGCGACCAGGACCACGAGCACCACGCCGGCGCCGGCGAACCGGCTGAACGAGATGCCCGAGTTGTAGGTGAGGCCGATACGCAGGCCGCCCACTGCCCGGTACGGCAGGTGGGCGGCCTCGTGGCGCACCAGCCACTTGCTGGCCTGGTCGGCGACGAAGACGCCGGCGGCGAGCGCCAGCGCCAGGCCGAGCCGGCGGCTACTTCCTGCCACGCGGCTTGCGCGGCGCATCCAGCTCTTCGATGTCCTTGTGGCCCATCGGGCAGGTGGGCTCCCTGGTCTTGCCGGAGCGCCCACCGTCGCTGACCACGATGTTGTACGGGTAAGTCGCCTTGCAGATCTTGCAGTAGGCGAGTCTGGCCATTCTGGTCTCCCTCCCTCAGAGGCGGAGACTCCGCCTCGCTTCGTCGAGCGTCACGCCGTGGACGCGCAGCAGCTTGCGGCGGCCGCTCGCACCCGTCGCCAGGTCGACCCTCCGCCGCGGAATCCCCAGCGTCTGCGCCACCAGGCGGATCAGCTCCGCGTTCGCTTTGCCCTCGTGGGCGGGGGCCGCCAGCCGCAGGCGCAGGCGGCCATCGACGACGCCCACGACTTCGCTGCGCGGCGCCCCCGGCGTGACCCAGACGGCCAGGCTCACGCCGCCGGCGGTCGCGCGCAGCGGCCCTTCTTCACCACTTGAACTCGTTCTCGTTCACCCCGCTGTCGATGTCCGCCAGCAGATCGTCGGTCTCGCCGAACAGGATGCGCGCCCTGGCCGGCGGCCGCTCGGCGGCCCCGGGCCCCGGCTCGGTGGGCAGGTCCGGCGCGGGCGCCGGAGCGGGGGCGAGCGGGTACTCGGGAGGCTCCTCCTCGGCGAAAGCCGCGAACGCCGCCGCCGCGGCGGCCGCCGCCGGTACCTCGGCGGTCACGTCCACCGCCGGCTCTGCCGCCTGCTCGGGCGCCGCCGGCCCTGCCGCCTGCTCGGGCGCCGCCGGCGGGGTCTCCTCGCGGGCGATGGCCTGCTTGATGGCCTCGGCGTGGCGCGCGAACTCGTCCTGGGCCATACCTTCCGCAGGCGTCATGGAGACGTCGGCCGGGGTTTCCTCGACGCGCCTCAGGTAGCCCTCCAGCAACTGGCGGAACTTGAAGCGGAAGTCCTGCTCGGCGCCCCTGAGCGTGCCCAGAGACTGCTCGATGCTCTGGCGCTCGCTGTAGGCCTCGTCGACCAGTTGGCGCCCCTTGAGCTCGGCCTCGTGCAGGATCAGCTGGGCCTCCCTGGCGCTGTTCTGCATGAGGTCGTCGGCGCTGACCTGCGCCGAGACCAGGGTCTTCTGGAGGGTCTCCTCGATGCGCTTGTAGCCCGCGAGCTGGGCTTCGAGCGTCTCCACGCGCTCCTCGAGGTCGATGTTGTCCTTGAACAGACGCTCGAACTCGTCGGCGACCTCGTCGAGGAACTCATCGACCTCCACGTCGGCGTAGCCGCGCATGCCGCGCTTGAACTCCTTGTGCCGGATGTCCAGCGGTGTGAGCTTCATGCGGTTCTCCCTTCGCGGGCGCAGCCCGCGCCGCGAATCGTCGTCATCCCTGTTCTCATTCTTCTCATTCTGGCGCGCCGCCGTCACGCGAGCTCCTGAGCGCGCGCGATGGCGGCGGCCACCGCGCGATCGACCGTCAAGGCCAGCTCGCGCTCTTCCAGCTTCTCGACGGCCGCCGCGGTCATGCCGCCCGGCGTGGCGGCGGCGGCGAGCACGGCCGCCGGATCGCCCTCGCGGGCGACGATGGCGGCCGCCCCGTACACGCCGGACACGGCGAGCCGCACGGCCACGTCCGCGGCGAGCCCGTGAGCCACACCGGCGGCCGCGAACGCCTCGACGAGATAGGCGATGATCCCGGGCGTGCAGCCGGCCACGGCGGTGGCCGCGTCGAACAGCGCTTCGTCGACCTCGACGACGTCGCCGGCCAGAGCGAAGAGGTCGTCCACCTCGGCGACGCCGCGCCCGAGCGTGCCGGGCACGAGCATGAAGACGCCCAGACCGAGAGCGGCGGCGACGTTGGGCATGACGCGCGCGACGCGGGCGCCCGTCGGCAGCGCCGCCCGCAGCCTGGCGAGCGACACGCCCGCCGCCACCGACACCACAGGGCGCTCGCCGAGGGCGACGCCCATGTCCTGGAGCACGCCTTCGACGTGCTGGGGGCGGACGGCGACGATCACCAGGTCGGCGGCGGCCACGAGCGCGGCCGCCGTGGCAGCGGCCGCGCCGCCGCACGCGGCGGCCAGATCGCGGGCCTTGGCCGCATCGACATCGAAGAAGACGAGAGACGGGGGGCCGGGCACGTCCGCCCGGCTCCAGCCTTCGGCCAGAGCGCGCGCGATGTGCCCGGCGCCGATGAGACCGACGTTCACGGCCGCGTCGGCGAGCTAGAACTGATTGAAGAAACCCTTCTCAATGAGGCGCGCCCGCTCCTCGGCCGAGACCTCGACGTTGCGCGGCGTGAGCAGGAAGATCTTGTCGCCGACGCGCTGCATGCCGCCGTCGAGCGCGTAGGTGAGGCCGCTGCAGAAGTCGATGAGCCGTTTGGCGAGATCGATCTCCGCGCCCTGCAGATTGACGATCACCGGGACGTCGACCTTGAACTTGTCGGCGATCTGTTGCGCATCGTTGAAGATCTTGGGGATGACCAGATTGACCTCGACCTTCGCGGGGCGCACCGGCGCGATGGCGCGCACCACCTGCGACGACGACGGAGTGCGGCGCCGCGGCTCGTCGGCGAAGATGTCGTCGTACTCGTTGCGGCTGCGGCCGCCGTCGAGCTTGCGCACGTTCGGCCGCTCCTGGTACGAACGTTCGAGCTCCTCGTGCGGAGCCAGCGTCTCGTCCTCGTCGTAGTCGGTCTCGTCGTCGGCGATGCCGAAGTAGACCGCGACCTTGTGCCACGTATCGCCCAGGCCCATGCGTTCCTCCCTAGCGGGTCAGAAGAGCACGCTGCCGATGCGCACGATGGTCGCCCCTTCTTGCACGGCGGCCTGGTAGTCGGCGCTCGTACCCATCGATAGCTGGTCGAAAGTATACGTTCCCCGCCACGTTGACGAAAGTCGCCGCGCCAGCTCGCGGGTCTGCGCGAAATACGGACGCACCGTATCGGCGTCGTCGGACAGGGGCGGCATGCACATCAGCCCGCGGAAGCGCACCTTGCCGCAGGCCGCGGCCGCTTCGAGAAACGCATCCGCCGCGTCCGCCGCGACGCCGCTCTTGCTGTCCTCGCCGGCGATGTTGACCTCGAGCAGCACCTCGGTGGCGTGCGCGGCGCGCGCCTCGAGCTCCTCCACGACGCTCATCGTACTGACCGAGTGGATGAGGCTCACAAGAGGCGCCACGAGCCTGGTCTTGCGGCTCTGCAGGTGACCGATGAAGTGGTAGTCGAAGGCGTCGCCGTACATCTCGTGTTTGGCCACCAGATCCTGGGCGCGATTCTCACCGATCAATCTGATGCCCGCGTCGCGCAGCGCGCCCAGGTGCTCGGCGGCCACGTACTTGGTGGCCACGAGGATGCGGACCTCCGCCGGGTCGCGCCCGGCGACGGCGGCCGCCGCGGCGACCCGGCCGCTCACCTCCGCGAAGCGCTCGCGCACGACCTCTGCCTTGGGGACGAACTGCTGTACCACCGACGGCCTCCTCAGGCGCCTACTTCTGGAAGCGTCTCACGCTTCCTGCCGCCAGGCGACCGCGAGATGACGGCCCGTCGTCCCACGGTCGCGGCGGTGCGAGAAGAAACGTCCGTCGCTCGACGTGCAGAGGCCCACGACGGAGATGGCCGCCGTCGGCGCGCCGGCGGCCTCAAGATCGCGCTCGGCGCAGTCCCAGAGGTCCACCGTGCTCTCGCCGGCGGAGCCCGGGAAGCGCTCGGCGAAGCGCTTGCGCAGCCCCTCGTCGATGGTGAAACAGCAGGGACCGATGCTGGGGCCTATCACCGCGCCCAGCAGGCGGCCGCGGCGCGCCAGCGCCGCGGCCGTCTGCCCGACGATGCCGGCCAGCATGCCGCGCCAGCCGGCGTGCACGATGGCGAGCTCGGGCCCGTGTGCGCCGCGCGCGGCGATCACCACGGGCACGCAGTCGGCGTAGCTCACCACAAGGCCGAGGCCGGGCGCGGCGCTCAGCAGGCCGTCGTAGTCGTGGATCACCGACTCGCGGTCGAAGGCCCCGCGCCCGGCCTCGGCCTGCCCCACCCAGGCGAGCGCGACGCCATGCACCTGGCCGGGCACGACGAGCCGTTCCTGCGCGAGACCGACGGCGGCGCAGAAGCGCCGCCGGTTCTCCAGCACGTTGGCCGGCGCGTCAGCGACCGAGAGGCCGAGGTTGAGAGAGTCGTACGGCGCCGGCGAGACGCCGCCTGCCCTCGTCGGGAAGGCGGCGGCCACCCCGGCGCCCTCCCACTGCAGCCATCGCAGGCCGCCGGCTTCACGCCATTCCAGGGCGAAGCCTGCGCCCATGCTCTCAGCCCCCGGGCAGCAGGGCATACGACCAGTCGAGAACCCTGCCGATCGTGGACTCGAAGACCTGCGGCGCCGCCAGCATGACCACCAGCAGACCCATGAAGACGAAGTTCCCGTAGCGGTCGAGGTCGACCCAGCGCAGGTACAGGTCGCGGGGGAGGAAGCCGCCGACCACCCGCGACCCGTCCAGCGGAGGGATGGGGATCAGGTTGATGACGCCGAGCACGACGTTGAGCACGAAGGCCAGGGCGAGCGCCTGCGCCGCGAAGAGGCTCCAGGTGTAGGTGAGCCAGACGAGGCCGGCGGCGACCAGGGCGAGGGCGAAGTTGGCCGCCGGCCCGGCCGCGCCCACCAGCATCATCCCTCGCTGCGGGTCCTTGAAGTAGCGCGGGTCGACGGGCACGGGCTTCGCCCAGCCGAAGAAGAAGCTGCCGCCGGAGCCCACGAAGGTCACGACCAGGGCCACGGTGCCCCACACGTCAAGGTGCTTGAGCGGGTTCAGCGTGAGCCGGCCGTGAAGCTTGGACGTCGGGTCGCCGAGCTTCCAAGCCATCCAGCCGTGGGCCAGCTCGTGGACCACGAGGCTGACGAGCAGCAGCGGCAGCGTCACGAGGAAGCGCAGGAAGAGGCCGTTGTCGGTCATCCGCGCAGCCTCGTCGCGGCGGCGAGCTCGTCGTCGCGGCTGCGCAGCACGCCGTTCAGGCGCAGGTGGAGGACGCTGCGCAGCACCTCGCCCATCTGCGGCGAGGCCTCAAAGCCCAACGCCAGAAGGTCCTCGCCGCCGATCGCCAGCTTGACGTGGCGGGTGACGTCGAGAAAGCGCCCGAGGCGGTCGGCGGCGATGCCCGTCTCGTCGAGCGCCATGGCGGCGAGGACGGCCTCCAGCGGCTGGCCGTGGGCGAGCTCGTACAGGTCCGCCTCGCTGGGCCCTCTCGCGACCCTGTCCACGAGGCGCCGGCCCACGACGAGCGCGCCTTCGAGCACCTCGGCGTCGCGGCGCCGGATGCGCATGCGCTCGGCCCACATGGCGATCTCCTCGGGCTCGAGGTCGCGGAGCATCCAGACCAGGCGCAGGCGCCAGCGCGGCGCCTCGCCCTCGAGGTGGTGGGCGGCGCGCGCGCGGTCGCCGCGCTGCACGAGTGCGCGCGTCGTGACGCCGGCGCGCAGGCGGCCGTGGATCGAGGGCGTGAGGCCGAGCCCTTCCATGCGACGCAGCGAGAAATCGGCCTTCTCCTCCTCGAGCAGAGCGATGAGCTCGTCGCGGAGACGCGCCGAGGACAGGTCGCCGACAAGGTCCATGGCGCAGCAGGCGCGCGCCAGGTTGAGAGTGTGCGCGTCCATGCGCAGCCCGTAGCGGTTCTCGTAGCGGATGGCGCGCAGCACGCGCGTGGGGTCTTCGATGAAGCTGAGGTTGTGCAGCACGACGATGCGCCGCGCCGCGAGATCGGTCATGCCGCCGAAGTAGTCGAGAAGGTCGCCGTAGGTCTCGGGCTTGAGCGAGACCGCCATCGCGTTGATCGTGAAGTCGCGCCGTGCCAGGTCGCTGCGGATGCCCGCGTGCTCCACCTTGGGGAGCGCCGCGGGGTAGGCGTACGACTCGGAACGGGTCGAGGCCACGTCCACCCGCCGCCGGCGGCCGGAAGCATCGTGGGTCACGACGACGGCCGTGCCGAACTTCGCGTGGGGGCGCACATGGCCTTTGAGACGCGCGGCGAGGTCGCTCGCCAGGGCGATGCCGTCGCCCTCGACGGCGATGTCGACGTCAAAGCCGGGCTCGCCGAGGAGCAGATCGCGGACCGCGCCGCCGACGAGGTACACGCCGCGGACGCCGGCGGCGACCGCCTGGATCTGGCGCAGCAGCCCGTCCAGGCCGAGCTCCCCCAGGGGTCCGGCGAGGTTGGCCACCACCGGCGCCGGCGGCTCCGGCGCGCCCACGTCGCCGGCCACCGCGCGCCGCGTGGCCGCCCCGAGCAGGTCATCGACGGCGATCTGCGCGGCGGAGGCGTCGCGCGCCACGGGCGCCCAGCCGATCTCCTCCTGGGCGATGCGCGCGGCGGCGTGCTCGAGGGGCGTGTCCGCGGCGAGCACCGTCACGCGCGCGGTCATGACCGCCTTCACGGGGGCGTGGCCGAGCCCGTGCGTGGCGGCGCGCTCGAGGTCGGCGAGCGCCACCTTACCGACGAGCCGGCCGGCGTCCGTGACGACCACGCCGCCGAGGCCTTCGCGGCGGCAGCGCAGCGCCGCCTCGTCGATGCTCGTCGAGAGCTCGACCGGCGGCGGCAGCGGCGCGAGCACATCGCGCACCGTGCGCACGGCGGCGAGGGCGGCGGGGACCGCCGCGCTCACGGCCGCCACGACGTCGTCCAGCGGGCGGTCCTTGACCACCGCCGAGGCGGCGGCGGAGTGGCCGCCGCCGCCCACCGCGGCCAGCGCCCTGGCGACGTCCACGCGGCCGCCACGGCTGCGCGCCGTGACGAACACGCGGTTCTCCATGGCCACGAGGAGGAAGTAGGCGTCGCAGCCCGTGAGGTCCATGACGCGGTGCGCCACCACGCTCACGCCTTCCACGTAGAGGTCCTGGCGAAGCGCCGAGACCAGTACCGTCGCCGCGGCGACGGGGAGCTCCTCGGCGGCCTCGAGCGCGGCCGCCAGCGTACGGCGCTGCGCGCTGGTGAGCGGATTGGCCAGCCACTTCTCGAGGAGCGCCGTGTCGGCGCCGCGCAGCATGCACAGCGCCAGGGCCTCGGCGTCGGCGGGGGTCGTGGTGGAGAACGCCAGCGACCCCGTGTCCTCGTGGATGCCGAGGGCGAACACGGTCGCCTCGAAGGGCGTGATGGGGATGCCGCGCTCGGCGACGATGCGTACGAGCAGCGTGACCAGCGAGCCGTCGGACGAGGTCACGAGATTGTCCGGCGGGATGAAGGCCGGCAGGTCGCCTTTGTGAGTGTGATGGTCGAAGGCCACGACCTGCACGCCCTCGCGGCCGCAGAGGTCGCCGAGGTCACCGAGGCGGTTGGCATGGACCGTGTCGACGAGGATCAGGCGGCGCACGCTGTCGCGCTCGACGTCGCCCGGGTCCACGACGGGGATGAGGTCGGCGTACAGCGCCTGGAACTCGCGCACGTTGCGGTTCACGGCGCCGCCGAGGCAGACGGCCGCCTCCGGGTAGAGCTTGTGCGCCGCGACCATCGCCGCGAAGGCGTCGAAGTCGGTGTTGGTGTGCGTGGCGATGAGCTCGGGGGTGCGCATGTGTGAAGTATACGGGAGCGCGGCCGCCCGCCCGGTCAGGCTTTGAGCAGCCAGGCGAGCTCGTGGCCGAAGGCGCCATCGACGGCGGCGCGCAGCGGCGCGTTGACCGGGTCGCTGAGGCCGGGGTCGGCGGCGATGATCTGCGCGGCGAGCTCGCGGGCGCGCAGCAGCGCCGCGCGGTCGCGGGCCAGGCGGGCGAGCTTGAGCTCGGGCACGCCCGCCTGCCGCGCCCCCATCACCTGGCCCTCGCCGCGGATCTCGAGATCGCGGTCGGCGAGCGCAAAACCGTCGTTGGTCTCGAGCAGCGCCTCGAGCCGCGCCTGCGAGGCGCCGGTCTCGGCCTGCGAAAAGAGCAGGCAGTACGACTTGGCCGTCCCCCGTCCCACGCGGCCGCGCAGCTGGTGGAGCTGGGCGAGGCCGAAGCGCTCGGCGCCCTCGACGATCATCACCGAGGCGTTGGCCACGTCGATGCCGACCTCGATGAGGCTGGTGGAGACCAGCACCTGCACCTCCCCGGCTTTGAAAGCGTGCATCACGGCGTCGCGTTCGGCCGACTTGAGCTGCCCGTGTACCACAGCCACGCGGCTGTCGCGGAACGGCCCGGCCTGCAGGCGCCGCGCCTCGGCCAGGGCGGTGGCCGCCGAGATCGCGTCGGATTCGTCGATCGCCGGACACACCACGTAGACCTGGCGCCCTCCGGCGATCTGCTCGCGCACGAAGTCGTAGCCCACCTCGCGCCGGCTCTCATCGACAAGACGCGTGACGACCGGCTGACGGCCGGCGGGCGACCCCGCGATGGTGGTCACGTCGAGGTCGCCGTACACGGTGAGCGCCAGAGTGCGCGGGATCGGCGTAGCCGTCATGTGCAGGACGTGCGGCGCGCGGCCGCCGCGCTCGGCGCGCCGCACCAGGGCGTCGCGCTGCTCCACGCCGAAGCGATGCTGCTCGTCGACGACCAGCAGGCCCAGGCCGGCAAACTTCACGTCCTCCTGGAGCAGCGCGTGCGTGCCGATCACGAGGCGGGCCGCGCCGCTCGCGATCCTCTGGAGCGCGGCCCGCCGCTCCCTGGCGCTGAGAGCCGCGGTCAGCAGCTCGGCCGGGCCGAGGACCGCGGCGAGGCGCGCCGCCGTCTCGGCGTGCTGGATGGCCAGCGTCTCGGTGGGGGCCATGAGCGCTCCCTGAAAGCCGGCTTCCGCGGCGCGCACGAGGCAGTAGAGCGCCACGACCGTCTTGCCCG
>Ga0194044_10000154_pt1 | contig 29477 bp, 27 predicted proteins | sample JunL4417m_MetaG_FD_155460 | JGI IMG/M metagenome (GOLD analysis project Ga0194044, IMG submission 155460) | Anoxic zone freshwater microbial communities from boreal shield lake in IISD Experimental Lakes Area, Ontario, Canada - Jun2016-L442-17m | ecosystem: Environmental > Aquatic > Freshwater...
ACTCATAGCTATAATTCTACTCGTTGGTTTTATTTACCGATTGACTCAGCAATTCCGCAAGGATTTATTACCTCGAAATGAGTTTATTTTTTGGCTCGTATTTTGGTCGGGATCGCTTTTAATGGTGATATTTTTAAAACCGTTAGATGCCTTAGTAAATTCACTCGGATTTTCTGGTACCGCCATTGAAGAGCTATTTTATTTTGGCACCATCATATTATTTTATTTGATTTTTCGTCTTCGCCTCCGTTTGGCCAATTCGGAAAAACGACTTGCGCGCTTGATCAGCGACCTGGCGATAACCGAATCAACACATGACCGGTAAAGATATAGTAATGGATTTTGTTTTTTCAATATTTTCTTTCAGTTTAATCGCTGGAGCAATTTATCTTATCACCGTACCGGATAGTGCTTCGATGGTCGTATCATTTTTAAAAGCGTTTGCGCCAGTAATGCTGATTTCCGGCATTTTATTTTTTAAATTGAGTCGGATAAAAAAACGGGTTACCAAAAGTCGTCAGGATTCTGATTTTATTATTATCTTACGACTTACCTATTGGGACAAAATAAAAAGCGATATTCTGGCTTTATTGTTACCGCTATTAATGTCTGTTTTAGTTTTAATTAGTGGTCGCAGTTATGATTCTTTTGACTTAATGAGTGCAATTGTGGTTTATCTCATTATGATATTTTGGCAAAAAACTATTTTTGCCAAAACCCGCGATGGAAATGTCGTATGAAAATTGCTGTTGTAGTTTGCACGTTTCCACCGTATAAAGGCGGCATGGGCAATAGCGCATGGCGATTAGCCGAGGTCATGGCCAAGCTGGGTCATAACATAACTGTGTTTACCTCAAAACAAAAGGTGGGATTGGCAGAGGTGTCAAATAATGTAAAAGTGGTACGATTACCCACCGCAATTAAGATTGGCAATGCGGCAAAATTAATCGGGCTTGAGACCGCGCTCATTGGTTTTGATATTATCCATTTTCATTATCCTTTTTATGGTAGTCACCGTGCGATTTTACGAGCAGCAAAACGATCGCCACAAACCAAATTACTGCTCCATTATCACATGGAGCCTGCAGCAGGCGGATTAAAAGGCTGGTTGTTTAAACTGGAGAGATTGTTCATTTTGCCCGTTCTTATTAACCGGGCAACAACTGTGATTACTGCTACTAGTGATTATCGCGATCAAACAGTATTGGCTCGTTATTATCAAAAAGACCCGGATAAATTTGCGGTGATTCCTTTCGGGGTTGATACAGACGTATTTGTGCCAAAGTCAACAAATGAAAATCATATCAAGCTCATTCGGCTGTTATTTGTCGGCGGTTTGGATAGTGCGCATTATTTTAAAGGGGTTAATATCCTTTTACTGGCAGTAAGTCAGGCTAAAAATGAGTTAGCCAGTAAAGATATTTTCCTCCATTTAACGATTATTGGTTCAGGCAACCTATTGCCCCAATATCAGGTTTTGGTAAATACTCTAAATCTTGTTAATGAGGTAACCTTTGCCTCGTCGGTAGAAACTGGTGAATTGCCGAAATATTATCAAACAGCAGATGTGTTTATTTTACCCTCGATTAATCAAGGTGAAGCGTTTGGTCTAGTCTTGCTTGAAGCTATGGCTTCTGGTGTAGCAGTTATCGCTTCATCTTTACCTGGTGTACGACAAGTTTTTGTTAATGAGCAAGAAGGGCTGTATGTAACACCAAGCCAACCCAATGCTTTGGCCTTGGCGATTGAGCGGTTAGCAACCGATAGGGAACTATGCACACGTTTAGGGCAATCTGGTCGAAACACAGCGGTTACTAAATATAACTGGCACGCAATTGCCAACCAGTGGCAGAAATTATATAAAAGTACAGATGAAAATTTGCGTAATTAATAATTTATATTTTCCGTGGAACAAGGGCGGGGCTGAACAGCTTTGTTTTAATTTGGTTACCACATTAATTCATAACGGACATGAGGTGCAGATAATCACAACCCAGCCAAAGTTTTTTAATAGTATAGAAATAACTTCTTCTCCAATATTGCGAGTAGGAGGGTTGTCGGGTTTATTATATAATTTAGGTAAATTTCCCAAGCCAATACGATTATTGTGGCATGTGGCGACCAATCTTAACCTCTTTACAGCCATAACCGTAAATCGGTTTCTCCAAAAATATCAACCTGAGTTAGTGATTTCACATAATTTAATCGGACTTGGTCTTGGCTTGCCACTTGTTATTAAACGAAACAAAATTAGACAAATCCACGTCTTGCACGATATCCAGCTGTTACACCCATCAGGACTATTGATGTGGCAAAATGAAGGGCTGCTTAATTCATTTCTAGCCAAGCGTTATCAACAATTTACTCGTTATTGTTTTAAATCAATTGATGTTGTAGTTTCGCCATCAGCATGGCTTGTAACACTTCATCAAAAATATGGCTTATTTGCTCGGACAAAAAAAGAAGTACTACCTAATCCCATAGAATTTAAAAAGAATAATTCTATTGTCCATGTTGTTCATCAGCCATTACGTTGCTTGTTTGTTGGGCAACTTGAGGCGCATAAAGGAATTGATTGGTTGGTTAAAGTGCTTCAGAACAAATCACTATTTCATTTAACCATAATTGGCCCAGCTGGCAGTGATGGGGACAAGATTGATTACGCAGTTAAAAACTCTAATAATATTGCCTACTTAGGACGACTCGATCGGGTAGGCGTAAGCAAGCAAATTAATCAGGCAGATGTCTTAATTGTACCCTCGTTTTGTTATGAAAATTACCCCACTGTTATCATTGAAGCAATAACACTGGGTTTGCCGGTGTTAGCGAGCCGTCTTGGCGGTATACCGGAAATGCTACCTGAAAAAAATTTATTTAATCCTGGGAATGCTGACGAATTATTAAAAAAATTACAAACTATCAAGTCGTTAAATGAAGACTTGATAGTTGAAAAAAACTCTGTTGAAGAGTACTGTCAAAAAATTTTAGCGGCCAGCTAACGTGTAGCGAAAAATAAACACCTCTTGATTGCCAAAACTCTGCCAACTGTCGGCTGAGTTTTTTGCTTCAGCTAAAACCTTTGGAAAGGCATACCAATAGCGATTTAAAATGAAATATGCTTTATTAACACCGGCTAAACTCATCGCCTCGTTCATGGTTTGGCGGTTAGCACCACCATAAACCATGTCGAGATATTTTTGATACAGTGGACTGGCAGTTGGCACGGGGTAATAGAATAATTCGTGATCAAGGTACGAATAAAAACCATACCGAGACAGTGCGGCTGCGCTTACTTGCTGGTTGGCCAACACGACATATTTTATATTCAAAGATTCTTGATGGATTTGTTCAACTGCTAATAAATCGTTTTTACTGGTGGCATAGCCTTTACTGTTGGCATACGCATCGACACGTGGATATTGAAAATATAAATTGGCAGTAATGCACAAGCTAAAAAATACGGTCAGAATAATTTTAGTCATCTTTGTTTGCTTGTCAAAACTATTGGTTACTAGACGTATAAATTCTAAGATTAACGGCAAAGTAAACACGAGGCTAATAAATTGAACTCGATTCGCAAAATCACTTTGCTCGCTAGTGACTACAAATGAAAATGGTAAAAATCGAATTAAGGTTGCGGCAATAAAAGTACTTAAAAAAAAGTAGAGCCAAAATCTAAGTTTTTTTTGTTGTTCGACTGGTAGACGAACAAAACCAATTATTACTGCCGCTAACCATAACCACCAGCCACACTGCTGCCAGAAATAGACTAGGTTTAATAGTACGTTGGCTTGATTAGGCAAGGCTAAACCAACTTTGAATATATTATCTGGCAAATGAAGGGTTGTAAAAGTAGCGTTATTTAAAATAAAGAAATAACAGGGTAGGGCAAAAGTGTTCAGTAATATCAAAATCGTTTTACTGGGAAATACAAATTTTCTATTTTTAATGTTGTTAATAGCAATATAGCCGACAATTAATAACGCAGGTAAACCAGCCAATGGATGGATCGCTATCGCAGCTAAAGCGGTTACGACTGATAAAATTTGATTATTCGTGTTGGATTGATAAACGAATAAAACGGTTACCATTAAAAATATGTACGCTAAATTTTGCGGTGTAGAAAAGGTTAAAAATTGATAAGGCAGGAGTAAGCATAATAGTGTGCCTAAGATTACCTTTGATCGATCAGCGCTTTGTAGTGTGCGCCACAGAAGTGGTAATATCAATAGTGTGCCTAAGCTTGGTGTTAACCACCGATGAAGCCAGTTCAAGGGAATAAAGAATGTTTTGTGTAAAACAATTAATACCCCATATTGCCCCATGTAATAGTTGGTTTTGGGCAAGACTTGACCCAGTCGATCAATTAGATCAAGCGTGGCTCCGTGTACAAAAAAATCATATCCATAGCCGATGCCATAGATCAAGTTGATTATCGAGATGCTTAATAGGACATGTAGTGTTAAAATTAAAAACTGGCCGCGTTGGGCTTTTTGCCAAATCGTTAAAAAAAGCAAACTCGTGAGAAAAAAATAGGCAATAAAAAATGAGGTTGATACGACTTGCCACGGTGTAGCTATAGCTTCAACACTTTGATGTTGCCAAAGCCAGGTAGCGGTTATCAACCACAGAAAAAAATATAGAAAAAACAAGGTGTAATTACGCCATTTGCCAAAAAAAGCTAATTGTGTCAAATTATAGTTTAGTTTAGACTGGCAATTGAGCTTTTTTCTAATCTTGGCTATTATAATAAAGAAGAGGAGGGTTAATGCCCAGCTTAATACAATTCCAGGCCAGTTAAGTGCCCAAACGCGGTAAATAAGGCCGCTAGTAATAATTAGCAGGCTGATAATAATCAGTAGGTTTTCCCAAATATTATTCAGAGATAATTTGTTTGTCATATTTTATCTTATTTTACTAAAAAACATGCCAAAAGAGCAAGTGACTAGTACAAAAAAACGACATGCCATTGGTTTAGCGATTTTAGCGCTACTCTTTTTTTTAGTAACCAGTTCTTATAATTGGTTAGTACAAGAAGGGGAATATGTAAAATGGTCTTCTCCTGACGAGACGGCAAATTATTTTTTAACCAAATATTATAGTAAGACTGGTGAATTGTATTATTATGAGCCAAATAATCTTATCGCAAGTGAGATAATTCATCCGCGTAGCTTGCGCGCCACAGGTGACTTGATCAAACCGATGAGTTTTTTGGGCATGATTTTAATTTATGGCAAAATTGCGGCAATTTTTGGCGCTGCCATCATACCATATCTTACTCCTTTTTTCGCCGCACTGGGACTATTATTTTTTTATGGTATTTTGCACGCAATTTTCGATCGTCGGGTTGCTTGGCTGGGTACTATCATTTTAGCTGCTTTCCCGCCATATATCTATTACACCTGTCATAGTATGTTTCATAACGTCTTGTTTATCGTCTTAACCCTGGCCGCGTTGTATTTTTTTATAAAAATGAATCTTCGTAAAACTTTTTCAGAAGACGGCTGGGCACATTGGCGGATCATATTTGTTTACCCAGCATTGGGTGGCGTTTTTTTAGGCTTGGCGATAATCACCAGAACCTCGGAGCTATTATGGCTTGGACCAATGCTAGTAGTCGCTTGGTTGTGTACGGTACGTCGCACTGGCTTGGTGAAATTGATTGTTGCCCTGGCCTTTATTGGTTTTGGCCTTTTGCCCGCGGCATATCACAATCAACTTTTGTACGACAAATTTTGGGCGAGTGGGTATCCGGAAATGAATAAATCGTTGGTTAGTTTAACGACGAATAGCGGTCAATTATTAAAGCAAGCCTTGCCGGTCGGTAAGTCAGCGCCAACAGTGATATCTCCCAAGCCAGCAAGCCTTATCGCATTATCTACCACCAACCAAATTAAACAAATTGCGGCCATTGCGGCACCAAGCCCATTGCAAAAGATTCGCAACGCAATTTTTTATTTCGGTTTCAATCCAAATTTAAGCGTGAAAATGATATTTTATTATTTTGTGGATATGTTTCCTTGGTTATTTTGGGGTGCGATTTTTGGTGTGGTGTTGTTTGTATTACGCTATAAAAAGTTGCAACAAAAGCAAGTTATTTTTTTAGTCAGTGGAGTAATCTTATCGATGATTTTATTACTTTATTATGGCAGCTGGAAATTCAATGATAACCCAAATACCAGCGAACACACAATCGGAAATTCGTATACCCGGTATTGGCTGCCTGTTTATCTTTTTGCTATTGCGTGGTTAGCCGCCGGACTGACTTGGTTTACTAAAATTATCTCTAGTAAAATCATGCGACAAAGCACACGATATTTTATGGTTTTAACTTTGGTAATAGTTGAATTGTTTTTTGTGGCCACCGCTAAAAGCGAGGGCTTGCTTGAGAGTATAATCAAGGCTGACGCAACCAGGCAAGAGTACTATGCAGTAATGCATGCTACTGAAACCAACGCGGTAATTATCACCCAATATCACGATAAACTATTTTTTCCGGAACGACGGGTAATTGTTGGACTTTTTAATGATGATAATATGAATCGCGCCTATGGTCGCCTGGCTAGCCGAGTGCCACTATATTATTATAACTTCACTTTTCCAACCTCGACCGTGCGTTTTTTAAATACATCACGTCTCGCTCAATATCGTGTTGCCATTGTGCCGATTAAACGGGTGACTAAAGATTTTACATTATATCGCTTAGAGTCAATTATTTCCACAAATGTTAAATAACATAACTGCCTGGGAACAGCAGCAACAATTTATAAAAAGCCGAAATCAGCCAAATGATTTAGTGGCATCGTCGCGTCCTGCTTTTATTGACCAACTGGCTGATGTCGGCATAGATTATCCCTTACCCAAGCGACTAACTGTAGGAACGAATTTGTTTCCTGAAGATAATATTATTGAAGAGCGCCACGTTAAATTTGGTTTAGCAGGCAACGATCTGGTTGTGTCATCAGAAAATCCTGAAGAACAATTTTTGTTGTATTCATTAGCTACTGCCGGTTTCTCGACTGCTCACGCCAAAGAAATTATCGCATCAAAATTAAATATTGTGCCTGAAGAAATTATGACAGCCACAGAAAAGGAAGCAGAGCCGCTAACCTATCAATTTTTAACTTTACCTCGACCTGATATCATTCCAGCGCTTAAAACTTCTTTTATTAGGTTAGATTTTAAAGCAAGCCAAACGAAAGCACTCAACAAGACTGAAATTATTGCCAATGCCCATACCTATGTGTTGCGGCTGTATGAAGATTTCGAAATAAACAATTTTGAATTGCGTCTTGATGCTACACAAAAATATGGCATTTTAAATTTTTTCCCGCCACGTTTATTTGGCGACCGCTTAATTAACCACAAATTAGGTAAGCTCTTACTGCAAGGTCAAGCTGAACTCGCGCTACGCTTTTTTTTGTTTAAAACTGGTCGACACGAATTGCCGATTATTATTGATGCGCGACAACGAGCCGAAAAATTTTTTCCCGACTTCACTAAAATTATTAAGGTTTTTTCAACCTTGCCGTATAGCTTCTCAGAAGAATTGGAAATTCTTAACGAATTAGCTTCTGGTCAAAAAGCGGAACAAGTTTTGAAGCAGAAAGGTTATTTGGTTGAACGTTGGCTTTTTTGCTACAATGCTTGGTGTTTTAATCGGATGTTATCGAAACGAAGTCGTGAACAAGGCATTATAGATGAGCAAATTCCTCTGTTAAGTCTTGTTGAGAATAATGATGACTACAAAGATATATTACTTTCTGATGAGGTAAACAGCCTTGATATAATTGTAGAGCAGTTTCAGATTAAACCATGGCCAAGCCAGAACGTACCGGGAAGGCTTCGCTGGATAAGACAGACCCATAAATTTACCCAAAATATATTAGTATTGCAATTTGAACTTCTTAAACATCAACTGCCTGATATGGTAATTAATCATTTGTTTGATTTTCAAAATAGTCTCACTACCACTGCTTTTATTAATCATGAGCGCGTCGATGCAAAACAAATATTGGGGCAGGGGTCAATTCTTACGAGTTTAAGTAAAAGTTCTGGATAAAAATTTTATATTTGGCAAGTGAAGTATTTTTATGGTATAATCTTGACATGTCAGAAAAAGAATCACCTGTTCAAAAAAACAACAATCTAAATATCAACGATCAGTTATCTCCACATTTAGTGGATTTAAAATCGCTGATAACTGCAAAAAACCAGCCGAAAGCAAAACGATTCGGTTGGTTTTTAATTAAACGAAAGGCAAGAGGTAGGGTAGTGCCACCTGTAATTATGGAAGTCGCGTCAAAAATAAAAGCAGAGACTCCGCAGATAATTAATCAAATCGCACCAAATTTAGCACTACCCGAGGCTCCTACACCCCCTTCTGAAGTAATTATTAAAGCTAAAACCAAGCCACTTAAGCCACGGCCAAAACCAGTAAAAATACTTAACCCCAAAATAACTTTTTTGATACCGCTGGTAATGCTTGTAGTTATTATCGGTAAAATAGCACTCAATTTACTTTTGTCTTTGCGGTTAATTTTTAATGCACTGTTTAGATTGGCGCGGCGTTTTAACCAAATGAGTCGCAATTGTATTGTAAATACCAAACAGCTAATTAGACGCTCACCAAAAGCTAAAAATCAAGAACCGCCGGAGAATATTTTAGAGGTATTAGTCCCTGTTGAAGCTCCTAATAAAGTACCGGTGTCGCTTTTTTCCATGGTAGCCTTTACTTTAGTTTTGTTAGTTCTGATTGTGCCCTTTGTTGGTCTAAACTCAATTGCGGATGCCGCTAAACAAGGTGGCGTGATCATCGCCAAGGCTAAATCTGCCTTGTCAGAAATATTGCTAGCTAAAGATGCCACCGCAAAATTTGATTTTACCTCGGCTGGAAAAAATCTTGAACAAGCCAGCACCGAATTTTCAGAAGCACAAGGTGAGCTTTCTAAGATTAATGGGTTATTACTCGATTTAGCCAAGCTGGCGCCCAATCAACAATTAAAATTAGCTGGCAACAGCAAGGATATCTTAACTGCTGGCACAACCGCTACCGAACTTGGCGCTATACTTGCGAAATTAGCCGACACAATCAATAACTTGGTGGCTAAAAAAATTGATTTAAGTTTGGCCATGTCTGATGGAATAAATCAACTATCGGCAGCAGTGCTAAAGTCTGATAGTCTGGTCGAAACCATGCAACATATTGATGCAAGTGCATTACCCAGTTACCAGTCTGGCCAATTTATTGCTATGCGTGAAAAGGCCATCGTGCTTCGCGATACCCTAAAATCGCTTCAGCCGATTGTAACAAGTTTAAGTGATTTTATCGGCATTGAAATGGATCGTCGATATCTGATTATTTTTCAAAATAATGCCGAGATGCGCGGTAGCGGCGGTTTTTTAGGCAGTTATGCGCTGGTTGATTTTAGTAAAGGCAAAATTAAAAAAATTGAAGTGCCGGGTGGAGGCAGTTACGACACTGAAGGCGGGTTATTGGAGCGCATCGCGGCGCCAGAGCCATTACGATTAGTTAATCCGCTATGGCATTTTTGGGATGCTAACTGGTGGCCAGATTTTCCTACTACAGCCAAAAAATTATCTTGGTTTTTGGAAAAAAGCCAAGGGCCGACAGTTGATGGCGTAATCAGCCTTACGCCGAATGTTATTGAGGATGTGTTGCGGATAATAGGCCCAATAACGATACCCGAAGAGAATAATTTAGAAATTACTGCTGATAATTTTTGGCTAAATACTCAAACGATTGCCGAGGCAAAATCACCAACAAATCAACCGAAAAAAATTATCGGTTCACTGATAAATGTAATAATGCAGGAATTGCCCAAACGACTAGATAAAGAAAAATCAATCGCTTTGGCTAGCGTATTAAATCAAAATTTAAAAGGCAAGCAAATAATGTTCTATGCGAAAAATGAGTCTGTTCAAGCCTCGTTAGATCAACTTGATTTCAGTGGCCGTATTAAAGATACTAATTGGGATTATTTACAGGTAGTAAATACCAATATCGCTGGTGGCAAGAGTGATCGAAAAATTTCTGAAACAATTACTCATCAGGCTGAGATTCAAGCTGATGGCAGTATTATTGATACCGTCATGATTACCCGTAAACATACCGGCGTGAAAGGTGAAGAGTTTACTGGTAGGCGCAATGTAGATTGGGTGAGAATTTATGTCCCATATGGCAGCCAGTTTATTTCCGCACAAGGCTTTACTGCTCCTGATCAAAGCTTGCTTACCAAACCCGATCCTTCGTGGAAACTAGATAGTGATTTAATCAATGAGGCAATAGCCACAATTGACAAATCCAGTCAAACAAAAATATATCAAGAAGCAGGGAAAACCGTATTTGCCAATTGGAGTATGGTTGATCCGGGGCAAGAAAATACTGTTTGGGTAACGTATAAATTACCAATCAGCCTAAAAAACAAAACCGAACAAACTTGGTTGGATCAAATCAGTCAATTATTAGGTTTGAATACTCCGAATGTTTTGCCTTACGCTCTGTTGGTCCAAAAGCAACCCGGATCACAAAATAGCCAACTAGACAGTACCTTGCGATTCGCCGCCGGTGCCAACCAGCGACTCATCGGCCAATGGCCCGATCAGCTTAAACAGCCCGATGGCTGGTCTGTCAATCACCAACTAGATAGTGATCAATATTTAGCTGGCTTTATTACCAATTAATATCAAATGTTAATATATTTATATGCCAAAAAATAAAACAAGCGAAACGATTTCGGCCAGAGAAATTGAAATGGATGCAGGTTTGTCTGAAATTTATCAAGATGAATCCGGTAAGTTGGTCAATGTATCTAATATGGCCATGAGAAAAGGCAGGGGATTACTCGGTCGTTTTGCCTTGATGCTTGGTGTTCTAACTCTTTTGATTGGTTCAGGGTGGTATGGCTATCAATATTATTTAAACAGTCAAGCACAAAAGAACGATACTGTTAGCCTCTCAATTGAAGGCGAAAAATCATTTGTGGCGGGTCAACCGCTAACCTATACGATTAAGTATAAAAACCTTGGCGTGATCGCCATAAAAAATATTAATATCACGGCAACGTATCCGGATAATTTTGTGGTTGAAAAAACCGAACCTAAAGCGGATAACAGTGCTAATAATAGTTGGCAAATTAACGAGTTGTTAAGTCGTCGTTCTGATGAAATTAAAATTGTTGGTCGCGTAATTGGCGAAACAGGACAAAGCAGTGCTATTTTAGCTAAGATGGTATACCAACCAGCTAATTTTTCTTCGCAGTTTAGTCAAGAGGCAAGCTTTAATCAGAGTATATCTACGACAGGAATAACTATTTCAGTTAATCCACCAACTGGTGTTTTTTTAACACAGCCGAATTCACTTTTAATTAACTATCAAGCCGAGGTTAAAAATTTTATCACTTCTTTTCGCGTTGTTGCCATGCCAATTCCTGGAGTTGTTTATGGCACCACCTCGCCCAGCTCAACTGAACCAACGTATTTTACGATTGCTAATGTAACTGACAAACAAGCGAGCCTTACCATTCCTTTTACGGTAATGCAAAGACCAATCGACAGTGCCGCCATTAACTTGCGATTTGAATATTCCCCTGATGGTAAACAGTACTATGCCTTTTTGCAAAAAAACCTCACGTTAGATATTTTAAGTCGTAGTTTAAATGTGGGCCTATTTATTAATGCTACTTCCACAGATCAAGGAGTAAACTTTGCGCAACCATTAAATTATTCCATTACCTATGCGAATAAAGGTGATATCGATTTACATGATGTGATAGTTATGGCGGTAATTGATAGTGATTTTGTCGACTGGCCTACGCTTGATGATAAAAATCAGGGCGTGGTCGACAATGGTAAGATTACTTGGAATAAAGATAGTATCCCGGCCTTGGCTGATATCGCCCCTGGCACGAGTGGTTCGATTGATTTTGTCGTTAATGTGATGTCGGCCAAAGAAATTGACCCAAGTCGTAATTATCAAGTCAAAAGCTATGCCCGCTTTACGATTGGAACTTCTACAGCACCCACCAATGATGATGATAAGAGCAATGTCATAACCAACAAAATCAACAGCGATTTAAAATTAAGCGAAGAGGTGCGTTATTATAATGATGACAATATTGCGGTTGGGTATGGACCCATCCCACCCAAAGTGGGTCAGACCACCAGCTATAAAGTGTATTGGCATTTAAGCAATAACTTAAACGAATTAAATGGCGTTAAAATTGAAACTACGTTGCCTTCCTATGTAAACTGGGATGCAAAAAATAGGGCTGATGTGGGCACGATTCAGTTTGACGCTGCAACTCGTAAAGTAATCTGGACGATCGGACGCTTGCCCATCACAGTCTATAAGGCTGAAGCAGAATTTAATATCAATATTACGCCCGTGGCAGATGACCAAAACAAGGTTTTGGTATTATTGCCTGGCTCAACAATCGAAGGTGTAGACGTTGCCACTAATTCTCAAATTAAAAAAACGTTAAACGGCAAAACCACAAAGTTGGTTGATGATGCCATGATTACCGACGACGGCTTGATTCAATAATGATCATGGAATATTTCACCCTAAAACAGTTAAGTAAAAAATCAGGCGCACGAGTCGGTGAGCTGGCAACTGCGCATGGTGTAGTGCCAACGCCATTTTTTATGCCAGTTGCCACACAGGCGGCCGCTAAACATATTACCACTGAGGAGATCAAGCAACTTGGTGCAAAAATTATATTAAGCAACACCTATCATTTGTTTTTGCGTCCGAATGAGGCTAAAATAAAAAAATTGGGTGGTTTACATCAATTCATGGCTTGGTCAGGAGCAATTTTAACTGATTCAGGCGGTTTTCAGGTTTTTAGCCTTGCGGGCAAAACTAACCGCGGTGGTAAGAGCCTAGTTAAAATCTTGGCAGATGGCGTAACCTTTACCTCACATATCGACGGCAAAAAACATCACTTTACGCCAGAGTTGGTGTGGCGCATTCAGCGAGACTTAGGCGTAGACATTGCCGTATGCCTTGATGTCTGCCCAGCCTTGCCTGCCGGTGAAACAGAGCTTAAGCGTTCGGTAGAATTAACCAGCGATTGGGCTAAGCGAACCATTGTTTATCATCGTAAGCAACGTGGTTACAAACCTCGCTTGCATTGCGTGGTTCAAGGCGGAGCCAGTCAAACGTGGCGCGAACAAAGTCTTGCCGATTTAGCCAAGCTTGATTTTGATGGCTATAATATTGGTGGCTTAGCCGTGGGTGAGGATACTGAAACGAGAAATACCATTTTGTCGAATGTCGTTCCATTGTTACCAACCAATAAGCCCCGCTACTTAATGGGGGTTGGGTATCCAGAACAAATTGTTTCGGCAGTGAAGCAAGGGGTGGATATGTTTGATTGTGTTATTCCCACTCGTGAAGGTCGACACGGTCGCTTGTTTATTTGGCAAACAGGTCAAAAGGCAGCCAAACTTGACGACAAGGGTAGCTTTTATAAAACCATAAATATTTTAAATAGTGAATTTAGCTCAGACAAGAAGCCAATCAACGTTGAATCCAAGTTGCCTATTTTAAGACAGTATAGTCGCGCTTATCTTCATCATCTCTATAAAATTAACGAACCACTCGGCCAACGCTTGGCTAGCTTAAACAATGTTGAATTTTATCTAGAATTAATGCATCGATTGCGACAAATGATTATTGCCGGTAAATTATAGTAGCAATGAAATTTTGTTTGCTCGTCAAGATATGATATAATATAGCCATGATGCAAAATATCAATCCAAGTTTTTCAAACTATTTAGTAAACAAAGGGGCGCCAATTGAACCAAAACCTAGTGTTCAAAAGCCCAAATCTCTACCAACTGCGAAACCAGTCAAGCAGTTGCGTAAAACCGTAGCCAAAATTTCGCAGCCAATTATCATCGCACCTGTGGAAAAGCCAAAGATTAGCCGAGTGCCTGATCAGGTTTTGAAAACTGCTGTCGAATACAAAGCGCCCGCTTTAAAGGTTGCACCTATTGTGGCAAGTAAAAAACTTTGGCACCATCATTTTATCCCAAGCGAACATAATCAATATCATCCTACCGCCTTAAAGTCAAAACGACTTTATTTTCATGCGGTATCCGCAGTTGCCATTAAAGCAACTTGTTTACTTTTTGCAATGATGTTGCCAATTGAGGCTTGGATGATGCCGGATAATTTTGGCCAACAAGCCCAAACCATAATTGAAAAAACAAATCAAATTAGAATATCTGCTGGACAAAAGCCACTCAAGTCAAATGTAAAACTGATGCAAGCAGCAAAAAGCAAAGCTGATGACATGATCCTTAATCAGTACTTTGCGCATATCAGTCCACAGGGGCAAGGCTTAGCCTATTGGCTAAGAGGCTCAAAGTATAAGTATGACTCAGCAGGTGAAAATCTGGCGATTGGATTTACCTCGCCCGATGCAGCCTTGCTGGCTTGGCGTTTAAGCCCAACCCATTATGCTAATTTAGTCGATCCGGATTTTAGTGAAGTGGGGGTTAGTGTAGCGGCAGGGCAATTAGGCAAAACAGACACCTCTGTCGTGGCTCAGCTATTTGGTAAACCCCAAGGTAGTCCAGTTGAAAAAGACACTAATGTAAATATCGAAGCCCAAAAATTACTTTCAAAATTGTTTTTAGTGGTAGCTAAGGAAAAATCTATTGTCACCACAACAGCATTGGCTCAGGTACCAACAAAAGAAACTAAAGTATTGGGTGTAAAGGAATTTAATCAACCAAACACGGCAGAGCAGACAGTAAGATCAGTTGGTAATATTGCTACCACTAAACTGCAAATTCTTTCCTTAGGTGACAATAAAAAGTTAGTCAGTATCGAGGCAGCCATTACCCAACGGCCTGCACGTGCCCAGGTTAGCCTTTACAATCGCACTATTGATTTAAATTCAGTCAATCCAAATTCAAAACTTTGGACCAAGACAGAAATACTCTATCTTTCCAATGTCGAGATGGCAGCCGCTACTGCACCAGCCTCGCTTTCCGTCTGGTATGCGGATGGCACTGGCCAAACAACCGACATTAATTCGACCATTTTGCCAGCAACTGCCGGGCTGACTGCAAAGTATCAGATGATTAAGAATAACCCCACACCGCAAACCAAAGTTTTGTTTCAAACCGCAAATTATTATTATCTTGGGTTGTTAGCAGCTTTACTCTTTTTAATCACCGCAGCCGTTGTCTTTGAATTTAAACATCAACATCCTCGTTTGATATTTGAGTCGATTGGTTTAGTCTTGCTCCTTGGTTTCTTAATCGTTATCTAAGAGAAATACCTTAACCGCCGGCCAGTCCGGTGGTTTTTAGTTGCAAATTATACGGTATTCTTGTATAACAAATTTATGCAAAAAAAAGCTAAAAAAATAATTGTTGCCATGTCTGGTGGGGTGGACTCCTCTGTGGTTGCGGCAATATTAAAAGAGCAGGGCCATGACCTCCTGGGAATTTTTATGCATTTTTGGGCTGAACCTGGGCCAGTTAACGATGCAATAAGGAATAAGTGTTGTTCGATTGAGTCTTTTAACGATGCCAGACGGGTGGCCTTAAAACTTGGCTTTCCTTTATATACAATTAATCTTGATGAGCCCTTTAAAGCTCAAATTGTTGATTCATTTTTAGCTGACTATGGTAATGGCCTCACTCCTAATCCGTGTGTTAATTGTAATCGTCACATTAAATTTGATTATTTACTACAAAAAGCCGCTGAATTGGGTTACGATTATATTGCCACTGGCCATTATGCCAAGATAATTGTGCAAGCCGACCAATATCAGGTGTGGCGTCCTGTGGATACAAACAAGGACCAAACCTATTTTTTACACACGCTAACCCAGAATAAATTAAAACAGATTATATTTCCATTAGCTGATTTAACTAAACCAGAGGTTCGTGACTTGGCTAAAAAATTTGATTTGCCAGTGGCTAAAAAACCAGAAAGTCAGGAAATCTGTTTTATTACTGGTAAAAGTCATAACGATTTTTTACGTCGGCACTTACCGCTTAAGTCTGGCAATATTTTAACCGTCGATGGCCAAGTAGTTGGTGAACACCAAGGCTTGCCTTTGTATACGCTAGGTCAACGCAAGGGCGTGGAAATTGGTGGCGTTGGTCCGTTTTATGTTGTAAAACTTGATTACGCAACCAACACCGTCATCGTTTCAAACGATGGCGACGATCCGTTATTATATCAATCTAGTTTAATGGCCAAAAATGTATCTTGGATAGGCGGAGAAAAATTAACAACTATACTTGATTGCCAAGCAGTTATCCGCTATCGACACAAACCGATTAATTGCACCATTACTCCCCAAGCAAATGACAAGGCAATGGTTATGTTTGAACAACCACAACGAGCCATTACCCCGGGGCAAAGCGTTGTTTTTTATAACGGTGAGCAGTTGTTAGGGGGTGGGGAAATAGTCGCATAGCCTATAGTAAAGATGTTTTGTCTGTTTATTGCCATTTTTACTTATTTTTCTTATACTGAGTACACAATATTTATTTGTAAAAATTATGACTGCACAAGAATTGCGCCAAAAATATCTTGATTTTTTTAAGTCAAAGCAGCACACTATTATTCCTAGTGCTTCTTTGGTGCCAGGTGAGACCGATGCCTCGACCTTGTTTACCACTGCCGGGATGCATCCTTTGGTGCCTTATCTCTTAGGTGCAGAACATCCTGGTGGCAAGCGTGTAGCTAATGTGCAGAAGTGTGTCCGTACCGGCGATATTGAAGACGTTGGCGATAATCGACATTGTACCTTTTTCGAAATGATGGGTAACTGGAGCTTTGGCGATTATTTTAAAGAAGAGGCGATTAGCTGGAGTTATGAATTTTTAACCGATCCGAAATGGCTCGGACTCGACCCGAAACGGTTATATGTTTCTACCTTTAAGGGTGAGAATGGTATACCACGCGATGAGAAAGCAATTGAAGTTTGGCAAAATATTTTCAAGAAGGCAGGCCTTAGCTCGGGAATTGCCAGTGAAGATGAAATAATTTCTGGCGATGTTCGAATTATTCCCCTTGGCACTGAAGACAATTTTTGGATTGCCGGCGCGACTGGTCCGTGTGGTGGCGATACCGAGATGTTTTATGATACCCGACCTGAAGAGGGCCCACTTGCTGGCAAGTTTGGTGATTTGGTTAACAGTTACCGATTGATGGAGATCTGGAATGATGTCTTTATGGAGTTTAACAAGACCGAAGACGGGCAATATATTAAATTAGAAAAGCCGAATGTCGACACTGGCATGGGGGTAGAGCGCACTTTAATGGTCTTAAATGGTGAATATACAGTGTTTGAAACCGAGCTGTTTCAGTCGATATTAGCTAAATTGGAAAAATTATCTGGGTGTACCTATCAAGATAGCGAAGAAACCAAGCGATATTTTAGAATTATTGCCGATCACTTAAAGGCAAGTACCTTCATGATTGCCGATGGCGTAATTCCTGCCAATGTTGGCAGAGGGTACGTGTTGCGCCGACTAATTAGACGAGCAGTCCGTTGTGGTAAACTAATCGGTATCAATTCCGTATTTAGTGATGGCATTGCTAAGGAAATTATCGCGATGTATGGCTATTTTTATACCGAGCTTGAAGCAAAATTAGGAATAATTTGCTCAAATTTAATCGAAGAGGAGCAAAAATTTAATAAAACCTTGGTAGCTGGCGAGCAGGAATTAAAAAAAATGCGTAATTCCAACATTGAGATAACTGGTGCGATTGCTTTTGATTTATATCAAACCTATGGCTTTCCCTTGGAAATGACTGAGGAAATTATTACTGAAACTGGTGGTCAGATTAGCGACAAGGCCGGTTTTGAATTGAAAATGAAAGAGCATCAAGAGCTGTCCCGTACCGCCTCGGCAGGTATGTTCAAGGGTGGATTGCAAGATTCGGGTGAGGAGAGTAAACAATTACACACCGCCACTCATTTATTATTAGCCGCTTTACGCAAGATTCTTGGCGACCACGTTTATCAAAAAGGTAGTAATATCACTCCAGAGCGGCTTCGTTTAGATTTTGTACATGCCGACAAACTTACATCAGAGCAACTTCAATCGGTTGAAGCATTAGTTAATCAGGCGATTGATCAGAATTTACCCGTAAGCTTTGAAGAGATGACTGTTGAAGAGGCGAAAGCTAAAGGAGCAATGGGAGTTTTTGAATCAAAATACGGAGAAACCGTCAAGGTTTATACGGTAGGCACTATAGAAAATGTTTTCAGTCGAGAGATTTGCGGCGGTCCCCATGTGGATCATACCGGAGGACTTGGCCGTTTTTCCATTCAAAAAGAAGAAAGTTCTTCCGCTGGTGTTAGACGCGTTAAAGCGGTATTATTGCCAAAATGAGCCATTTTTAGTCTTAGATTAGATTAAATGACTTATCCACCGCAAGCACTTGACAGTATATTCAATACCCTATATAATTATGAAGCAATTGAATAAAAATAACTTTATTCTTAGCTTAAAAAGATTTACCAGGTATTGGTAGAATTTTTGAATTTTACCAAATTTTTTGTTAATAGATGAGGAAATCACATCAGAGCGAAAGTAATAGCTCTAAAGATTTTATTGAAGCCGAGGGCGAAGTTCTTGAACTTTTACCCGCCGCCAGCTTTAAAGTATTACTTATTTCTGGACATGAAATCTTGGCTCACCTCTCAGGTAAGATGCGAATGAATAAAATCCGCTTATTACCCGGCGATCGAGTCCGTCTAGAAATTAGTCCCTATGACCTATCCAAAGGTCGAATAACTTACCGTCTATAATTTTTATGAAAGTTAGAGCATCCGTTAAAAAAATCTGTAAAGATTGTAAGACCATCCGCCGCAGTGGCCGCGTATGTGTCATTTGTAAAAATCCGAAGCACAAGCAACGGCAAGGTTAATTATCTAAGAAGTTTTATTTCCTATGGCAGTGAGAATAGCCGGGGTAACCATCCCAAACGACAAACGAGTTGAAATCGCATTAACCTATATTTTCGGCATTGGTGTGTCAAAATCCAATGTTGTTTTAACTACTGCTAAAGTAGATCCGAACATTCGTGTTAAAGATTTAACAGAAGCTCAAGTTAATTCGATCCGTAATTTGATAGAAAAGCAAAATAAAGTCGAAGGCGATTTGCGCCGTGAGGTGTTTAGCAATATCAAACGGTTAAAAGAAATCGGCAGTTACCGTGGTAGTCGCCACGCTAAAAATTTGCCAGTACGTGGCCAAAGAACTAAAACCAATAACCGTTCAGTCCGAGGCAACGTTCGTAAAACTATGGGTTCAGGTCGTGCTAAATCTGCCCAAAAGACTTAATATTTTGATAAATTACCATTTTTTCTTATGTCAGAAGACAAGACTGTAACAACCGAAGAAAAAGACGAATCTACCGCAACAACCGAGCCTGTTGCCGATGAATCTACGTCAGAAGCGGAGTCAGCCGCTGGTGAGATTTTTTCTTTCCGCGAAGATAAAACCAATGACAAACCAATTAAATTCGGCAATGCTGCCCAGGAGGAACTCCCAGACAGTGTTAAAAAGATTTTAGAAAAAAGAAAGGAAAAGGCAGATCCAAAAAAGAAAAAGGGTCGTAAGAAAAAAGTTGAGAAAAAAATTACTATTGGCAAGGCATTTGTTAGCGCCACTTACAATAATACCATTATCACCTTAACAAATCCTAATGGTGATGTTATTAGCTGGGCTAGCGCTGGCGTTGCCGGTTTTAAAGGAGCTAAGAAGTCTACTCCCTATGCTGCCCAAATTATTACCCGTATTGCAGTAGAGCGCGCTAAGGAAGTTGGCTTGCAAGAAGTTGGCGTATTTGTCCGCGGAGTTGGCACCGGTAGGGAAGCCGCCATCCGCGCATTGAATGCAAGTGGTTTAACAGTAACTTATATTAAAGATATTACTCCTATTCCTCATAACGGTTGTCGGGCAAAGAAGCCAAGACGCGTTTAATCCAAAGATATATGGCTAGAAATCTTGATCCAAAATGTAAACAGTGTCGTCGCCTTGGAGAAAAACTTTTTCTTAAAGGTGAACGTTGTAATACCGTTAAGTGCGGAATGGTGAAGCGCAACTTTCCACCTGGTTTTCATGGGGCAAAGGGTCGCCCTCGTCCAACGGAATATGGCTTGCAGTTAGCTGAAAAGCAAAAAGCCATGAAAGAATATCGAATTTTAGAAAAACAGCTTCGTTTAACCTTTAACAAGGCCAAGCACGTTAGTGGTGATCTTGGTGAAAATTTCTTACGCTTACTTGAAGCTCGTTTAGATAATGTTATTTATCGCAGTGGCTTAACTGATTCACGTGATCAAGCTAGACAACTTGTTAACCATGGTCACTTTATGGTGAACAACCGCAAGGTTAGTATTCCTTCATTTCAAGTTAAGACCGGTGACCTTATTACGATTCGCGTATCAAGCAAACGAGCTAAACCATTTGTCAATCTTACCGATAGGATGAAAAAGCAAAAATTACCAGGTTGGTTAAATTTTGATCCTGAAACCTCCGCAACTAAAGTGTTACATCTCCCAAAGAAAGACGATTTGGCAACCAATATTAACCCATACATGATCGTCGAATTTTATTCTCGCTAACATTCAATGTTAACCATAAAAAAATATGGAAAAAATCGCTCTACCGCAAAAAATTAGTTTTCTTCCTGGCGAAAAGCCAAACCAAGAATACGTAGTTATCGAACCATGCTATCCTGGCTTTGGTATTACCTTAGGTAATTCTTTGCGTCGAGTATTACTTTCATCTTTACCCGGTGCAGCCGTGATTGGTGTTAAAATTGAAGGTGCAGACCATGAATTCATGACCTTGCCTCATATCAAAGAAGATGTATTGGAAATAATTTTAAATTTAAAAAATTTACGATTACGAGTCCATAGCAATGAAGTAATCAAACTTGAATTAGATGTACATGGTGAAAAAACCGTAACAGCTAAAGAGTTTACGCCTAATGCCCAAGTTGAGATTATCAATAGCGATTTAGAGCTTGCTCATATTACGGATATGGCTGGTAATCTTAAAATGGAGCTTTATCTTCAGAATGGCCGAGGCTATGAAACGATTGAGAGTCGCGAAAAAGCAATCAAGCATGAAATTGGCTATATCGAAACTGATTCAGCATATTCCCCAGTACTAAACGTTAGTGTTAAGGTTGAAAACGTCCGTGTTGGTAAAATGACTAACTGGGAAAAATTAGTGTTAGAAATAATTACCGATGGCAGTATCAAAGTTAAAGATGCCTTTACTGATTCTGTTAATGTGTTAATCAGTCAATTTGGTTCTTTAATTGGCAATACCACTACCGCAGAAGTTGAAGACGAATTGGTTGCAGAAGTAGAAGAAGCCATTATTTTAAAAGAGGAAGATGAGGAGGAAGAGGATGACAAGAAAAAGCGCGGACGGCCAAAAAAGAGTGAATAATTTAGTCTGATTTTGTTATATGAGACACCGAAATAAAAATGTAATACTTGACCGAGAGAAAGCACCACGTGAGTTGATGTTGCGCAACCTTGCATCTAGTATTATTATGTATGAAAAGGTAAAAACAACCGAGGCTAAGGCTAAGGCGGTTAAACCCTTACTAGAAAAGATGATTACCAAAGCGAAAACCGGTGATTTGGCTTCACGCCGAAATTTAATTGCCACTTTGCCACAGACATTGGCAGTTCGAAAGGCCATGGAAGTGTTAGCTGATCGTTATAAAGAACGTCCTGGTGGCTATAGCCGCATCATTAAACTGGGCAGCCGCAAAGGTGACGGAGCGGAAATGGTACAAATTGAACTGGTATAAATAATATTATGGCTACTCCTATTGTAAGAAAACTTCATCAGATTGACGCCACCGACCAAGCAGTCGGCCGTTTAGCGACCCGCATTGCTACGTTACTACGTGGCAAACACAAGACTACCTTCCAACCACATATTGATGAAGGTGATATTGTTGAAATCAAAAATATTGCCTTTTTAAAATTTACTGGCAAAAAGCTAGAACAAAAAGTGTATCATCATCATTCCGGTCATCCAGGCGGTTTAAAAACCACCTTTATGAAAGATATTCAAAAGAAAGATCCTGCTAATATTTTATATCGAGCAGTCCGCGAAATGTTGCCGCCGATTAAGGCCAGGACCGATTTACTTAAACGCTTAATCATCCGCTAACTATGTCTGAACAGAGCAAAAAAAATGAAACCAAGGCCCAATTCAAAGGCCGATTTATTGAAGCAATTGGCAAGCGTAAAGCCGCTATTGCCCGCGTGCGCCTCTTTCAGAAGGGAGAAGGTGTTGTTATTGTTAACGATCAAGAAGTTGAAGCATATTTAACTCCGTTGTATGCCAACATTGCTTTGACCGCTGTCAAAATGACCAATCACACTGATTTGAATTTTTCAATTTTGGTTAGTGGCGGTGGCAAAAAAGGGCAGGCCGAGGCGATTCGCCATGGTATTGCTCGCAGCTTAATCAAGCTTGAGGCCGATTTACGACCAGCCTTGAAAGTTAAAGGCTTGCTAACCCGTGATTCTCGTATTAAGGAACGTAAAAAACCTGGCTTGAAGAAAGCTCGCAAAGCCCCACAATGGGCCAAACGTTAACCCGCTATTCCGTTTACATATCAAAAAATCCTCTAATTTTAGAGGATTTTTTGATATATGCACTTTGTTGGTGCAGATATTGATTATTATGCACTATTTATAATAAAAATATGGCACTTGACTTTTCACCTATAATCGCTTATAATCACCTATATAGGTTATAGGTGAAAAATATGAAAGATAAATTTGCCAAAAGGTTAAATTTCTCCGATTTAACTGAGGCGCAAAAAATCCAAGGTTTGATCGCAGAGATTGAACGTTATCGCGGTATGTGGACAGCTGGCGTTAAACTATCTCCACAGATTTTAAACGTGCTTAAAAGATCAACTGTCATTAGTTCAACCGGTTCTTCAACTCGTATTGAAGGGGTGGTTTTGACTGACGAGCAAATTGAACAAATGTTTAAGGGTTTAAAACCAAAGAAATTTTTAACTCGCGATCAGCAGGAAGTTGCTGGCTACAAAGAACTATTGGAAAATGTCTTTGAAGCGTTTACTACGATACCCTTTAGTGAAAATACTGTTAAGCATTTTCACTTGGAGTTGATGAAATATTCAGAAAAAGATCAAGGACATAAAGGTAAATATAAATTTGGCGACAATCGTGTGGTAGCCACGGATGATGGCGGCAATGTAGTTGGGGTTATTTTTGAACCGACTCCGCCATATTTGGCACAAAAAGAAATGACCGAGTTAGTAGATTGGACTACTTATGCACTAAAAGAAAAAAAAATTCACCCACTGTTAATCATTGGTAATTTTGTCATGGAGTTTTTAGCAATACATCCATTTCAAGATGGAAATGGCCGCACTTCGCGCGTGTTGACGAACTATTTGCTATTAAAAGAAGGTTATGATTTTGTGCCGTATGTTTCTCATGAAAAATACATTGAGGATAATAAAGATTTGTATTACTTGGCACTCAACCGAAGTCAAAAGACTTTGAAAACGGATACGCCAAATATTTCACCTTGGCTAATATTCTTTTTTGACATTATACTGCGTCAAGTAAAATATGCCATTGATATTGCAGATAAGGTAAGCATTGAACCATTGTTATCAAGAAAACAGTTAGATGTTTGGCAATTTATTCAAGAGCATAAAGAGGTGACACCCAAAGAAATTCGCGAGTCACTCGAAATGCCAACGGCAACAGTCCTACAAGTATTAAATAAACTTGTCGACTTGAAAAAGATCGAACGTCTTGGCGCGGGCAGAAGTACGAGGTATAAAATAATATAACCAAATGATTAAAACATCTTCAAATAAAAATTTGCACCAGGCAGGGCGGGCGAAGAAGGATGAGTTTTATACTCAGATTATTGATATTGAGAAAGAGTTGAAACATTATAAAGAACAGTTCGAAGGTAAGGTGGTATATTGTAATTGTGACGACCCGTTCGAGAGCAATTTTTTCAAGAGGTAATTGCCTGGGTGCGCCAGACTTTTACCAATTACCGCAAAGAGATGAGCAGTGTGGTCTGGGGTGAATTATATAATCAATTTAAAGATAAAAAATTAAATCCTGCCAAACTGGAAACCGAAATTAAAGAACTGATGCAGGATGAAGATGTAACCAAAAAATCTGGCATTTATCCTTATGTTTTAACCAGGCAAGAAAGATATTTGTCTGTCCGTGCCTTTACTGACAAGATGAAACGCGAGGCCTATGAACGGCAAAATGGCGTTTGTGTCAAGTGCCAAGCGCATTTTGAATTAGCCGAGATGGAAGCTGACCATATCACACCGTGGCATGAGGGCGGGAAGACTACGGCCACAAATTGCCAGATGTTGTGCAAGCAAGATAATCGAACAAAGTCGGGGAAGTAAATTATTCGGCATCTTCTCATCCAATAACCATTTACCATATAAAAATCCTCAATTTATGAGGATTTTTATAGCATAGTTTAATCTAAAGAATTTAACTAGGCACTGATTACACCGTTTTCATAAGTATGCTTTTTATCTTTGGCTCTACCATAATTCAAGACTTCAAACGTAGTCGGGTCGGCTTCACTAATAATGCTCGTTCCATAAAAAACTTGGTTTTTATCTTTCGCATATCCGCAATCAAGCACCTCAAAGGTGGCCGCGTCAATATTTGATAATTTTTGATCGTGATAGTAATAGTTAGCACTGTCTTTGCCATAACCACCCCAAAGGGATTGAAATGTTTTTGAATCAGCACCAGCGATTATTTTATTGGCAAAATATACTTTGTTTTTGTCCTTGGCAAAGGCATTGCGAGCATCAAGAAGAGAACCGTTTAGTGAAGTTTTATTTTCAAGCACCTCAAATGTATTAACATCAGCCCCTTCGATTTTGTAAACACCCTCTTTGTCAAAACTGGCATATTTTTCGGTTCGCCAAGGTAGATAGGCATAAACCGCATTACCAGCCATCAAGTAGTGAGTCATGGATATGCCTATTCCATGATCACTTGATCCGATAAGTTTCAATGAATTTTCTCCATTGGCAAACCTTCCTTTTATATCCCCGCTGGTTCGAACAAAATACAATCCTGTTTTATCGCGATAATAATCAATCTCATCAACCGTTAAAATGAGTTGTGCTGATTGCACATCAAAATCATCTAGTCGTTTAATGGTAAAAATACTGTTTATACTATATTGATATAACTTGTCCTTACCTAAATTTTTAGCAACAAGCTCAAAAGTTTTCGGATCGGCAATGTCTTTAACTATGCTGGCATCTCGGTACACGTAATTAATGTCTTTTGCCCAACGCTCATCTAATACAACAAACGAGCCTAAGCTAACTGTAGCCGGCATTCTGGTGCTGTTGTTATAAATATATTTATCATTGCGAGAATAAGGTGACCGCGATAGACCAAAAAATGAAAGATCCACGTTTCGGTTAAAAATTTTACTCATAAAGTAGCCATCGCCTAAGATAGGAAATAAATCAACTTGATTTAAATTAATTACAGCGGAAGAACTGGTGTTTGTTGATGCTGATTTGACTGGTATTTTTTTTGACTCAGTCATTACTTTATTCAAAATATCATTTTGGCGCTCTTCGTTAAGTGCCATAAACGGTTTATAGCTTTTTAGTTTATCTTTAATTTGTACAAAAAGATCAGTTTCATCTGTAAAGTAAAAATCTATTGATTTTTTTATATATAAATCAAAAGTTTCCTCATTTAACTTTTTACTGATAATTTTATTAGATTCGGTGGTTTTGTTAGCAGTAAGAACTTGTTTCCAGTCTAATTCTGTTTTAGGAACCTTTTTATTTTTGGCAGTAAACGTTTTTACAAGGTCGTATCGTTGTTTAGAGGTAAGTTTCTTCGTCTCCCCTGTGCCATAAGTTATAAAATTATTAATTGCATACCGTTCGTTTAATGAAATTTTTTTATCTGATTTAACTAACGGTTCAGTGTACTTAGCCATACTACTCTTTTGCGTCTCGATATTTTTTTTATTTTTGGTATGGGTTAGGATTGCATTTAGGTTTTTTCCACTGGTTACAATGATTTTCGCTTCTTCATTCTCATTCTTAGCCAATGAAATATTTGTATAATTTAAAACGAATACTATAACGATAATTGAAATAATGGCATTTTTTTTCATAAATATTTAGTTACAATTTTAATATTATTATTTTATCATATTTAATATAACTTAGTTTTTAGAATCTAACGCAACAGTGTTAACTGTTAATTAGTTGATTAAATACATCGATTGGCTTCTTGAACCCGAGCGCAGCTCGGGGTCTGCCATTCAATAAATCTTGTACCTTCTTAATTTCATATCGACTGACTTTGTTAAAATCAGTGCCCTTAGGAAAAAACTGCCTGATTAAACCATTGGTGTTTTCATTGGTGCCTCGCTCCCAAGGACTTCTCGGGTGAGCAAAGTAAACTTTGATGCCACTGATTTTAGTGAACAGTTTATGCTGTGCCATCTCACGACCCTGGTCGTGGGTGGTGGACAGTTTCATTTGTCTAGGCAGTGATGCCATCTCTTTGGCAAACTTAATTGCCACGTGCTGAGCAGTCCTGTTCTTTAGCGGTACGAGAATAGTCGTGCGGGTAGTGCGCTCAACCAGAGTGCCAATAGCCGAACGATTGTTCTTTCCGACAACTAAATCACTTTCCCAGTGTCCTGGCACAATTCTATCTTCGACCTCTTTTGGTCGCTCCTCGATTGAGAGCATATCCTCTATTTTACGCTCATTTTTGACCTGCCTGGCTTGTTTATGTCTCCGTTTGTGGTTTTGCCGCAAGCAGGCTAGTAACTCTTTTTTGAGCGCACCTCGGGGCAATACATAGAGGTAGGTGTAGATTGTTTCTGGGGCTATACGCATAGTCATATCTAGAGGATAATCTATTTCTAATTCTTCGGCAATCTGCTTGGGCGACCACTTCTTTCTGAGCTTCTTAAAAATGTAGCGGTTCAGCTTTAGATTAACCGCTAAAATGACCTTGCCTGACTTGCGCTTACTGGCATTTCTGTTAGCGCGACGTTGTGCTTTTCCGGCTCGATACGTATACTTATTACAGCCACCCAGGGCAATATCCCGACTAATTGTACTAGTACATCGAGAAAGTGATTTGGCAATGGAATGTAATGAACGACCTTGAGCGAGACCGCGACTTATCTCTTCTCGCTCTTCTAAACTTAATCTTAAATAATTTGTCATAGAAATCTAACCTAGCACTTTTGGCGCTTCGCGCCAATTATGTTGCATTAGATTCTAGACTGAAAGTAAGTTAATTATTTGAAATTATTTGAAATTCATCGTAGGCTCTAATTATGATTATCTTAGGCATTGAAACAAGTTGCGACGAAACCGCAGCCGCCGTGGTTGAAAAAACCTTAAGTGGCAATTTTGTCGTTCGTTCTAACATTATAAGTTCTCAAACAAAACTACACGCCGAATATGGCGGTGTCGTGCCAGAACTGGCCGCACGAGAACATCTCCAAAATATTCTACCTGTTATTACCCAGGCGCTCAGAGATGCCAAAATTTCCGACGTAAAAAAAATTTCTGCTATTGCCGTTTCTCAAGGACCTGGCTTAATCACTTCACTCATGTCCGGATTAGAAACCGCCAAAACATTGGCTTACGCCTGGCAATTACCGCTCATTCCTATTAATCACATCGAGTCACATCTCTATGCCAATTTTATAGAACAGCCCAAAATTAAATTACCTGCCTTGGTTTTAACAGTCTCTGGCGGTCACACTACGTTATTACTACTCAACAAACACGGTGACTTAACGCTGCTCGGTGAAACCTTAGATGATGCGGCGGGCGAGGCATTTGATAAAGCGGCTCAACTCATGAACCTGGGCTATCCTGGTGGGCCAATTGTTTCAGCTTGGGCAAATAAATTTAAAAACGATACTCATTTAATACATTTGCCGCGGCCAATGCTAAACAAGCCCGGGTATAACTTTTCCTTTTCTGGACTAAAAACCGCACTACTATATCAATTACAAAACGATTCTTCTTGGCGTAAAAATATTCCTGAATATTGCGCTGAATTTCAACAAGCCATTGTGGATGTCCTTGTAGGCAAAGCCATTAAAGCCGCGAAGACACATCCAATTAAATCAATTTTACTTGCCGGTGGCGTGGCGGCCAACACTTGCTTGCGAGAGACTCTGGATAAAAATATTAACAAACAATGGCCACTATATCTACCGCCACTAAAATACACCACCGACAACGCCGCCATGGTGGCTACGGCCGGTTTTTATCACTGGCGCGATCGCTTAAAAGGCGCTAAAGTATTAGATATTACTGCTAATGCCAATTTGGCCTTGTTTAAATCATAATCTATGACCACTCAATCAAAACCAACTATTTTTTCTGGCGTTCAACCATCTGGCAACTTAACCATTGGTAATTATATTGGTGCTATTTCTAAATGGGTTGAACTTCAAGATCAATACACTTCTATTTTTTGTGTAGTTGATTTGCACGCAATCACCATACAACAAGACGCCAAAGAATTAAACAGCCGAATTATTGAAATTACTAAACATTATTTAGCTTCAGGTATTGATCCCAAAAAGTCCTATATCTTTTTACAATCCGATATTTCCGCGCACGCTGAACTGGCCTGGTTATTAAACTGTTGTACTTGTCGCATATCTGATTTAAAAAAAATGACTCAGTTTAAAGACAAGGCTGGCGCAAAGCAAGAAAATGTGAGTGTTGGTTTGTTCGATTATCCGGTCTTAATGGCGGCTGACATATTATTATATAATACCGACCAAGTTCCGGTTGGTGATGACCAAGTCCAACATGTTGAGCTCTGTCGCGATTTAGCCAAACGCTTTAATCATCAATATGGAGACACTTTTAAAGTTCCCGAGGTAATTATTCGCCAAGAAGGTGCACGTATCATGGCGCTAGACGACCCAACTAAAAAAATGAGTAAAAGCTCGAGTGTCGCCGCAAGCTACATTGGCCTACTAGATGATCCAATAATCGCGGCTAAAAAAATTACGAGTGCTACTACGGATTCAGATAAGTTAATTAAATTTAATAAAGCCAAAAAGCCAGGCATCTCAAATTTGTTAACAATTTATTCATTTCTCGCCAACACATCGATTAAAGATCTTGAAAAAAAATACCAAAACAAAGGTTATGGTGATTTTAAAAAAGACTTATCTGAATTAGTAAAAGAATTCTTAACCAAATATCAAGCTCGATATAATAGTTACTCCGATGCTCAAATAATATCTTTACTCAAAACCAATTCTGAAAAACTACGACCAATTGCGCAAAAAACTTTACAAGATGTTAAGAAAAAAATTGGATTGTTGCTGTAACAAAAAATTTTTTTAAACTAGTATTTAAA
>Ga0194044_10000156_pt1 | contig 29392 bp, 31 predicted proteins | sample JunL4417m_MetaG_FD_155460 | JGI IMG/M metagenome (GOLD analysis project Ga0194044, IMG submission 155460) | Anoxic zone freshwater microbial communities from boreal shield lake in IISD Experimental Lakes Area, Ontario, Canada - Jun2016-L442-17m | ecosystem: Environmental > Aquatic > Freshwater...
GAATTATTATTGTTCTTTTGTCTGTTTCGCTCAAAGTTATTAAACAATATGAGCGAGCCGTGGTGTTCTTTTTGGGTAAATATACTGGTACTCGCGGTCCGGGTTTAATTTTTTTGATTCCTATTTTTGAGCAAATGACACGTGTAAATCTGCGTACTATTACCATGGATATTCCGTCGCAAAAAATCATCACCAAAGATAATGTTTCTATTGATATCGCGGCCGTGGCTTATTTTCATATTGTTGATCCATCCAAATCCGTGATTGCCGTGGAAAATGTGTATCAAGCAGTCAATCAAATTAGCCAGACTACAGTCAGAAATGTGGTGGGTCAATTTCAATTGGATCAATTATTATCGCAGACTTTAAATATTAATGAACAAATTAAAAATGTCATTGATACTCACACTGAGCCATGGGGCGCGCAAGTGACGGCCGTAGAAATCAAAGACATCACTTTGCCTGATAATATGCAACGCGCCATGGCCAAAGAAGCCGAAGCTGAACGCGAACGTCGCGCCAAAATAGTGGCAGCTGAAGGCGAATTTCAAGCCGCTGTCAAGTTGGGCGAGGCTGCTGATATTATTTCAGCTCATCCAGTAGCTCTTCAACTCAGAACTTTGCAAACCATGTCAGAAATTAGTGTTGAAAAAAATTCTACTATTATTTTTCCTGCGCAATTTATGACTACAGTGGCCGATGCTATTAATACGGTCAAAGGTGATTTAATGAATAAATAAAAAACATGCCGGAAATTCTTTCATACGAATTAGCCAAAACTTATAAATGAAACAATATACTCTTAACTCGGAAAATACATCAATAAATTTAAAAATTGATTATCAAAAAGAACTAAACAAGGAACAATTTGACGTGGTGACTGGCGGTGACGGTCCATGTTTGGTTTTGGCCGGAGCTGGCAGTGGCAAGACCCGCACCTTGGTGTATCGTGTGGCCTATCTGATTGAAAATGGGGTTGATCCTCGCCGTATTCTGCTCGTCACTTTCACCAACAAGGCGGCCAAAGAAATGCTAAACCGCATTGAAGTGCTTTTGGGTGGCAGTGTGGCCGGATTGTGGGGTGGCACATTTCATCATATTGGCAATAGGCTTCTTCGTACCTATGGCCGAAATATCGGTATTGAGCCGAATTTTAATATTTTGGATGATGAAGATTCTAAAGCGTTAGTCAAATCTTGCGTCAGTGCCATGCGTGTTCCTGATGATAAATATTTTCCCAAAAGCGATTTGATCCATAAAATAATTTCTTTGTCCGCAAATTTAAGCCGGCCTATTGAAGAAGTGCTTTCAACCAGATTTAGCCAGATAGATGAAATTTATTTTCCTATTTTGATTAATATTGAAACAGCTTATCAAAAAAAGAAACGAGAAAGCAATGCTCTTGATTATGATGATTTATTATCAAAGTGGAATGAATTGTTGGTCAAGGCGCCGGAAGTGCGTCAAAAATTGTCAGAGCAATTCCAATATATTTTGGTTGATGAATATCAAGACACTAATTATTTGCAAGGCGAAGCTATTCGTCATTTGGCGAGTCAGCACCAGAATATTTTAGTGGTTGGTGATGATAGCCAAAGTATTTATTCTTTTCGTGGGGCTGATGTCAATAATATTTTGAGTTTTCCAAAAGTTTTTAAAGACAGCCATACATATCGTCTGGAATCTAATTATCGTTCCACGCCCGAGATTTTGTCTTTGGCTAATTTGTCTATCAAAAATAATAAAAAGCAATTTGATAAGACGCTTCATGCCCACAAAGCCAGTGGCCAAAAGCCGGCTTTGGTGGCTCTAGAAGACAATCAGGCTCAGGCCAAGTTTATTTGTCAGCGAATTGTGGATTTGGAACGTGATGAAAACATACCGCTTGGCAAAATTGCTGTTTTATTTCGCGCGCATTATTTATCGTTGGAATTAGAATTGGAGCTTAATAGAAGAAATATAGCTTATGTGATGCGTGGTGGACTACGGTTTTTTGAACAGGCGCATGTCAAAGACATTTTGGCATACCTCAAAATCATTAATAATTTTAAAGACGAAGTTTCGTGGGCGCGGATTTTGCGTTTTCAAGACGGTATTGGCGGTGCCAGTGCCAACAAAATTTGGCAGATTATTTCTGCTCAAGATTCATTCAGTGAGGTTTTACGCCATGATTTTCAAAGTGATGTGTCGCTTCGTGTGTATAATGGCTGGATGAAATCGCGCGAGATTTTTTCACGCCTGCTCTCTATTGAGCCGAATAAATTGTCAGATTTGATAGAAAAAATTATTCATTCCGGCTACGAAGATTATTTAAAAGGTTCGTTTGATAATTTCAATGATCGCATCGCTGATTTGGAACAATTGTCGGTTTTTGCCGGCGGTTATGAAAGTTTGGAAAAATTTTTATCAGACACGGCCTTGTCCGAGGGTTTTAAGGGTGAAGCCACAGCCGGGTCTGGTGGCAATAGTACTGAGGCAGTCACTTTATCCACTATTCACCAAGCCAAAGGTTTGGAATGGACAGCTGTTTTTGTCATTGGTTTGATTGACGGTCAATTTCCTGGCGCCAAGTCCATGTCCAGTCAAAATGATATTGAAGAAGAACGCCGTTTGTTTTATGTGGCGGTCACGCGCGCTGAAAGTCAATTATATCTGACCTACACTTTATTTTCTTCTTATGGCCAAAACCTAGCGCAAATGTCTCAGTTTATCAAAGAGTTGCCGGAAAGTGCCTATGAAGAGTGGCAAGTCGCTCCAAGCTCAAAAGCCAGTTATTTTGGCTCATCTCAGACATTTTTTACTGATAATTCAAAAATAAAAAATAAAAAAATAGACGATAATGAGGTGCGTTATGTGAGTGAAGATGAATCAGATGAAGATGATGTGTCTGCCAATTTTTGGCAGAGAGTGATTGCTAAAAGAAAAAATTAGTTGGTTTTTGCTTGTTTTTTTTGGAAAATGCTATATAATAGTAATAGCTAAAAGACTTGTGGAAAACTTTTATCTAGAATTAATATAAAAAATTTAATTAAGCTAATAAATAAAAAAAGATCCTTATGGCAAAAATGACCAAATCACAAATCGTGGCCACCTTGGCTGACAAAACCGGTTTGAGCAAAAAAGATGTCGGCGGTATATTAGAGACAATGGCCGAGATGGCTTATACCGAAGTTAAAAAGAGCGGTGAATTCGTGGTTCCAGGCTTGGGTAAATTAGTGAAGATTCACAGAAAAGCGCGCGAAGGCCGTAATCCAGCCACTGGCGAGAGTATCAAGATTCCAGCCAAAGTGGTTGTCAAATTCCGTGTGGCCAAAGCCGCCAAAGAAGCTGTTCTATAAGATTTATTATTTTATAGTTTCAAAACCCCGTTTGATAAGAACGGGGTTTTTAGTTATAATTAAACTATAAATTTAAATTTGTTATTTTATGCTTAGTAAAAAAATAAAAACAGCTTGGATTGTCACTGTTGATATGGGTTATGGCCACCAGCGTGCCGCCTATCCATTCAAATCAATAGCCGAAGGTGGTGAGATTATTACAGCCAATGATTATCCGGGCATACCGGAAAAAGACAAACTGATTTGGACTGACAGCCGTATGTTGTATGAGTTTATTTCTCGTTTTAAAAAAGTGCCGTTTATTGGCGATAAAATTTTTGAATTTTATGATCAATTACAGACTATTCCAGCATTTTATCCGCGTCGTGATTTGTCAAAATCCAATATACAACTTAAGCAGACTTATGAACTTTTTAGGAAAGCCGATTGGGGTAAGCATTTAATAGACAAATTAGCCAAAAAACCAAGACCACTTGTTACTACTTTTTTTGTCACAGCCATGATGGCTGAATATTTCAATTATCCCGGAGAAATTTATTGTATTTTGTGTGATGCTGATATTTCCCGCACTTGGGTACCACCCAAGCCAAAAGACAGTCGCATTATCTATCTGGCATCTAATAGAAGGGTTGAAGAACGCCTAAAACTATATGGCGTTGATGCTAGCCGTATTTTTTTGACTGGTTTTCCTTTGCCCAATGAAAATGTTGGTTTACACTTAAAAACAATTAAAGAAGATCTTGGACGCAGACTTATTCAGCTTGATCCGCAAAAAATTTACATCAATCGCTATAAAAAGACTTTGGTTGGACAGTTGGGTTCAAAAAAATTAAAGATGTCTTCTTCTAGGCCGGTCACTATCACTTTTTGTGTTGGCGGAGCTGGCGCTCAACGGGAATTGGGCATGGAAATAGCCCAGAGCTTAAAACAGGAAATTATTGATGGGCAGTTTAATCTGAATTTAGTAGCTGGTGTTAATATTGATGTTGAAAAATATTTTCGTCAAGAAATAGCTAAAATAGGTCTGGATAAATTTTTAGGCAAGAATATTAAAATTGTTTTTAATGCCAAAAAGGATGATTATTTTATTGATTTTAATAAATGTCTAAGAACCACTGATATTTTATGGACCAAACCCAGTGAGTTGTCTTTTTATTGCGGATTGGGATTGCCAATTATTATGGCTCCGCCTATTGGCAGTCAAGAGGAATTCAATCGTAAATGGTTGGAATCTATTGGAGCTGGCATGGATCAAGAAGATCCAAAATATGTTAATGAATGGCTAGTTGATTGGCTCAAATCAGGTTGGTTGGCTGAGGCGTCTATGCAGGGTTATACCGAAGCTCCAAAACATGGTACTTTTAATATTAAAAAAATTGTTTTCCATGAGTATGAAGAAGTTAAGAGTATTCATACTGTTTTACAATATTAATAAATAAATTTATGACTGAAGAAGGATTATCTTTTAACTCTCCCGTCACTATGCCAGCCGGACATACTGAACCGCCATCACAGCCAAATAAAAAAATGGCCATGATAGTTGTTGGTTTTGTTATTTTACTAATTGTTGGTGTTGGTTTTGGCGCTTTTTATTATTTTAGTAATATCACACTCACTCCCGAAGATGCTTTCAGTCGCGCTTTGGATAATTTAAAAAATGTAAAATCAGAATCTGTTAATTATGATTTGAGTGTTGATTTTAAGCCAAAGACAACACTTTCAGACACTTTCACCTCCATAGTTGGTACTATGATTGACCAAAATATTAATTTTAAGGTTAATTCCAAAACAGATTTTGTAAATAATAAAATTGCGCCTAATCTAGCCTCGGAGACGACAATTGATTTGCCCACCACCATAGACATTCCTTTGGTTGGCGCGGTGCGTTTTTCTCCAACCATTAGCTATGTAATGGCTGATAAGGAAAATTTTTATTTGAAAATTAAGGGTATTCCGCCACTAGGCATGATTGATTTAAGCAGTGTTAATGATAAATGGATTAGAATAAATCTTAATGATTTGCATGATCAGTATGGTTTTAAAGTGGATGCTTCTTCAACCAGTGCCAGTGCCAAAGAGTTTGAAGATTGGCGCGACAAAATAATTGTTGCTTACAATAAAAACAGTTTTATTAAATTGACGAGTTTGGGCTACGAAAAAATAGACAATGAAAATTCCTATCATTTAAAAATGGATTTTGACAAAGAAGCTTTCAAAAAATTCGCTATGGATTTGGACAAAGAAGCCAAAAATAAGCAACTTTTGTCAGCTACTGGCACAGATGAATATTTAAAAAATCTAGACGAGCAATTAAAATCCGTCACTATTGGTGGTGAAGTTTGGATTGGCAAAAAGACGCTAGTTTTCAGAAAAGTTGTGGCTGATTTTAGCTTTGATGACAAAGATATGACCATAAAAATTAGTCAGTCTCTGCTAGTCACCAATTATAATAAAGCTATAAAGATTACGGCTCCTGTCAGTTCCACACCATTTAAAGATGTTATGAGCGAGCTTACGTCTAAAATGATGTCTGCTTCAGACTTTGGTGATAGTACTAGTTCAATTGATAATTTAAACGGAGAAATAGATAATTTAGATTATGATCAAGATGGCCTATCTAATCTTGATGAAAAAATTTACGGTACTGATCCCAACAAGGCTGACACAGATGGTGATGGCTATAAAGACGGCGATGAAGTAATGAATGGCTATGATCCTAAAGGACCTGGAAAATTAGTAAAATAAAATCTGTAATGGCTAAAAAAAGAAAATCAGAAGTAGTGGTGATTTGCGATAGTTTGCGGAGTTTGTATAATGTTGGATCAATTTTTCGCACTTCTGACGCATTAGGTATCAAAAAAATTTATTTGTGCGGTATTACTGGCACGCCCGAGCAATCTGGCGTGCTCAAAGTTTCTTTGGGAGCGGAAAAATCAGTTCCTTGGGAGCATGTGCAGAATGCCTGGAGATTGGTAGAAAAATTAAAAAAACAGGGGATGCAGATTGTTTCGCTTGAATTGACAAAAGGCAGTTTGGATGTTAGCCTATTTAAGCCGAAGTTAGAAATGGCGCTTATTGTTGGCAATGAAGTGACTGGAGTTTCTGAGTCACTTTTAAAACGTTCAAATGCTATCGTGCATATTCCTATGAAGGGCATAAAAGAAAGTTTGAATGTTTCAGTGGCCTTTGGTATTGCGACATATAAAATTCTTAATTCTTAATTCGTAATTTTTAATTGATTAAAGACGGGCTGTGGTATAACGGCATTATACGCGATTCGGGTTCGCGTGACGGCGGTTCAATTCCGCCCAGCCCGATAATTTAAAATAAATAAAAACTATCCCCAGGGGTAGTTTTTATTTTTATAATAATCTATGTTATAATATAGACAATCAAAAAATAAAATATTACCAAAGTAAAAATCATCTTCTTATAAGTGGATGGTTTTTATTGTTTGTCAATGCCACTTTCTCATGTTATAATCAGTAAATCTGAATTTAATTTGAAATAAATGACTAAAATAAAACATTTGGCCATCGTCATGGATGGCAACCGTCGCTGGGCCAAAGATAATGGTCTGCCCGCCTTTGAAGGGCACCGCAAAGGCTATGACAAAATGAAAGAGGCGGGCGAGTGGTGTATTACGCGCGGAATTGAAACTTTGACTGTCTATGCTTTTTCCACTGAAAATTGGAATAGAGCCCAAGACGAAGTTGATTATCTGATGAATTTATTGCATCATGCGCTCACGGACGAAATTGAAGAATTTAATGGCCGTGGAATTAGATTAAAAGTTATTGGCAGTCGTGATCGCTTGTCAGAAAAATTGGTCAAGGCAATTGAAAGTGCTGAGGAAAAAACCAAAAACAATACCAAGGGTACTTTGAATATTTGTTTGAATTATGGTGGCCGACTGGAGATTGTGGACGCGGTCAAAAAAATTATAAGTAGCGGTGTACTAGCCGAAAGTGTTGATGAAAAAATGATTTCGGAAAATATTTGGCTCTCAGGCCAGAGTGAACCTGATTTGATTATCCGTACTTCTGGTGAACAGCGATTATCTGGATTTTTGACTTGGGAATCAGTATATAGCGAATTATTGTTTGTGGATTGTCACTGGCCGGCTTTTACTGAAAAAGATTTGGATGGAGCGATTGAAAATTTTGAAAATAGACAAAGGAGATTTGGAGGAAATTAAAATAAAAAAATTCACCCCCGAAGCAGTATTGCTTGGGGGTGTTTGGTTTCGATGGGGGTGGTGATTATTGTTGCGGTTCTTCCGCAACTTTTTGTTGATCACTGGCAATGGGCCAGCGATTGATCAGCCAGCCGATGCCGGCAAAGGCGATAGCGACGCCGAAAGCTATTAAATTCATAGCCACATTTTCGGTTTCGCCACTAGCTAGTAGTAAGGAAATCATGACTGGTACAGCCATAATAACCGAGCCGGTGTCGCGTTTTTTGGTGCGCCAATCACTAATAAAGCCAGTGATGTCCCACAGCAAGAGGCCGGCTAGCATGACAAAGGTCAGGCCGATCAATCCCAAGCCGATAAAACGCTCTTGACTGTCATCGCTACCTAAGACATAGAAGTCGTGTAGACAAATTAACAGACCAATACCAAAAACGCAAAGTGAAAGAGCAATACCTAATTTCATTTGTTTTCTCCTTTTGTTGTGGCCTGTTATAGGCCTGTTTTTTTCATTCAAAATTGAATAATTTTATTATAGCACACATATTTAATTCTGTCAATGGTTGGCAGAAAACAGGAAGGGGAGTAAAATACCCTCAGATGGACCTATTTGATCAAAAATTAGCCCAAAAACTGGCCTCAGAGGCCCCTTTAGCCGAGAGGATGCGTCCTACGGCTCTCTTGGATTTTGTTGGTCAAAATGAGCTTTTAGGGCCTCAGAAGCTACTTCGGCAACTACTAGAAAAAGACGAGATTCCGTCTATGATTTTTTGGGGTCCGCCAGGCTCTGGTAAGACCACTTTGGCACGCATTATTGCCAATTTGACCAACTCTAATTTTGTTTCTTTTTCAGCAGTGACCAGTGGTGTCAAAGATTTAAAAGAAATTATCGTGTCGGCCGAGAGCAAACGCAAATACAACAACCAACGCACCATTTTGTTTATTGATGAAATCCACCGTTGGAACAAATCCCAGCAAGACGCGCTTTTGCCTCATGTGGAAAGGGGTATAATTGTACTTATTGGAGCCACCACGGAAAATCCCAGTTTTGAAGTGAATTCGGCTTTATTGTCGCGTTCGCGAGTTTTTGTGTTAGAACAATTATCAGTGGAAAATTTGGCTGATATTTTGCGTCGCGCTGTTATTGATAAAGCCAAGGGTCTTGGCCATTTAAATATAAAAGTTGATGATGAGGTGATTATTTATTTAGCGAGTTTGTCCAATGGTGATGCGCGCATTGCCCTCAATGCTTTGGAATTTTCTGTTCGCGCTACAAAAGCTGATAAACATGATATAATAGAATTAAATAAAGATACTATCAAAGAGTCATTACAGAAGTCTCATTTTTTGTATGACCAGTCTGGCGAACAACATTACAATATTATTTCAGCTTTACATAAATCGCTTCGTGGTTCAGACGCTGATGCCTCTTTGTATTGGTTGGCTAGAATGTTAGAAGCTGGCGAAGATCCACTTTATGTGGCCAGACGTTTGGTGCGTTTTGCTTCAGAAGATGTGGGACTGGCCAATTCGCAAGCTTTGGTGCAAGCTGTGGCCGGCTATCAGGCGGTTCATTATATTGGCATGCCAGAGTGTAATGTGATTTTGGCTCAAGTGGTGGTGTATTTGGCCAGATGCCAAAAAAGCAATGATTTGTATAGCGCTTATTTGTCAGTACAAAAAGATGTGAAAGAAACCATGGACGAACCAGTGCCAATTCATCTGCGTAATGCTCCGACCAAATTAATGAAAGATTTGAATTATGGTAAAGACTACAAGTATAGTCCGGATTTTGATTATCAAGAAGATCAGGAATATTTGCCTGAAAGCTTGAAAGGAAAAAAATATTTAAAATAATAAAATATGACTCATGAAAAATCAGCCGGTGTAATAGTTTTTAGGCACAATCCTCAAGAGGGTTTGCAATTTTTAATTTTGTATCATCGCGGTAATTATTGGAATTTTCCCAAGGGTCATGTAGAGCAAGGCGAGACCGAAATGGAAGCAGCTCAGCGTGAGTTGTTTGAAGAAGCCGGACTTAAAGTAAAACTTATAGACGGTTGGCGACAGCAAACTCATTTTTTCTTCAAAGAAAATCGTGATGGCAAATCAGAGTTGATCCGCAAAGAATTTGTATTATATTTGGCTGGCACGGCCATGGGCAGTGAACCAAAAATTTCTCATGAGCATAATGGCTATGCTTGGTTTGATTTAAAAACTGCGCAAAAATATATGAAATTCAAGAATTTAAAAAGCATTTTGGAAGAAGCAGAAAGTTTTGTTAAAACATTGAAACATGACTAAGCCCGGGCTTTTATTGCATACTTGTTGCGCGCCTTGTAGTGGATTTTTGGCGCAGAAATTTATTTTACAATATGATGTTTCCATTTTTTATGACAACTCCAATATTTATCCAGAAGAAGAATATAATCATCGTCAAGCTGAAGCTAAAAATTTTTTTAAGTCTCAGAGTATAAATTTTATTTGTCCCAAAAGAGATCATCAAAAATGGCTTGAAGGCATGTTGGGTTTGGAAAAAGAACCGGAACGAGGTAAGCGTTGCAAACTGTGCTATTATGGTAGATTAAAAAATACGGCTGAATATGCCAGCGCTAATGGCTTTGAATTTTTTGCTACCACTCTTTCCATTAGTCCGCACAAAGATGTTATTGCCATAAATAATTTAGGACGAGCATTAGCCAAAAAATACAAAATAAAATTTTTAGCAGGTGACTGGAAAAAACAAGATGGCTTCAAATCGGCTATGGAGTTTAGCCATCAGCATGATTTTTATCATCAAAACTATTGCGGTTGTGAGTTTTCTGTTCGTTTGCCAAAAGCCTAAAATAAATGTTATAATGAACAATGATTAATCTTAAATTATTTTAAATATGGAAAATAAAAATTCAGTTGAAATACCAGGAGCCATTGATTTAGTCAAGAAATCTTGGTCTATTTTTAAGTTGATTTGGAAAAAAATGCTTTTGTTGTATGGTGTTTTGGTTATACCATTGGCTGTTATTTTAGTTTTATTGATTGTTTATGTGATAATTGCTTTTTTTGGAGTTTTTTCAGTCGGTGGCAGTATTGATTTGAATCATTCAGTTTTGGCCAAGATTTTAATGGTGGGTGGAGGTTTATTTGCAGTATTGGCTGTTTTAGCTACGATGGCTATTAGTATGATAATTTCTTATTCTCAGATTTTTATTATCAGTGAAGCAGATAAAGAATTAAAGCTAAAAGAAATTTTTTGGAAAGGTAAAAAATATTTTTGGCGTTTTGTTTTAATGTCAATTATTTCTGCTATGATTATTTATTTCGCTTATATATTTTTTATTATTCCTGGAATAATCGCTAGTGTTTTTGTTTCTTTCGCTTTGTATGCTTTGTTGTTGGAAAATTTAGGAGCTTGGCAAGCCATTAAACGCAGTTATAATTTGGTCAAAGGTTGGTGGTGGACAATTTTTTTCAGAATCATTTTATTTATTATTGTTTCAACAGCCATCGGCTATTTATTCGTGCTGGTTAATTATCTTTTGGGGCTGACCTTAACTTATCTTGGTGTTAATTTTAAAAATTTAGAGATATGGCCATTGATTATGGTTGTTATTGTTAGTTGTTTGCAGTTTATTTTGATTTTGGCTAATTTAGTAATTTCTTATATTGTTGGCTGTTTATTTTTGATTTACAATTATCTACTTTATGAAAAATTAAAAAATATCAAAGAAAAAAATAGTGAGGCTATGGAATTGATAAGTTTAAATAAAAAATTAGGTTTAGTTTTGATATTGCTGTTTATGGCTATTTTTACTGTTGTCATGGCTTATTTACGAATTGTTGATGTGGTTTTTGGATTAAAAACAGCTTTAGAAACCGCATCATCAGGCGTCACTAGCAGTACTAGCCCCATAATAAATACTAGTGATCTTATAAATAATTCGTCATTTAACGAACAAGCACAATAATTTATGCAACCAGAAAAATGGCAAGAAATTAAAACTCAAATAAAAAATGCTTTTGCTGATGCTGAGTTTTTGGAAATTGAAACTGATGAATTTGATCATAGTGAAAGAGAGTCAATTATTTTTACCGGCCAATTGGGAAAAATGAAATTGGAATATATTACTCGTCCAGTGGTGCTGGACAAAAAAACTCACGGTTCACGCCGTATCGGTTCGCACACTGATGTAGAATATATTTATTCAGAAACAGAATTCAGTCATCAATTAAAGGCTTACAAATGGAATGATACAGATAGTGATTGGCTAGAAATTGATATGAAAGGATCATTTAATATTTAAAATAATTATTAACAAAAAAACCATGCTTAAACTTTTATTCAAAAGCAAAAAAATAGATGAGCACGACGTGGCTCTTCATGGCATAATCGCCGGCTTGTTAGAGTCGGTTTATGTTTTACTGGTGGGAGTGATGTTTCTTTTAGTGCAATCATTCAGCTCTGGCCCAGCCCAACCCGGCGGCCTGGTTGTTGTTTTGTTTTTTGCTTCATTTTTAACACTCCTAGTGCTGAGCGTGGCTATCTCTGGCGTTTTGGTATTTGGTTTGCCAGCTTATTATTTTTTGCAAAAGAAATATCGTGAAGGTGTTGTCGCAGTTTTAGCTACTATTGCAACTGTGGCTATTTTTCTGATTTTTGCTATTTTTGCTTCTTTTTTTATAATCTAATTTATTTATGAATTATGAATAACGATAAGCTTTATACCACTATCAAAACATCGCAAAAAGTCGCCACTGGTTTGGCGGTAGTATTATTATTTTGTTCGGTTGCTTTTTTTGTGTGGCAAAAGTATTATTTATCAGCTGTTCAATTAAATCAGGAACAAACAATTTCTATAAACAACAAGCCTGTGGATATGGAACAATTGACAAAAGATTATAAACAAAATTTCCAAGCCGAATTGAATGTTTTTATAAATAGTGCTGGTACTGTTAGTGGTACTGATTTGGTGAATTTAGCTAATTCAACCAAAGCCAAATTGCTAGACCTCACTGTGCCACCCGGTTTTCAAGAGAATCATTTGACGGCCGTTATTGATTTAAATAAGATTTCTCAAAAAGCTAGTCAAGGTCAAGATTCATCAGCTGAAATTGAAGAACTTAAAAAAATATTGTCAAATTTTTAATATGGTTTTTTTGCTTATCCGTTTTTTGCCTTTTGTTTTGCCGATAGTTTATTGGCTGATGTTAATGGCGACCAATTATGATGTTGGTTATTGGCAGATTTTTTTGGCAGTTATTTGTATTGCTGATTTGGTTTATTTTTTATTGCTTTATTTGCGTACAAAAAAATATCCAGTGATTTGGCTTTTTTTGCATTCCTGGATTTTTGTTTGCTCTGGTTGGTTTTTTATTTTAATTTTGGATAAACCTCTTTTGTTGCAAGTGTTTGCTGTTATTTGGTCGGCGGTATATTTTGTTTATTTAGAGTCGGTTTTTCATCATTTTTATGAAACCGAAAAAGTGAGCATTATTGACTTGAATCATATTATAGGGTATGCTAATTTTGCGATTTTTTTTCTGACACTGTCCTGTCTTTTTAATGTTTTTATTTTTTTAGATCTTAAATGGTGGTGGTTTTTGGCAATTGCGATACTAGTATCTTTTGTTTTATTGTTTAGCCAAATGTTGATTGCTAAAATGCCTTCGCGTAAAGCGTTTTTATCATCGGTTTGGCTTATGATTATTTTGACAGAAATTGTTGCTGGTTTTATGATATTGCCGATTAGCTTTTATGTCTCGGCTTTTGTGGGCGCTTTATCTTTTTATTTTTTTGTTTCTTTATTCTTGCTTGCAAAAGATGAAAAAATCAAAAAACAAACTATTTGGCAATATGCGATTTTTTCTGGCTTGGTTTTGATTTTGGTTTTAGCTACGACAGTTTGGTTTTAATGAATTAAAATATATAACATGAAAAAATTTATCAGCGGAAGCACAATTGTAATAATTATTATCTCCATAGTTTTTGGTTTTTTATCCGGAATTTTGGGCTATTCAACCGCAGGACTTGGCGGATTTTCACTTCCTTTTTTTGGCCGTGTTAATTTTAATGATCAAAATTTGAATAATAGGCAAGTGGTTATTGATCAGCCAAGAAATGTAATAGTGGATCAGAATTTCCAAATGAAGCAAATAGAAAACAACACCTTACCTACTTTAGTTAATATTTATTCGCCTCGCGTTTCAAAAAATCAGGCTTACACTCAAGCTGAGATAACAGGGCAAGGCACAGTACTTACTGCTGATGGTTGGATTGTCACTTCAATCAGTGCCGTGGATGATTTAAAAGCCAAATATCCGGCCGTAGGCTATGAAAGCAAGCAATACGAACTAGGTAGTTTGGTTATTGATAAAAATAACGGCATGGTTTTTGGTCAGCTCGTAGGCGCCAAAAATTTATCAGTGGCCTCTTGGGGTGATGATAAAGACTTGACCATTGGCCAAACTTTGGCTCTTATTTATGGTCGTCATAATTTGGTTGTTTGTCATATCAAAAAAATTGGTTATAATTTTAATTCTTCAGCTGATTTGGTTCAATCCTCAGATGTTATCGGTAAACGTATATTCTTGGATGTGCCATTAGGACCAGAAACTAATGGTGGCGTGGTTGCTAATTTAAAAGGTGAAATTGTGGGTATGGTTAGTGGTGGCAGTGTGGTTTTAGTTGATTCTTTTAAAGGCGCCATTAATAAAGTTTTAAATAATCAGCCAATTGTTCATGCATCTATGGGTATTAAATATATTGATTTGGCTCAAGTTGAAGGTTTAATTAATTTAGGATATAAAGGAGCTTTGGTTAATGAAAATCCGGTCAAAGGTTCGGCAACCTTGGGAAAATTGAAAGTAGGTGATATAATTAAGAAAATTGATGATGTGGAACTTGGCGTCTATCAGGATTTGTCACAAATTATTGCCGGCTATAAGCCTGGTGAACAAATTGAATTACTTTACTCGCGTAACGGCCAAGACGCAAAAGTCACTATTACTTTGCAATAAAAATAATTTTTATACCATGCCTGTTAAAAAGAAAAAAAATAATAAATTGCAAAAATCGGCTCTAAAACCGGTTTCGCCAAGACCGCTCACTCCTATTTCCAAAAATCCTCAGGGCGGTGGCTCAATTATTATTGGACTGGCTGTAATTATTTTAATTGCTGGCTTGTGTGCTATGGCTTTTTATTTTTGGAATCAAAACCTAGAAGCTCCGATTTCAGCTGGTAGTGAATTTGAAACATCAACTCCAATTGTGGCCGTGCCGGCTAAAATTTTTGGCAGTGTTAAGGAAGTTGAAGTGTCTTCAAGTGCACCGCTTGGTAATATTAGTCTTGTTTTAAATTGTTTAGACAATCCTTTAATTACTACCAGTGCCAAGTCTGACCAAAATGGAAATTATAGTTTTCAAATTGATTTGAATCAAGGCAAAAATTGGCAATTGTTAATTAATACTGATGGCTATTGGAAGTATTCTACTACCACAGTCCTATCTGGTGATAAAAATTTGGATATAACAATGCAGAAAATAATTTCCATTTTTGGCCAGGCCAGGCAAATGGGCCAAGCCACTACCACTGTAGCTGGAGCGACTATTGAAGTGTGGGGCAATCTGAATCCTGCTGTCACTAGCTCACAGCCCACGAAATTGGCCACTCTATTGTCAGGTGATGATGGCTCATATCAAATATTTTTAAAAGCTCTAAATGATAATAATAATTATCAACCCATTGCTTATTCACTTATTGCTTATAAAGCAGACTACACAACATCTACCAAACAAATTTTGCCAGTGCCAGTGGTGAATAATAAAGATTTGAATTTTCAATTGTTATTTTTGGGTTTGCCTGTCACTAGCAGTCCGGCTACTTCCACTGATATAAAATAATAACCTATACCAATTATTATGCCGGACAAATTGCAAGAAGTTTTTAATCGTATCCAAGAATCTAAAAAAGAACAAAAACAAATCAAAAGCTCTTATCGTGATGCCTTGCTATCATCGGCACAGTATCAAAAAATAAGTGAAGAATTAAAAGAACTTAGAGATAAGAAAAAAGAAGTAGAAGAAACTATTAGAGTGGATTTTAGATCTGAATATGCCAAACTTGAAGATTTGAAAATAGATTTAGAAACTGATTATGAAATGTTGAGTGATATTGCCCTGACGCAATTAATGAAAGGAGAGACTATCAGTATTACCGATATTAATGATGTAAAATATGAGCCAGCCTTTTCTGTAAGATTCAAGAAAGCCAATTAATTATACAATTTTTTTAATGTCTTTTGTCCACCTTCATGTCCATTCTCATTACTCCTTGCTTGACGGCTTGGGGCAAATTGACGCACTAGTCAAAAAGGCCGTGGAGTATAATATGCCGGCCGTGGCTTTAACCGATCATGGTGTGATGTATGGCGCCGTGGAATTTTATAAAAAAGCCAAAAAAGCCGGCATCAAGCCTATTATTGGTGTGGAGGCTTATGTGGCCAGAAATGGACATTTGAATAAGCGAGCCAGGATAGATGAAAAACCATATCATCTGATTCTTTTGGCTAAAAACGAAATTGGTTATCAAAATTTGGTGACTCTCACCACTATTGCGAACTTAGAAGGTTTTTATTACAAGCCTAGGATTGATTTTGAATTATTGCAAAAATATTCTGAAGGCATTATTTGTGCTACAGCATGTCTCGCTGGTGAACTGGCCTCGCATATTGTTAATGATAATTTGGATGCGGCTAGAGACATGATTGCTAGATATCAAAAATTATTCGGGCCAGATAATTTTTATTTGGAAGTACAACATCATCCCAGCTTGCCACGTCAGCAAGCAGTCAATGAAAAAGTTTTTGAATTATCTCGTGAGACTGGAGCACCAGTTATTGCCACTTGCGATGTTCATTATCCCAATGCTGATGATGATTATGCCCAAGATGTTTTGCTTTGTATTCAAACCAAAAAAGTTTTGGCCGAAAAAGATCGCATGTCTTATATAGGTGTTGATTTATCCTTTCGTTCTACCGAAAAAATGAAAGCAGATTTTGCAGACCATCCAGAAGTGATAGAAAATACACTGCGTATTGCTGAAGCTTGTCAATTTGAAATGTCTCTTGGCAAAACTATTTTGCCGAATTTTCCTTTGCCCGATGGTGAAACCGCGGATTCATATTTGCGTGAGCTCTCCGAGGCTGGACTTCTCAAAAGATTTGGTGACAAGATTACAGCCGAAGACAGAGAGCGTATGGAATATGAATTATCAATTATTGTCAAAACTGGTTATGCCGGCTATTTTTTAATTGTGGGTGATTTTATTAATTGGGCTAAGGATAATGGCATTGTAGTTGGTCCTGGTCGTGGCAGTGCGGCCGGGTCATTAGTTTCGTATCTGATTGGCATCACTAATATTGATCCAATTAAATATAATTTGGTATTTGAAAGATTTTTGAATCCAGAGCGTATTTCCATGCCTGATATTGATACTGATTTTGCTGATGCTCGTCGTGATGATGTACTTAAATATGTTTCGGAAAAATACGGACGCGATCGTGTGGCCCAGATCATTACTTTTGGAACCATGGCTGCCAGAAATGCCATTCGTGATGTGGGGCGTGTCATGAGCTTGCCCTATAATTATTGCGACCGCGTGGCCAAATTAATCCCGATGTTTACCAATTTGACCAAAGCTGTAGAGACTGTGCCAGAGCTTAAAGAAATTTTGGCCGAAGAACAAGGACAAAAATTATTAGCGGTTGCCAAAAGGCTGGAAGGTGTGGTGCGTCACGCTTCTACCCATGCTTGCGGTGTTGTAATAACTCCAGAATCACTGGACAATTATGCGCCACGGCAATTTGGCAGTCATGGCGATCAATCAATTGTGGTGCAATATGATGGTCATGGCGTGGAAGATCTTGGACTACTTAAGATGGACTTTTTGGGATTATCAAATCTTACCATTATTGAAAATGCGCTTGGCATTATTGAAAAAATAAATAATAAAAAAATAAATATTGAAAATATTCCGCTTGATGATGAAAAAGCTTTTAAACTTTTTCAGCAGGGCAGAACTACTGGTGTTTTTCAGCTGGAATCTGCAGGCATGAAGCGTTATCTCAAACAGCTTCTGCCTACTGATTTGGAAGATATTATTGCTATGGTGGCTCTTTATCGCCCAGGACCAATGGAATATATTCCTGATTATATTAATGGCAAGCATGGCCGTAAAAAGCCACAGTATTTGCATGAAAAATTAAAACCGATTTTGGAAAAAACTTATGGCGTGGCCGTATATCAAGAACAACTATTGCAAATCGCTCGTGATTTAGCTGGTTTTTCTTATGGCGAAGCTGATATTTTGAGAAAAGCTGTTGGTAAAAAAATTAAAGAATTGCTCAAAGAACAAGAAATAAAAATAGTCAATGGTATGGTGGCTAATGGTATTGGCAAAAAAGTGGCTGAAAAAATTTGGGAATTTATTTTGCCATTTGCGTCTTATGGTTTTAATCGTTCGCATGCGGCTTGTTATGCCATGATTGCCTATCAAACTGCTTATCTTAAAGCGAATTATCCGGCCGAGTTTATGGCTGCGCTTCTTACTTCTGATCAAGACAATAGCGATCGCATAGCCATTGAAGTTGAAGAGTGCCGGCAAATGGGCATGGCAGTTATGCCTCCGGATATAAATGAAAGTTTTTCTGATTTTACAGTTGTAGCTGATAGTTTAAATACGGCCAATCCGCGTATCCGTTTTGGGCTGATGGCCGTCAAAGGTTTGGGAGAAAATATTGTTAAAACAATTATTAAAGAAAGAAAAGAAAATGGAATTTTTGTTAATTTAGAAGATTTAATATCTCGTGTAAAAAGCAAGGACTTAAACAAAAGATCATTGGAGGCTTTGGCCAAGGCGGGCTGTTTGGATAGTTTTGAAGAACGTAATAAAATTTTATCAAATTTGGATAGGATTTTGAATTTTATTCAAGAAATAAATAAAAATATTGATTCTGGTCAGACTGATTTGTTTGCTATGTCTCCGCAAGTTTCGGTTGCCAGTAAATTAAGATTATTTGACGCGGAGCCACTGGAAAAAAGGCAAAAACTAACTTGGGAAAAAGAATTATTAGGATTGTATGTGTCCGAACATCCCATGAACGAAGTAGAAGCGCAAATCAAAGGCTCGGTTGTTAGTTGTTCGGTGCTAAAAAATTGCACTGATGGAGCAGAGGTACGTGTGGCTGGCGTGGTCAGCACCATTAAAAAAATCATGACCAAAAAAAACGAGCCCATGATGTTTGTTAAAATTGAAGACACGGGCGGAGATGCGGAAATTTTGGTTTTCCCTAGGGTTTTAGAATCAAATCCTCATATTTGGCAAGTTGATAATATTATTATTTGTTCGGGTAAGGTATCAGACAAAGATGGTGAATCCAAAGTCTTATGCGATTTAGGAGCGGTTATTGGTATGAGTAATATTAAAGAATCAGTTAGTAATTTTTTGGTCTCTGCCAAAGCCAGCGCAGCTAATCGTTCCAGTCGCGATTTTTATAAAAATAAAAACTTTGGCAATGGTCAAAAATCAGCCATACCAAAACCTGCATCCGTAGTGGCTGAAAAAAAAGTTTCCATTGGCGTGGCCTCGCCCATTGAATATGATGCTTCAAAATTGTTGCGTGATTTATTTTTTCGTCATCCAGGACAACACCGAGTGGAATTAGTGGTAGAAAAAGAAAATTCAAACCAAAAAATTCTTACTTCTTATAGAATTGATTATAGTCAGCAGTTTATTGAAGCTATTGGTGGCATTAGTAATGTTAATATTAGTGTCCAGGTATAATTATCCACTGTTCATTTTTCTTTTTATTTAATTTTGTGTTATAATAAAGTCAACAACATAACTATTAACTCCTCAGGAGGAATAAAAATTTATGCAGCTTGTCATTACCGCAGTTCTTTTATTATTAATCGCCTTGGGTTGGTATTTATGGAATAGTAGCCACTCAGATGGTGGGAGTATGAATCCTTTTGGTCAACACTCGCGGTTTTATCCCGTTATTCTAGAGATCTCACCCTACTTGCTAAAGAAAAAAAATTAGATCCTGTTGTTGGTCGTAAAGCTGAAATTGAACGTGTAATTCAAATTTTGTCACGTCGCAATAAAAATAATCCTGTGCTTATTGGCAAGGCCGGTATAGGCAAGACCGCGATTGTTGAAGGTTTGGCCCTAGAAATTTCTGGACAAAAAGTGCCACCAGCGCTTTTTAATAAGCGTGTTTTAGCGCTTGATTTGCCTGGTATTTTGGCTGGCACCAAATATCGTGGTGAGTTTGAGCAGAGATTAAAAAAAATCACCGAGGAAATAGTTGCTTCCCATCGTAATATTATTTTGTTTATTGATGAAATTCATATTTTGGCCGAAGCCGGAGAAGCTGAAGGCGCCATTAATGCGGCTGATATTTTAAAGCCCATGCTGGCTCGCGGTGAATTGCAAGTCGTTGGAGCTACTACCGAAGAAGAATACGACAAATTTATTAAGAAAGACAAAACATTAGACCGACGTTTACAGCCGATTTTTGTCAGTGAGCCCAAAGAAGCTTTGGTTTTTGATATTCTAAATGGAGTCAAGGCTGTTTATGAGGATTATCATAAAGTGACGGTTTCTGAAAAAGCCATTAAAGAAGCTATCTCATCCACTAGAAAAATAACCAATCGCGCTTATCCAGACAAAGCTATTGATGCTCTTGATGAAGCTTGCAGTAAAGTGCGTCTGGCCATGGCCAGAGCTGGTAAACACGATACCATACCAACCGTTGGCCCCAAGGATATTGATCAGGTGGTCAAACAATGGACGTCGCGAGATTAATAATTATTCATCTTGTAAAATAATTATGCCTAAAAAAATAATTCCCAAAAAAGAAAAAAAAGAATTGCCAAAAATAAATCTTTATCGCAATATTTCTTTCACTTTTATTGCACTGACATTAGTATTGTTAGTGGCTGTATTTGTTTTCTTTTATAGTCAAGCTGTTATTGTTGTCACGGCCAAGTCCAAAGACGTCACTTTGTCTTTTGATATTCAAATTAAACAAAATCCAACTGCCGATGAATTATCACAAAAAGATGTGGTAGCTGGTTATGTGGTCACTAAGCAAAAGACTGACAGTCAAATTTTTGACGTGCTCGGCACCAAAACCATACAATCAACCATGGCTGGACGGGTTAAAATAATCAACAAATCAAATAGAAATCAGCCATTAGTGCAAACAACCCAGCTTGCTGATGCTGGTGGTAATATTGTACGGATCAATTCTACTGTTATGGTTCCGGCCGGTGGCAGTGTAATGGCCGAAGTTTATCCTAAAGAAGGAACTTCTTTGCCAACAATTACTAGTGGTTCGCATCTTACTATTATTAAATTAAATGCCAGTTTACAAGACAAAATTTATGCCACAGCCGATGGTGATTTATCAACTGGTCCCAGAAGTGTAAAAGTTTTCACTGATGGCGATCTAAATAGGGCTCAAGATACTTTATTTAAGTCTTTATCAGACGAGGTTAAGGCTGAATTTGACACTTCAGACAGTGGTAAGATTTCTGTTAAAATTGGAGAAGTTAAAGCTGACAAAAAAATTGGCGATACTACAGACAGTTTTAATCTGACCGAAACGGTGACTGCTAATTCTTTAGTTATTAATCAAGATCAGCTATTATCTTTATTAGTTAAAAAAATTACCGAAAGTAATATAACCAATCTAATTGGCGGTGTAGATTTATCAAATTTTGATTATGTAATAGCCGATAATAATTTTGATGGTGGCGTGCTTATCAAAGCCACTTATCTGGCTCATACCAAATTGCAGTCAAATGATTCATTGTTTGATAAGCGTAATTTTGCTGGCAGAAAATTAGACGAAGTTAAGTCATCACTGGCGCAATCTGATTTGATCCAAAATGTTGATGTTCGTATTTCGCCATATTGGAGTCATGAAATTCCAAGATCAACAGATAAAATAAAAATCATTATCAAATAATATGGAAAGAAAAAATTGGCCCAGTCCAAAAACAGCAACTGCTACCGGCATTAGTCTTAAGCGGGTGGCTGTGATTACTGCTGTTGAATTGGCTGTCACAATAGTCTTGGGTACAATTCTGGCTTTTGTTTCTTTTTATCGCTAAAAGCCGATTGAAATTTTCTCGGTTATAAAAAATGCCGATTTTTTGGCATTTTTTTATTTTGTAATGACAAAAAACCTTAATAATGATATGTTATTTATATATGGAAAACAGTAATCAACATAAAAAACTTGTTATTGTTTTGGGAGCCACGGCCACTGGTAAAACACGTCTAGCCGTAAAGCTGGCTAAAAAGTTTAATGGTGAAATTATTTCCGCTGACAGCAGGCAAGTTTTTAGGGGTATGGATATTGGTACTGGCAAAGACTTGTCAGAATATGGCTCTCAAAAGGCTATTAAAGGCCTAAAAAAGGCCTCAGGCGTGCCATATCACTTAATAGACATAATTAGCCCCAAAACTTCTTTTAATGTTGCTAAGTACCAAAAATTGGCTTACAGAGCCATAATAAATGTGCAAAAACAAGGCAAAATTCCATTTTTAGTGGGTGGAACCGGACTTTATATAGATGCTGTTATTAATGGCTATCAGTTTGGAGAAAATAAAAAATCAAAAAAACAAGAAATTGAAATTAGAAAAAAATTAGATAAACAGTCTTTATTGCAATTACTTTTAAAATTAAAAAAAATAGATCTAGTCACTTATAATAAAATAGATAAAAAAAATCGTCGGCGGGTTCAGCGAGCTTTGGAAATTTATTTTAGCAGTGGCAAGACAAAATCAGAATCAGATCAACAAAATCCACCTGATTGGGATATTTTGATTTTAGGTGTGTCTTTTTCGTTAGAAAAAATTTATCAAAAAATTGACAGCCGTTTAGAAGATCGACTGAAAGAAGGCATGGTGCGTGAAATAAAAAAACTCCGTCGTGGAGGAGTTAGTTGGAAAAGGCTGGAAGAATTTGGTCTAGAATATCGTTGGGTGGCTAGATATTTGCAAAAAAAGATAAATTACAGTGAATTGGTTGAAAATTTAAGAAATGACATTCATCATTTTGCCAAGCGTCAACTTACTTGGTTTAAGCGCAATAATAAAATTATTTGGGTGAGTGATTTTAAAACTGCAGAAGGAGAGATTAAAAAAATACTGGATCCCTGATCAAGCCCGGGATGACAGTATGGGTTAAAATCCAGGTCTAGGACGATTAACATTGCTTGGAGCGGATTGTGGCATAATGGTTTTGCCACTCATTTTATCAACTTGTTCTGAGGTGTGTTTGGAAATAAATTCACCATAGCTGGTGACTTTTTTTGTCCTATCGCCACCAATAGAAGTTATTCTTTCAACTATACCTGGTTGTTTTGAGGTTGTTCCTTCTTGCATTGACTCCAACATGTAGTCGTGTTTTCTGGCATCAATGCTTCTAGCTTTAATGGCTTCATGCCTGATAAATTCATCTACTAAACCGCCAGTTTTACTAAAGCCGGAAATTTTATTGGTATAAAGATGGTCGGCGATTTTTTTCATTTCTGCCACCAGTACTGGCTGGTCATTATATACAATTTTATTGATACGATCTTTGTCCAAGCCTGATTTTTCCAAAGTATTCATGATTTCTTGTTTGGCTGCTGGCGTGATTTCACCGCTGGCGCCATGCTTGTAAAGAGCCGAAAACTTGATGTTTTTTGGCATGAATTTTCTATCTAAGGCGTTGAGTCCGAACATGGACATATAATTTTGCGGTTATTGCTTATTTAATTCTTCTATTAATAGTTCATTAATTGATTTTGGATTGGCCTTGCCCTTGGTAGTGGCCATGACTTGTCCGACCAAAAATTTCAATGAAGCTTCTTTGCCGGCCTTAAAATCGGCTAGAGCTTTGGGATTTTCAGAGACAATTTTGGTAATAATTTCTTTTAATTCTTCACGATTGTCGGTTTGGCCAAGATTTTTGTTTTCCATTATACTGGTTGGTGATTCACCTGTATTAAACATGGCTTCCAAAATTTCTTGAGCTGAAAGATTATTGACTTTGTTTAGATAAACAAGTGAGATAAACTCGGCAAAATTTTCCGGAGTTATTTTACAATCAGAGATAGAAACTTTTTGTTCATTTAAGTGTTTGAATAGCCTGTTGATAAGCCAATTGCCAACAATTTTGGCCAGTTTTGGTCCGTCATTGGCTAATATTTCTTCTTCAGTGCCTTCAACTTCTGGCAGGTCAGCTAGCCAGCCAATAAGTTCGGACATGCATTCTTCGGTGTAGGTGGCAATTTTTTTATCAGACACTAAGATTTTGGCATCTTCAAGATTAAAACGAAATTGAGCCACAAATCTTTCCAATTTGGCTTGAGGTAATTCTGGTAGAGTAGCTTTGAGATTATTTATTTCTTCTTCGGAAATGTGGAGCGGTGGCAAATCCGGTTCGGGAAAATAACGATAGTCGGCAGCTGTTTCTTTGATTCTTTGGGAAAAAGTTTCTTGGCGCGCTTCATCCCAACCGCGGGTTTCTTGTACTAATTTTTCGCCAGTTTCTAGGGCTTTGGTTTGTCTTTTTATTTCATAATCAATTGCGCGTTCCAAAGCACGAAAAGAATTGATATTTTTTAATTCAGTTTTGGGATTTAATTTATAATCCAATAAAGGTTTGACTTCCGGGCCTTTAGTTTCAAATCTTCCAGCTTCTTGAAGCGAGACATTGGCTTCACAACGCATTTGGCCTTTTTCCATGTCAGCCTCGGAAATTTCTAAATAGCGCAAAATTTGTTGATAGGTTTGGCAGAATTCTTTGGCTTCAATGGCGGAATTGATGGTTGGTTCGGTGACGAGTTCTATTAGCGGTGTACCAGCGCGACTCAAATCCACATTGGCTCCGTCAGAAACATGCATTAATTTGCCAGTGTCTTCTTCCAAATGAATGCGGACAATCCCAACTTCTTTATTGCCGATTTTTAGTTTGCCAGCATAAGTGATTGGCTGGTCATATTGAGAAACTTGATAGCCTTTTGGCAAGTCAGGATAAAAATAATTTTTGCGATCAAATTTGGTTTGATGAGCAATTTGACAATCAAGCGCTAAACCAACCAGTATGGTCCAGCGAATAGCTTGAGAATTAATGACAGGTAAAGTGCCGGGGTGACCCATGCACACCGGACAAATGTTTTTATTTGGTTCTTCTTGAAGCTCATAGCCATTTTGGCAGGAACAGAACATTTTGCTTTTAGTGCGGAGCTCAGCGTGGATTTCCATGCCAATAACTGGTTGATATATAGCCATAAAAAATAATTTTCTGTAATTTATATGGCTTTATTCTACAAAAAATAGGGGATTTAGTCAAATAAAAAATCCCTAAAACTTGCGTTTCAGGGATGTGGATATTTTTGGATATTTGGTTACACGATAAGTGTGCTGTTTTTGATGTCATTAATGAGCTGACGAATAGCTGTAAGGGTTTCGTCTGGAAATTGCCAATTGGCTTGGCTGGCTGGGGTGAGTAGAGCTTCAAGCTGGGGAATAACCAGCATTTCCGCGGCCATTTCGCTGGTGAGCGAACGGGCAATGAAAGTTTCTTCATCAAACGTGTCAAAGAAGCTTTGCAAGCCTTTTTCAGAATTGCCGGCGACCTTATCAAAGTCTTGGCCGTAGATATGGAGCGAGGCGCTGTAATCAGCCCAACTGCCAAGTTCTGTGCGACGGCCATTTTGTTTGGTGATTTGTTTGGCGACTGTTTGCATCCAAAAGGTGAGAGCAATCATATTGTCGCCCCAGGCTTTGTATAAATCACGTGAACGCCAAGTGGCACTGGGACAAAGCAGAAGCGAACCGTCGGTTTGCTCCACACAACGCAATTGGATTTCACGCAGGCAGGGAATGTCTTCTTTGAGAAATGGATCCAAATTGGGCACGGCTGTGGTAGTCATGGCGCGACGGGTATGTGGTGTCTGAGCTACCAGTTCAACGGCCATGGCTAATTGATCAATGATATTACCGTTTGTTTCCGGATGAGCAGTTAGTCGTTGGTGGTATGAATATGGCCACCAGGTTTTCATGTGCTCTGGCACTGGGTCTGTTCCGACCAACATTTCCATGGGTAGGACGCGATGGTCTTTGAAGCCCAAAATTTCCGCTATATAGGTTCCGATTTCACAAAACGAAATCGGCGGATAGCGTGGCTGAGCAAAAGGATTTTTCACCTCAATCAGCACACGCGCATCACGGCTGGGCGGATCAATGTAATTGCCTGCGTCATCTTGGCGATCATATTGGGTGCGAATGGATAAGCCATGTTCCCAGACCACTTTAATAGCGCGAAAATAGGCTTGGGGAATGTTTTCTCCGACAACATGCAGGGTCGGAAAAGTCTTTTTGTCACATTGCATCTTCATTTCTCCTTTCAGCAGTTTGAAATTTGATTTGAGCATCAACTTTTTGCCAAATCAGTTCATGAATTTCTGTCGGCGACAGGATTGTCTGACCATCAGGACAGCATTCAATTTTTTTCCAGCCTTGAGTCTTACAAGCCCAAAGAGCCACTTGTTCCACTTTTTTGATGTATCTTAGATCGGATTCGTGTCCATCCTTGATTCTGCCTTGAGTATTCATGAGAGTTTGTGCTACTTCGGGTATAACATGCAGATAAAGCACCAAATTCGGTTCCGGAATGTTCATTAATTCAAATTCCAATTGATTTGAAAAATAAACAAAACAGTTAAGAGCGGAATTGTGAAAAGGGTCATCAAATTCGGAAGAAACAAATTTGGCGCCTTGGTGGATAATGTTGGCAGTCTGAAAGCGGTCCAGAACGACGATGCCGTCGTTTTCAAGATTGTTTCTTATTTCATGCAGACATTCAATCCTGTCCATAGTATAAAACATGGAAGCGATGATGGGGTTGATGTTTTTAGGATCACCAAATTCGCCGTCAAGATATTTTCTGACCAGTTTTCCTCCTAAGGTTTTTCCATATTGAGGAAAATCCATAGTAAAGACAGTTTTGCCGGTTTGTTGCAAACGTTCAACCAGTTTGGCTGTTTGAGTTTGTTTGCCACTGCCGTCACCGCCTTCAATGACAATTAACGTGCCTTGAGTGGGTTTCATTAGGTTTTTCTCCTTTTTTTGTTGTAAAGTACGGTTTATAGTAAGGCTAAATTAGCAGAAATTATTAAAAATGTCAATTAAAAAACACTCAATAAAATTAAGTGTTTTTTAAAAATATAAAAAATTATTTTTTACAAACAATTACCAGATATGTAGCTTCAAATCCGTCTTTAATCTCTTCAACTTTTGGCCCGCTAGCTTCAAGGTAAGTTTTTTTGAATTTTCCTGTGGCCATCATAAATAATTTGGCTAAGTAGTTATTAATTGATTTTTTAATTTGCCTTTGGCCGTAGATTTTTTCCGGATTAAGAGCATGGTCTTTTAATATTTTTTTCAAGTCTTCAGCTGTGTATTCAGTGATATGGAATTTATTTTTTGGTATTTTTGAGTGAGGAGAAGTGATAATTTTGTTTGGTGTAGAAATAATAAATGTGCCACCAGCCTTAAGGACACGCCAAATTTCTTTTAGATATAATTCACGGTCACTGTCACTAAGATGTTCAATTGTTTCAAAAGAAATAATTACATCAAAATAATGTTCGCTAAAAAACAAGGAAGTACTGTCGTGGCAAAAATATTCTAAGTTGTTATTTTGGTAATGTTCTTTGGCAAATTTTATGACTTCATCAGAGATATCCACACCAATAACTTGCTTGGCAGTGCTAGACATGATTTTTGAGCCATAGCCAGTGCCACAAGCCACATCTAAAACAATTTTGTCTTTGATATACCGCGAAGCAAATTCATAACGGCTTAGATGCTCGTCTTCTATTGTCTTGTCGGTTTGGCCGGGTACGTATTGTTCACCTGTAAATTTCATTTTAGTTTTTTGATTAATTCATCAACTTGTTGGTACAAATTTTTAAAATCGCCATTATTTTCTAGTTTATATTTGGCATATTTAGCCACTTGGCGAATGGCTGTTTCTGTGGATAACTTTGAATCAGCTAGAAACTGTTCCCAAGTTTTTGATTTGTCATCGGTATTTTGTTTTCGTTTAATGAGACGGCTATACCTGATTTTTTGATCAGTATCAATGCGCACCAAAAAAAAATGTGGCAATTTTTTGAGATATTTAATGTCTGACATTAGACGAACATTGGATAAGGTGATGATCTGGGCTTTGTTTTTTTGTGTTTGCGCGGTGATGACTTTGGCTAAAATGTCTTGGCCGAATTTTGCTCTGAGAGTGATGCCCAGCCAGGCCAGATTGGCTCTGGTTTGCGGTAAATACATAGTATCCAAAATATTCCTGAGCGGTTGGGAAAAACTCACGGTTTCGCCTTTGTATTTCTTTTTTAGATAATCAGCGACCGTGTCTTTGCCAGCTGAGATTTCACCGACTAGACCGATAATGATTTTTTTTGGCATAAGTTTTTATTGATTTGAATAATTTTCAACTTCCGGGTTTAAAATATCCAAAATCACGCCGGCATTTGCAAAGACTTTTTTTGATAATTCAGCTGAATGATAATCTTTGTCGCAAACCACGCGCTTGATGCCGACATTAATGATCATTTTGGCGCAGGCATAGCAGGGTGTCATTTTGCAATAAAGAGTGGCTCCATTAAGCGAGATGCCTAGTTTGGCGGCTTGGCAAATGGCGTTTTGTTCGGCGTGGGTGGTGCGGATGCAATGCTGGGTGACATGGCCGTCTTCGTGGGTGACGCTTTGGAATTCGTGGCCGATTTCATCGCAATGAGGCGTGCCGACCGGTGAGCCCACATAGCCAGTGGTGAGGATTTGTTTGTCGCGGGCAATCACACAGCCACTGCGTCCGCGATCGCAGGTGGCGCGAGTAGCTACTTGACGGCAGATGTTCATGAAGTATTCGTCCCATGAGGGACGGATGTAGGGTTGGGTTTCCATATTGGACTTATTTTATCAAATGTAAAAACAATTTACAATCGTGGGTGCTCGCCTATTTAAAATTTTGATTAAGCGAAAGACAAAAATCGTTACTAAATTTTTATGTTTGAGTCCGCCAGCTGGCGGACGAGTTTAAAAATTTTGTTAGATTTTTGCCATTCGCGCAAAATTTTAGATTAGCGAGCGATTTTTCTTTTTGTTAGCTTTTTCTTTTATAAAAAAGAAAAAGTAAAAACTAGTGTTAAAAGAAAAATTTATTAAAACAAAAAAGACGGGGCATACCCCGTCTTTTTAAAAATAAAAAAATTAAATAGAAACCTTAATGCCAGGTCCCATAGAACTCGCAATGGAAACATTCTTAATATAAGAACCTTTGGCAGTCGCTGGTTTGGCTTTTTGGATAGCATCTATGACCGCTTTGATATTCTCGGCCAATTTGACGGCATCAAATGAAGCACGTCCGATCATGATATGTAAATTACCAGTATTGTCATTTTTAAAGCTAACTTTGCCTTTTTTAAGATTAGCCACGGCCTCGCCGATATTTTGGGCGACCGTGCCGTCTTTGGGATTAGGCATAAGGCCTTTAGGGCCGAGCACTTTGGCAATAGGAGTTAAGATTTTCATGGCTTCTGGTGTGGCTACTAAAATATCAAAATTTATTTTACCGCCTTTGATTTCTTCAACCAATTCTTTTTCACCAACCAAATCAGCGCCAGCGTCTTTGGCGGCTTTTTGCTGATCAGCGTTTAGAGCTACTGCAGCGATTCTGATGGTTTTGCCATTCCCATGAGGCAAGGTGACTGTGCCACGCACTTGTTGGT